>JAEIGA010000889.1_pt1 | contig 44481 bp, 56 predicted proteins | sample 9270691 | NCBI WGS metagenome assembly JAEIGA01 (sample SAMN17057246, study PRJNA624740) | gut metagenome | biome: biome; isolation source: fecal sample | host: Bos grunniens | place: China: Xizang | collected 2019
ATCAGCACTACAAGAACATCAAAAAACAGATATGGCGAGAGCGTTTCTTTTAAGGTATATAGCCTCGCAGAAAACGGAGGAAAATAATATGGCATCATTCAATAAAGTAATTCTTATCGGACATCTGACCGCAGATCCCGAACTCAGACAGGCGAAGGACGTATCGGTTACGTCTTTCACAATCGGCGTAAACAGAAAGTTCAAATCGGATGAGACGGACTTCATCCGAATTGCGGCATGGAGACAGAACGCGGAATTCATCTGCCGCTATTTCAAGAAGGGCATGCCGATCCTCGTGGAAGGTTATTTGCAGGCTCGCTCATGGACGGACGAGCAGGGAAACAAGAAGTACGCCAATGACGTTGTCGCAGAGGCGGTATCCTTTGCGGCAGGAAAGAGCGATCTTCCCACGCCCGAAGCAAGCAACGAAGCTATTACCATTACCGCAACCGTTCCGAATCCAGCGAATTTTGGAGGCAACGGCAAAACCTACGTACCGCAGGCATACGGCGGTCAGCAGGCTCAGTTCGAGAACGTTGACAACACCGATGACCTCCCTTTCTGAGGTGAGGTATGGAGCTTCAATGGATTAAGTTATATCCGGATATGTTCTTTGTCAACCGTAAGATCGGGAAGCTGCGCAGGCTTCCCGAAGGAGACAAGATCCTGCTTTCGTGGATCATGCTCCTCTCTCTTGCGGGGAAGGTTAACGATGGAGGCAAGGTATACATCACACCCACAGAGCCCTATGAGGTTGAGGATCTTGCGGAGACATTCTCCTTCAAACCAAAGCTTATGCAGAGCGCACTTGATGCATTCGCCCGATTTGAGATGATCACCATCGATGATAGCGGCATCATTCAAATCGAGAATTGGAGCGAGTATCAGAGCTCACAAAGCACCGATAAAACGGACGTTATCCGGGAGCAAACGAGAGAACGTGTAGCGCGTTACCGAGAGCGACACAAGGCTGAATGTAACGTTACACCTTGCGTTACAGACGGCGTTACAGTAACGCCTATAGAGAAGAGAGAAGAAAGAATTAAGAATATAGATATAATATCTTCTCTCTCTTCGAGAGAAGAAGAAAATATTTTATATAAAGGCGATGGGAAAAACGAAGAAGATTTGAAAATTTTTCTCACAGAAGCTGAAAAAAATATTCTGTTGTCGAAGATAAGCATGAACGATCTGATGCATTACGCTGCAGTCATTGTTAAGTGCGAGGCGAGTGGAAAACGCTTCTCAAAGACACCCTTCCAAGCGATCCTCGACATGGCAACCGCAGACGGAAGGATCAATGACGGCAAAACCGCTATCTCAGCGAAGAAGCCCTCGGAGCAGAAGCAGAGGTACGGTAATTTCGACACCGAAGAAGCAATGAAAAAGGCACTTGAAAGAACATACGGAAAGGAAGAATCGGAAAACAATGGCGGGTAAAAAAGATACATCGCATTGGATCGAGGTAGTATGCCCGATCTGCGGCAAAACGTTCTTTCCATATCCCGGACACGTTTACAAGGATAAGCGCGCGCCATATTCGCGCGTTTGTTCTTGGAGTTGTGTTTTGAAGTCCGAAAGATTGAAAAGGGGGCGCGCAAAAGATGAACGCAATTGTTCAGAAGGATAAAAGAAGCGATCTCGACAAGAAATACGATAAGATGTGGAATGATCTCTGCCGCAATGCAAAGCTCACGGCAAGACAGTCTACGCTTGTTTCGTATTATCTCCGGGAGTTGCTTACACTTAGAATCCACGAAATCGAGAGTGCTTGCGATATGGGATGGCTTTCGGCATTGATCGAGAGCGAAGGCTTCGGCACAGATCAAAAGCGCGGCGCAACGAGGCTTATGCGAGTGCAACAGTTGGCTGCCGACATTCGCAATGAGGCTTATGGCAAAGAGTGCGTGAATGCAAACGGACGAATCGAGTATGACGGATGCGGCATAGAGCATTTGCAAACGCGGTTGAGAAGCCACGGCGTTGAGTATGATATGCAACTGTAGGCGGAGGAAGCGAGGACACGGAATGAAAGCAGTAATGATATCAATTCAGCCTAAATGGTGCGAGCTTATCGCATCGGGCAAAAAGAAGGTTGAGGTTAGAAAGACCAAGCCGAAACTCGAAACGCCTTTTAAGTGCTACATCTATTGCACGAAAGGAAAACCGATTTTCACACAGAGCGCATTTTGTGATGATGTATCAAACGGCAAAATCATAGGCGAATTTGTGTGCAAAATCATGGACAAGTATGTTTACGATTATTGCCCACATCCTGAAATCGGCATGGACTATGATTGCGGTGATAGTTGGTGGGAAATTTCCGAGGAAGATCTGGAAAAGGCTTGCCTTACTTACGAGGATTTCAAAAAGTATGCTTTTTGGGAAAATGTTATGTACGGCTGGCACATTTCTGATCTTGTAATCTATGACAAGCCGAGGGAGTTGAGCGAGTTTATTATGCCATCGAAAATCGGTTGTTGCAACGAGGGTAAATGCAGAGGGTGTAAATACCTTGATCGCGGTAACGGCTACAACATCGAGGACGATTGCAATGCAAAATTCAGCACGGACGAATTTAAGCCGTTGCGCAGACCGCCGCAATCGTGGTGCTATGTGGAGGACACGGAATGAGCATTTGTAAAGATTGCATTCACTACGAGATATGCGATGAGTATGTATCACCATGCGAAAGCTTCCCTGAAGTAGAGGGAGGTTGCAAGTGCTTCAAAAACGCCGCCGATGTGGTTGAGGTTGTAAGGTGCAAGGATTGTAAGCACTATGGAGGCGTTGTTTATGGTGGCGTTTGCAGAAAGTATAGCGGATACGAAACCAAGGTATGCACGGATAAAGACCATTATTGCAGTTACGGAGAGAGGAAAGACGAATGCGAATCAAAGAAGTAAATTCAAAGAAATTCGATGCGCTCCATGAGAAGCGGATCGCTCTCAATCGTTGCCCCGCTTGCCCGAATTACGATGCAGAGATCATAATTCCTATGCCGGTATATGGCAAGTATGAGAACAAAGTATACGTGCGATGCAAGCAATGCGGATATCAAACGCATTACCATTCGGCGGTTGCGCTGTTTGGTGATACAGAGAGTAAAAGATATGGTTCTTGGGTGACGGACAAGTCTTTGATCCACGCCATCCGTAGCGCAATCGAAGAGTGGAACGGAGAAAGGAAAGAGTTATGAGAAAGGCATTGCTCATCATTCTGTGTTTGCTTATGATCGTTTCGCTTTGCGGCTGTTCCGACAAAATCACAGAGGGAGAGGTTTACAAAAAGGAATATAAGGAAGCATATACAACAGTTATGACATATCCAATGATAATATCAACTGGAAAAACTATGACAACAATTATTGTTCCTTATACGGTATATTACCCTGAAAGATACGTTATTCGCATCAAAGCATTTGTAGATGATGAATGGGTAAAGGAAGATTTTTATGTATCAAAAGAAGTGTATGATGCTATAAATATCGGTGATATGTTTGAATATTCAAGTGAGCGTGGAGATTTGGCAGATGAGCCTTATACAAAAGAAAGGATCGAGAACGATGGAACATAACAGAGACAAATCCTGCGACACTTGCGCATTCTATAACGAGGATCGAGACAACCAGCCTTGTTGCTATTGCGCAGAAAATTCATGTTGGGTGAAGGGAGAAGAGGATGGAACTTAACAGAGATCAGATTGTAAAGGCTTTGGAGTGTTGTGCATCGGATGAATATATTTGCAATCAATGTCCGATTGATGAAAAGATAAAAGACGATTGCGAGTGTGGTAAGGTTGTGGCTCGTAATGCCCTCACCATCATCAAGGAACTCACCGAGGAGAATGCAAAACTTGCACGATCTTGCACGGAACTTACACGCAAACTTGAAATTGCAAACTTGGATATTGAGTGCAAAGAACGCATCTGTGAGTCCTACGCTTTGCAGTACGGAACGACAGCGGATAAAGAGGTATGGCTTAAGAAGGAGAGAGCCGACACCGTGCGGAAGATGCAGGAGAGGTTGAAAGCAGAAACAATTACTATTCAAGACCACACGGGAAAACTTGGAAGCGTTGTGCTTGTTGACACGATAGACCAAATCGCAAACGAACTTTTGGAGGGATCAGATGAAACCTAAAAAAGAAATAATCACCATTGCGCACGTTGAGCATAAGGGTTACATCGTGGTACAGACATCGGATTATCTCGTTGCCGTTTACAAGGGTGGGAAGATGATCCTATCCTCTCACTTGAAGCATAAGCGGCTTGACGATGATGAGTTGCGGGATCATGTGGATTTTGTTATAGCACTCAAAGGAGAAATGAAATGAACGTACAACCACCGAAGGCTTGGCAATCGTTGCCGCCGGCACAGAGAAAAAAGATCGAGCAATACGCGATTCAGATAGCGGACGAGCAGATCGAGAAGAATTGCCGCATCATGCTTGATCTATACATGAAGATGATCTGCAAGACGTTGCATGACGTTTATGGATTCGGAGAGAGAAGGCTTTATCTCCTGCTCGGAAACCACAAGAGGCTTTTTCTCGAACAGGCGCAGATGGTCAAGGACGGAACGCAGATCGAATACCTCAATGACGAGATGAAGAAGATCTTCCGAAAGAGCGGTTTCCCGGACGATTGGTTTGCCGGGCTTCTCGGAGAGATCGCGCATGAGTAACGAGATCACCGGGAACGAGGATGAGGAGCAGGCTACCGTGATCGAGTATTGCGACATACGCGATATTCCGATCGTACATATCCCGAACGAGGGAAAGCGATCTGAGGCTTACGGAGCGAGGATGAAGAGACTCGGACTTCGCAAGGGATTCCCGGATCTCTTCGTTCCGCTTCCTAAGCGCGGATATCATGGCTTCTTCATCGAAATGAAAGTGGGGAAGGGGAAGTTATCACCCGATCAGCGATTGTGGCTTGTGAGGCTTAAAAACGCGCATTACGCGACCGCAGTTTGCTATGGATCTGCAGATGCAATCAGACTTATAGAAAAATACGTGGAGGAATAAACGATGGAAAATAAGAATGTGATCAGAGCCGTGCGTGGTGCATTCACCAACGATGACATCGCGCAGCTTGCGGCGTTGCTCGTGAAGTACGGTTACACCGTTAGGATCACAAGAGCGAAAAAGCCCGACAAGAATTCTATTGAGAACGTGATCGAATATAAGGTGGAGGCTGAATGATATGCCGCGCAAGAAGATATTCCTTGATTGGGAGATCCCATACACCGTAGTGAATATCGTGCGCTCCGTATGCGCAGATTATGATCGTAGAGCCATTGCTATGCAATCATGCGCTTGCGATGTTATCGATCAGTATCGCGCACTCAATGATGCGGTTGATCGTGGGCTTTCGGATCTTGAGGTAGGCATTCGTAAGATCATGCTTGACGATATCTGTAGCGGAAGAGGTTATGGTTACTCTCCTGTGTCCGCAATCATGACGAAGAATGCTTACTATCACCGCAAGAGAAAGGCTATTCATGATATCGCAGAGCAGCTAAAATTGATATAAAAGGTGACCAACCGCCAAAAAGTTTGTGTTATAATAAGACCAAACAATAATTTAAGTGCCATATAGCCATTGAGCTGAGAGCCGTTAGACCGATAAATTCGGTTTTTTCGGCTCTCTTTTTTTGTTTGAAAGGAGGATAGCCTTTGGATTGGAATGCGGCAAAAATTGAATATATAACAAACGAGGATTCCTCTTATCAAAAAATCGCGGAGAAGTACGGATGCTCAAAGAATTCTGTGTATAACCGATCAACCGCAGAGGGATGGGTAGAGGAGAAGGAACGATATTGGGAAGAAACTTGTACAAAAACTTTAAAAAGATCTGCGGAAGAGGTTGCGCGTAAAAACACGAAGCTTTCAAAGGTTGCGGACAAGCTTCTCGACAAACTGATAATTCTTATAGACTCGGCGAACGATCCCGATTCGCTTAAGAAATTGACGGGCGCCGCGAAAGATATAAAGGAGCTGAAGGGCGAGATTTCTCCCATTGAGCGCAGAGAGCAAGAGGCACGAATCAAGAAGCTTGAGAAGGAGATCGCAGGAGACGGAGAAGGTGCAAAGACCGTAACCGTTAACCTTTTAGGAGATCTCGGAAAGTATGCGAATTGAGGTGAATTGAATGCAATGGTATGCAAGGGAGGTGATGCCGAATGCCGTCATTGGTGATAAATAATCCGAACGATCGACAAGCAGAGTTCTTTCTCGCGGATAAGAAGATCATAGCCTTTGGCGGTGCATAGCGAGAGGCGGAGGAAAGTCTTGGGCGGTTAGAATAAAGGCTATTCTTTTATGCCTTGCGCATCCAGGGATCAAGTGCATGATCATACGTAAGACGTATCCCGAGTTGCAAGAAAACCACATAAACCCAATCATATCCATCCTCAATTGCTATGCTCCCGAGCGTGATGATAGAATCGCATCCTACAACGATGCGAAAAAGAACATCACGTTTCCGAACGGAAGCAGAATCCTTTTCCGGTATTGTTCAAACGATGCCGATGCGGAGAGATTCCAAGGTACGGAGGTAGACGTTCTTTTTATTGACGAGGCAACGCATCAGAGCGAAGAAAGATACAAAAAGCTATCTGCCTGCGTGCGTGGTGTAAACAACTATCCGAAGCGTATCTATCTCACGTGCAACCCCGGTGGCGAAGGTCACGGATGGGTGAAGCGTTTATTCGTTGACAGAATATACGAGCCAAACGAGAACGCAGATGACTATTTGTTTATTCAATCAAAGGTCACGGATAATAAGGCACTTATGGAATCAAACCCTGATTACATTAAGCAGCTTGAATCGCTTCCGGAAGATCTTCGCAAGGCGTGGCTTGACGGAAATTGGGATATCTTCGTCGGACAGTATTTTCCGGAATTTAGAAGAGACGTACACGTCATCGAGCCATTCCCGATCCCGGCAGAGTGGCGAAGGTGGAGAGCATTTGACTATGGTCTTGACCGCCTTGCATGCGTGTGGTGCGCCATGGATAGCGCGAGAAACGTTTACGTATACCGAGAGGTTGGAGAGAGTGATCTGCCCATCTCAGCGGCCGCAAAGGCTATGCTGGATGCCACGTGCGATAACGAGGAGATCTATGCAACGTATGCACCTCCCGATATGTGGGCGCGATCGCAGGAGACAGGAAAAGACAAGGCGTACCTCTTCTACGAGCAAGGGCTAACCGTTACGAAGGCATCGAACGACCGCGAGGCCGGATGGCTTGCGATCAAGGAGCTTCTCAAGGTGGATAGCAATGGTGAGCCAAGGCTGAAGATATTTAATACGTGCAGAGAGCTTATCAAGTGCCTTCCTGCGCTTCAGCGGGACGTGAAGAGACCTACGGATTGCGCCGTGGAGCCGCACGAAATCACGCACATGCCCGATGCTCTGAGATATTATGCCGCATCTTGGGCGAGGCCTCAAGATCCTCCGGAGAAGCCGAAGAAGAAGTATAGTGCAGATCTATTGGAGGATTACCTCAACGCGGACGAGGATACAAGAAAAATAATGGTGGCGCGCTACGGCGAGCCCGAAATATAAGGAGAAATCATGAGAATAGAAGCAAGGACAGAAAATGAGCGCTTAGACTTCTTCCAAGGCCTCTATGAGGATGCCAAAGGACAGATGTCAGCGTACTATGAAGCCCTCGATCGGCACATGGCGCAGTATCGAGGATCAAAGGATATTGATGGATCTGAAGAGCAGGCAAGCGTGGTGCGCAACATTACGTATGAGCTTGTGGAATCGCAGGTCTCGTCTTACATTCCCACGCCGAACGTTGCATCCAAGGTTGTGAGCGAAAAGAATACGCGCCTTGCCAAGAGCATTGAGACACTCTGCAAGGACAAGCGCAATGAGCTTCCCTTCGAGAAGATGAACGATCTTGACGAGAGATACAATCCCATCTACGGCGGAAGCGTTTGGCTCATCGAATGGGACGATAGCATCAAGACGGCACTCACGGTGGGCGATATCCGCGTAACGTGCCTGCCTCCGAAGGCGTTCGTGGGCGAGCCAAATATATATGACATAAACGATATGGACTATTGTTTCATCTCGTTTGAGACCACGAAGGACGATATCGTGCGCAAGTATGGCGTATCGTATGAGGTTGCAGATGACACCACGTCCGATAAGGGCGCGGATGATAACTCGGCAACCGTATACGTATGCTATTACAAAGACGAGGACGATAAGATCTGTCAGTTCATTTGGTCGGGCGATCGAGTGCTTGTAGACGTGGGCGATTACTTTGGCAGAAAGATGAAGATCTGCAAGACTTGCGGAAAGCGCGAGGAGCTTTGCACGTGCAAGGAAGACGGAAACAAGCAGAAGCTTGAAACGGTGGACAACGAGTATGAGATTCCGGATGCGCCAATCCCGCTCTCGGACGGAACGGTTATCCCTGTCATGAGCAACGTGATCGAGGACGGACAACCCGTGATCGAGACCGTGTCCCGCGAGGCTCTTGATCAGAACGGACAGATGATCTTCGAGAGCGTTGGCGGCGTAATGCTTCCCAAGACCGTGCAGGTGCAGATGCCTAAGATGGAGGAGACTAAGATTCCGTGGTACAGACCGAAGTCTTTCCCGATCGTTATACGTAAGAACACATCGATAGAGGAAAGCCTTTTCGGACAGAGCGATTGCGAATTCATCCGTCCTCAGCAACAGGCAATAAATAAGATCGAATCCCGCATCATGCAGAAGCTCATGAAGGCATATGTAACGCCCGTTGTCCCGGAGGATGCGAGCGTAACCATTCGCAATGAGATCTTCGGGCAGATGATCAAGCTTAAGCCCGGTCAGAGCGCGCATCAGTACGGTACGATAGATACCACACCGAGCATCGCGCAGGATATTGCTCAGTCGGATCGAATCTACGATCATGCAAAGCGCATCCTCGGCATCTCCGATTCCTACATGGGACAAGCGGATTCAACCGCGCAGAGCGGCAAAGCAAAGCAGCTGCAGATTCAGCAGGCGGCGGGACGTCTTGAATCCAAGAGACAGATGAAGAATGCGGCATATGCGGAAATGGATAGAATCATCTTTGAGCTTTATCTTGCATTTGCGGATGAGCCGAGAGACTATGCCTATAAGGATTCCTTCGGCCGCATGCAGAATATCACGTTCCGAAGACATGACTTTATCGAGCGCGATGAAGCTGGAAATTACTATTACAATGACAGCTTCCTTTTCTCTGCGGATGCATCCGTGGATGCGGAGAAGTCCCGCGAATTCATTTGGCAGGAGAACTTGAAGAACTTCCAGCTCGGTGCATTCGGAGATCCCGCAACGCCCGAGGCTCAGCTGATCTATTGGCAGAACAACGAGTCTGCGCGCTATCCCTTTGCGCATGATAACGTAGAGCGCATTAAGGAAAATATTAAGATGCAACAACAGATCGCCGCTCAGCAACAGATGATTGCGCAGATGGGCGCGGAGAATCAAGCTCTTGCACAGGAGGCCGCGACCGCAAAGTCTTACGGCGATTATCTTTATAACGGAATTCAAGGAGGTGGCTTCTGATGTCGAGTACGAAAAAAAATCCGGAAGAAATCATAGTTCCCGAGGTTGTTCCCGCAACAGAACCTGAGACCGGAAACGGTGTCCTCTATACCGACGGGGCAGGCACTCCCGCCGGGGCAGGCACTTCGGGTGGAGAGGTTACGCCATCCACCGGATCTACAGAGGTAACGCCACCCATGACAGCAACACAGTATGCCGAGTGGCTGAGGCAACAGGCGGTAACGAACGCGGAGGCCACAAGGCAACAGACCATCCAAGCATCGGATATCGCGCGCCGTAGAAGCATTGCGGATGCCAATAGCGCATATGCGAAGAGCTCGGCGTTGTATGGTCAGAATGCGGAGAAACTCGCCTCTATGGGGCTTCAAGGCGGCGGTTACGGCGAATACCTCACCTCGCAGGCATATCAGCAGAATAGATCTGCGGTGCAGGGTGCGAATGCTAAGCATCTTGCGATCGAGAAGGAAGCCCTCTATAAGGAAGGGCAGGACAAGCTTGCAGCAGAAAGTCAGTATTATAGCGACATGCTCGGAATTCAGAATGATCAGACAACCGCGTATAATACTCTCTTGTCGATGGCGAATAGTGGCTCAACGATCGAGAGCATCATGGCGAACAATCAATGGGGACTTCTTTCCGCAGATCAGCAGGCGCAGATAAAGAATGCAACGAACACGAATTCGTTCAAAATCCGAATCGATGCGGGCGAATCCATTGACGAAATCATGAAGGACGAGGGCTTCAATTTGCTTCCCGCGGATTCGCAGAACATGCTTAAAACATACGCGCAGGAATTCGCGGATAAAAAGGCGAAGGAGGATCTCGAAAAGGGAGCAACCTTTGACTCGTATGTTTCCGACACAGTTACTGCGCTCAAGAACGGCGGCAAAACGTTTGATCAGGTCATGCAAGAAGCACTCTATCAGAGCGGAACGAAAGACGGTAGCATTTCGGAGGAAGATATCAAGGAGCTCAAGAGCGCGGCGGCGTATTACGAGCTTTCGAAAGCGATCCAAAACGACACTCCGTATGATGAAGTTCTTAATAGCGAGTTGTATGAAAATCTCACCACAACTGCGGCGACCGATCTCAAGATCATGGCAGATGCAAAGGCACAGACCAATGCGCTGGCCGCCGATACGGCATACGGTGAATTATATACACTTTTGAGCAGCGGAGGAATGTCTTACGATCAGATCAAGGAGTTTGAAACATTTAAGAAGTACATCGTGCCCGGAAGCAAGAGAGATTTAGATTTACAGAGCATCGATGCGAACAAGAAGATCACGACCATGATCAGCGGATCTTCTACGTGGGATGAGATCACCGCTTCGGAATACTATAACAAGCTCACCGACGATGAGAAGGAACAGGTTAAGCAAGACTATGATGCCGAATCGCAAGATCAGTATAACGATATGATCGAGGCCGCACGAGACGGCGATAGCATGGGCACGATCAAGGGTATGCCCGGTTACGACAGATTGGGGCAAGATGAAATCAAAGATATACAGGATGCTATTGATCTTTATAACATGCAGGCGGATAGCGTATCCAGAGGCTATGGCGACGACATGTATAATACGGTAGTTGACTACATAGATAAAAACAGATACACGACTCTTAGCGCTCTTAGAGAGTCTGGAAGCTTGAAAGGATTCGACGATCCGTCCAAGGAAGCTCTCGAAAATCTTGTAATCGATAAAATGGTGAATAATAGCTGGTATGGCGGCGCGAATAGCGAAACACAGTTCAGAAAACGGCTTGCGCAAGAAGGCTACAATGAAGAGGATTCCAACAGACTCGTGAAGGCATGGCAAAAGCGTAACCTCGCCGTTCTTGCGGATTCCGGGAAGACGTTTAGTGAAGCCGAGATCGAAGAGGCAGTTAACAAAGGCAAATTGCCCGAAAGCGCGTATAATACTTTGGGCGTTCAAAGAAAGAGCGACATTTACGATAGCTACAAGAACGGAGACATCAGCGCAGATGATTTTCTGTCAATGGATGGAATTAAAACACAAACGATCGGAAGCGACAATATGACGTCCGTTTCTATCGGCAATTTCTCCGGAGCGGCAAATGCCAACTTTACAGCAACGATCAATGGAAAGACATATAAAATTGCAACAGGCTCTAAAGTAACGGACAGCGCAACGGTGAACGAGTTGAACGATCTTGCGGGCGGATCTCCTTCGGCGTATAGCAAGGGCGGATCGACGGGAAGCGTTGTCATGTACAACGGAGAGGCGTATATATATACTTCACGTGACGGAGACTCATCGTGGAAGAAGATCGACAATCGTTGGCTCAACGAAAAGGAGTATAATAGATTCCTTGCGGCGATCATCGCAAATCAAAAGTAAACCATAGGAGGAATTCAGACATGGCAAGCAATAATAGCGCGCTTGATTTTCTTCAAAAGTCTTATAATTCCAACAACAAAAGCAACAACCTGCAGGGCTCTAACAAGGGCTCTGCAGGCAGTTCAAGCCTTTACGAGGAAGACGAAGAAGAGAAGAAAGAAAAAGAAAGGTCTAACTTTGAAAAAGGACTTGAGAGGACTCTTGAGGGAGTGACTTACCTTGGTCATAGGTTTGGACTTGGATTCATTGATACGGTTGAGGGTACTGTCGATTACTTAACGAGCGGTGTTGCTAAAATATTAGAAACCATTACGGGAAATGAAAGACATAAGGACTTTTACGGCCGAGTGCTTGAAAACGATTGGCTGAATTATGATGCCGCAGACGAATGGTTTGATCCCGGCCAAGGATGGAAATTCTTCGGAGACGTAGCTTCTGGTGTCGGCCAACAAGTTTATACGTGGGGAATTGGAGCTCTCACGGGAGGAGTTGGTCTTGTTCCAGCCGCTTTCTTTTCCGGCGCGGGAAATGCGGCGCAAGAAGCTTACAAAGAAACAGGTAAGTTTGAAAAGGACGAGGTTATATACTCAAACGTCATGGGTGGAATTGAAGCCGGCCTTGAGCTCTTCCTTCCTGCAGGCGGAGCAAAAATCGCGAAGAGCATTGGAAAGTCTCTTGGTTTATCGATTGCGAAGGAATCGGCAAAGGACGTTGTTGCATCAACCGGAAAAAACTTAATAAAAAAGGGACTTAAAGAGTTTTTTTCGGAAGGTATAGAAGAAGCCTTCACGGAATTCATAACACCTTACGTGAAGCGAGAGACCTATGATGAGGATGCAGAAGATGCAACCGCAGGCGAGATCATTTACTCCGGTATTGTTGGCGGCTTAACGGGATTGTTCGGCGGCGGCATCGATACATTTCTTAAGCAGAGATCCAATCGTAAAGCGGGAAAAGAGATCGAGGAGAACGGAAGCGAATCGAGCGTTCTTTCTCTTGCAGATATGCTTTCCGAAATCGGCGGCGAGGTAAACAAGTATACAAAGGCGATCCAAGAGGACATCGCATGGCTTGCAAATTCGTTAACCGAGAAATCAAAAGCAAACCGCGAGAAGGTTCTTGAGCGCAGAGAAGAAAGAAAAGAGAGCGTTAAGGACAGCTTTTCGAATCTTCGCAAATACATTCTTGAGCAAAAAGCAGAAGCTGAAGCAAGAGCCGCAGAAGCGGCAGAGAGCCGCGCGGCAGAAAATGAGGCTAAAGCTCAGGAAAACTTGGAGAAGAGCCAAGAGCAGATCGATAACGTCAATGAATTCGTGGATTCGGTTGGCGAAAAAATACAGCAGGGAAAAGAGACAATTTCCGAGAAAGCAGAAGAAATCACATCCAAGCTCTCCGATGGCAAAAATGCTATGTTGGAAAATGCAAAGGATCTTCGAAACAAGGTCTCGGATCTTATCAAATCTCTTGAATCCAAGGCAACCGAAGCAAGAGAGAACGTCATCGAAAGATTGGATGACGGTCGTAAAAGCGTAGAGAATCTGTTAAACGAGATCGGTGAAAAAGCACAGCAAAACAGAGAGAAAGCGCAGGCAAATCTTGCCGAGGGTAAAGAAAGCATTTCCAACCTTCTTGATTCCATTCAAGATAAACACAAAGAAAGAAATGCGCAGACTCTTGCAGATGCAAAGAAACTCAAAGAAACCCTGTCGAGAATAATCGACAAGATCGAGGCGAGAGCAAAAGCAGAAGTAAAACAGGCCGTTAATGATGGCGTTGATAAAGCAACAGACTATGTTGAAGGCATCAAAGACAAGGCGAGCGAAAACAATGCCAAGGTAAAAGATGCCGTTAACAACGGAAAAGAAATCGTAACCAATGGAATCGTTTCCTTGTCTGATTACTTTGCGCAGACCGCGAAAAATACAGCAAAAGACGTAAAGCAGAAGGTTGATGATGCAAAATCCAAGGGCAAGGATGCTTTGAACGCGGCGAGAGAAAACATCTTAAAGATCGTTGATGCTCTTGAAAACGGCGTTAAGCTCAATTGGAATCAGAAGCGAATCCTTGGTGAAATCCGAAACTTGGAGACCAATGCGATCTTCGAGCCTATTATAAAGAGATCGGCGCTTTCGGTCATTGAGGGCGCTGAGGCGGTTGCAAACAAGCTGAATCTCGATGGCGTTTTCAAGATGGTTGGTGATAAGCTTGCAAACGTCAAGGAGAAGGGCTTTGATGCCAAGGGCGAAGAGGTGCGCGATATAACTGCTGACGATATCAGAAAAGGAATCACAAGCGAAAGAAACGCCACGTTCAAGGATTCTATCGCGGATGCACTCAAAAACAATGAGGTTCTTCGCTTCATCGCGGCATCGGATGCGGCAGGCCGTATTATGATGAACGCAAAGGAAACCGAGAAGGCGGCGGCAACCGGTACTAAAATCAAAACACCGGCAGAGTTCTCTAAGTTCCTTTCCGAATCGAGTCAGCAGGAAAAGAATGCGCTTGCCAAGGAGCTTGGCGTTGAAGATCTCGATAGCATGTCGTTTTACAGATTCAACAAGGTTGTAAACGAATACCGCGAAAGCGGCAAGGCGGCAAAGTTCCAAGAGAAGATCAGAATCAACGAGCAGCTGAATCGAATGAAGATGGCCGATGCAGAAAAAATGCCGACGAAAATCGATCTCAAGGACGGAGAGATGAGGCGTTATTCTGACGGAAACGATGATATCGCGGTCGTTCGCAAGGGCAAGGAGTATATTGTCCATGACTTCAAAAGCAACACGTATTCCAACCCCATGTCGAAGAGCCGCCTTGATACTCTTCTTGGAAGAAAGCGCGAGATCAATAATACTGCGAAGGCAGATAAAAATGCCTTGTCCATGTATGAGGATAAGCTTCAGGTCGATTATGACAAAGAAGCGCCGTTCAGAGAGGCAAAGGCGCGCATTGCTCAGCAGATGATGGCGCGCTCTCAGCTGCAGAAAACGTCGAATTTGCTCACCAATACGCCTGCCGTTATGTCGGCGGCTAACGCCAAAGAGGAAACGAGAGCCACGCCTGATACCAACATTGCGATTCCAACCGTTCCCAATACGGATGGCAATAGTTCTGCGGCAAAAGCTGCGGCGGCGGCCGTTGCTATCAGAAACGCAGAAAACATCGTTAAGCAGAAGATTGTTGAATACGATCAGATGGACGATGCAAAGAGAGCAAAGACCGTCAACGTATTCAAGAGCGCGATCAAGAGCGGCATCTCAACGAACGATTCAAGCACCTACGCCCGCGTTTCTGCGCGCACAGGCTTGGATATCGTATTCGACAAGGAAGCATGCAAGAGTGGAAACACGTACTACTCCGGTTACTACGATCCCGCCAACAATCGAATTGTGGTGAACCCGGAAACAAAGAAGCGGCACTCTGCCTTGCTCATCCACGAGCTTTCCCATGCGATCCGATCCTATACGGGCAAGGACAACAAGATCCATTACCTTGCGGATAAGAATGCGAAGATCTCACCGGAGCTTTGGGAGAAGGTCAAGAAGCATTACGCAGATCAGAACGTGGAAGTTAACCGAATGGATCTGTACCTTGACGAGGCTTCCGCATACTACGCAGAGGAGATCCTCGGAACGGATGCCGCGCTCGATCTTCTTCTCGGCAAAAAGAAAACCCTCAAAGAAAAGATCCTGTCTTTCTTTAGGGGAGCAATCAAGGGCTATGCCGGAGACGAAGCACTCACGAGAGAAGCGCGCAAATTCTACCGTAGCTTCAAGAAGATGTTCGATGCCTTTGAGGCGAAGAATCAGATGGCAGAGGCGAATAATCAACTTGCAGAAGCAAAAAGTCAACTTGCCGAGGTTAAAGATCAAATCGCTGAGGTTAAAGATCAAATCGCAGAAGCGAAGGATCAACTCGCGGAGGCGAAGGAGAGAAGCGAAAACATCCGCGCGGCGATGGAGGATTTTGAAAATAAAAAAATCACCGCCGAAATGAACGATGATCAAAGATATGAGATATTAAAAAATAAAATTATAACTTCTCCTTTTTATGACGGAGAGGTTGATTCGCTTATATCTGATGAAATCGAAGGGAAGACGGATAAATTTGCAAAAAAAGCAATTATAACAATTGCAAATAAAATAGGGATAATTAGAAGCGAGATAAATTTCAAAGATGTAGAAGTGAAAATTACTCTTTCTAATTCAAACCTTAGAGAAAGCTTGTCAAAAGAAGCAAACCCGGAGCAGGTCGCTAAACTTCTTCCTGTTCTTTCTTCTACTGCCGAAAATTCTGTTCTAATTGAAAGACACAATAATAGATATTACTATGATACTGACACCGTATATTTTGATAATCTTCTTGGTGCTTATGTAGATGGCGATCATCTTGTTCCTGTTCGTTTCGGATTGAAACATAGCAGAATTGGAACGACAACTCTATACGTCGTGATTGATCAAAACAAGATTCCTCTTGAAAAACTGATTGAAACAAAAAATAGCATGGGTCATCAAGCCGCCGCGCCCGATTCAAGACCGGGGGACAACAAGCTCCGTCGCCATGCTACATACAGTATATCACAAATAATTTCTTTTGTCAATAGCAAAGATTTGCTTCGATATATTCCCGATGCCATGCTTTCGGAAAAGCAACGTACTGCAAAATGGAAAGCAATAGCAGAAACCATAAAAAAGACCAATGAGAAAAACGATAAAAAATTTGCGGAATATATCTCAAAAGGTGACATTCGTTCCGCGACACAGATGGTATATTCTGCGGCAAAAGCTGCTGGTTATACCGATAAGGTGTATCACGGAACAAAAGCCTTTGGTTTTACGGAGTTTGATCCCGAAAAATCCGATGATAAGCGTTCTCTCTTTGCCGCAGGATCTACGGAATTGGCACAAACTTATAGCGGTAAGCGCGGAATTAAGAAACTATCTGATATCAAAAATATTGACGGTTTGAGCAACGAAGAAGTCGCGAAAATGCTCAATAAAGAAGCATCGGAATCGTATGAAGGCGCTGAACTAAAAACAGAATATGAGATATTTACTCTCAAAGATGTAAACGATCTTATAACGGAGGTTAATGACGGCATTGACGGTTTGCAGAAGGTTATCGATGTTAAAGTAAAAGAGTACGCGGACAAGATGGCTATTGATTTCAATGATACGGATGCAAAAACACATAGCAGATTGATCGAAGCCAACGAGCTGTTGAAGGCTTATGAGTATAAGCGTTTATCTACTCCCTTGTACGTTCTTTTACATTATACAGATGCTTTTCGTGGTGATTCTAACGAAAAGGAAATTGCAGATCTCGAATACAAAATCCGTTTAATGAACAAGCTTTCCGATGCGGATACGGCGAACGGCGTTGTAGTGAAAAAGGATCTTGACGGATATGGAGTATCTGTTCTTTCCTTTGACAAAGCACGAGAAGAACTAAAGGACTTGATTTCTTCCGGAAACTATGCTCTTTATGGCAATCCCGGCAAGCAGCTTGTTATAGATGCAAAAGGACAGAATTGGAACAACATTAAAAATTGGATCAAGTCTGCTTATCATAGCACACAAGATACTTACGTCAAGAAGGACGATAATTATTACCGCCTTTACGATAGCAATACTGACGAACAGATCTTCCACGGAAGGATCGAGATAAACGAGAAAAACGGCAAGATGTCAATAGATTCTATTCATCCTATCATGGTGCAGAAAGCAAATAACAATCTCTATATTCGTTCTGAAAATATGAAAACGACGAGAGATATTGCCAAGTTTGCCAAAGACGAAGGATTTGATAGCGTAAAATTTGAAAATCTTGTGGATAACGGCGGCAACGGTGAAAGCATCGAGGCAAGCGATGTTTACGTTTATTTCAATCCAAGGGATCTTAAATCCGCCGATCCTGTAACCTACGATGATGACGGAAACGTGATCCCGCTTTCTGAGAGATTCGATACGAAGAATCCCAACATCCGCTATGCCGTAGAAGAAGAATCCACCGAATCTCCCACGATCGGCAACGTAGCAAAGAGCCGCTTTGACGAGCCGAAGCCGAAGATGAAGGAGAAGATCAAGGCAGGCTTCACATCTGCGAAGGACAAGCTCTATATCGAGGGCGTAGACGAGCTTTACGGCGTTGAGAAATACCTCAAGAAATTCGGAGGCCGCAAGGATGCGGAAGCCTTTGTTCAGCAGGTGAGAGCATCGGAAACCATTGCGCAGACGATGATCGGGCTTTCACAGTACGATATCATGAGCGGCGACGGAACGCGCCTCGGAGACGGTATTTCCAAGATCTTTAAGCCCTATAAGATTCGCAAGATCGAGGATCAATTCAACGATTACCTTCTGCATCAGCTGAACGTGGATCGCATGACTCTTCGCCAAAGATCCAACGGTGAGCTTGACAACAAGCCCGTGTTTGGAAAGAACGAGAAGAGAGACCACGACATCACCGCAGAGGAATCCAAGAAGATCATCGCGGCATATGAGAAGAAGTATTCCTCCTTCAAGGCAGATGCGGAGAAGGTATGGAGCTATAGCAAAAACCTCTTGAACATGCGCGTTAAAGCAGGGCTTATTTCGCAGGAAGCCGCAGATCTGATGAATCGTTATTATCCGCATTACGTTCCTTCCTTCCGCGTGGATGCAAAATCGGTTGGTGCAAGCGCGGTTAAGAATGATAGCCAGCTCGGAGTGAACTCCACGGTGAAGAGAGCGAAGGGCGGAAGCTCTGATATCTATAGCATCGAGGAAAGCATTGCGGCGCAGACTCGCCAAGCCATCCGCGCCATGGAGATCAACATGATGGCGAATGCCGTATATGATGCCGCTATCAAGTCCGGAGACACCTCCTACGTTATCGCAGAAGAGGTGGAGACCGAGAAGAACACCGATCCCGATAAGGATATTGACGTAGATCTTATTCCGAAGAACAATCAGATCGTCTTCTTCAAGGACGGAAAGCGCATCGAGATGAACGTTGCGAAGGAGATCTTCGATGGCTTCAAGGGCGTTACAAGCGGATCTGTCCCCGATATGTTCATCACGAGGATGGCAAACAGGGGCGTGAATGCATTCAAGAATATTGTAACGAGCTATTCTCCCGCATTTACTGTACGAAACTTTGTAAGAGATCTTCAAGATGCAGGGATCAACTCCAAGCACTCCGCATTGTGGGCGAAGAACATTCCTTTTGCTATAGGAGGAATTGCAACGAATGATGTGCTTTGGCAACAGTACCTTGCATACGGAGGATACGCAAGCACCGTATTCGATGGCAAGGGCTTCACCAACGGCGTTGGCGGAAGAGGCTTTGAGGCTTTGAAAAAGTGGTCAGATATCGATGGAAACTTCATTAAAAAAGCTCCTAAATTCCTAAAAAATATCCTCGTAGGAATTGGCAATGCAAACGCATTCGTGGAGCAGGTGACGAGATTCGCTGAATTCCGGGCATCGATTGAGGCGGGCGATTCCATTCAGACCGCGATCAATAACTCGGCTGACGTAACTACAAACTTCTCGCGCCACGGCAAGAGCGTTAAGGTTTTGAACGCGACCTTTATTCCGTTCTTGAACGCAAGCGTGCAGGGCTTTGATAAGCTTGTCAGGATGTTGGCAGATCCTTTTAGAGAGAAGTCTCTGAAGGCAATTGCTATGCTCCTTGCAAAGATACTCGTGATAGGCGTTGGATTCCAAGTGCTTAACATGGTCATGAACGGAGACGATGAGGAATACTACGATCTTACCGATGAGGTGCGCGAGAATTACTTCCTCATTAAGGTTGGCGATCAGTTCATCAAGATTCCGAGAGGAAGAGCGGCGGCCGCATTTGGCGGCGTTGCAAACCGAATTGGCAACGAGATGCGCGGAGATGACTTTGACGTTCAAGGATATCTCACAAGCCTCAAGGACAACGTAACGCCTGTGGATAGCTTCTCTCGCAACATTCTTTCTCCCTTCAAGGATATTGCCACCAACACAACGTGGTACGGAGGAGAGATCGAGGGCAGACAGTTTGACAACGTCAGACCTTCGCAGAGATATGACGAAAGCACGTCCTCGATTGCGATTGCTATTGCGCATATGCACCCGGAAGCATGGGGAGTTTCTCCGAAGAAGGTACATTATCTTCTTGATCAGTATTCGGGCGTAATCGGAGATTTCCTCCTCCCGGCAACAACCAAGAAGGCAGAAAAGGATTATCTGTCTGCGAATTTCCTTATCGACTCTACCACGAATAACAAGCTTTCAAACGATTTCTACAAGCTTTACGATGAGGCTATGTATGCTTCCGAAGAGGGCGACATGACCGCGTATTATCAGCTTCGCCATCTGAATGACGTTAAGGAATCCGTGTCCAAGCTTTACGAGGAGATCAACGAAATCCAAAACTCGGATCTCAAGAACGCAGAAAAGCTTCAGCAGGTGCGCACGTTGCGTGTTCTGATCAACAACATCTATCGCACCGCCACCGTTGACTATGCCGCATATAAGAAGGCTATCGAGGCAACAGACGGTATGTTCGATGACTCGGACGATAGCGGAAAGAGAGATCGCCACGTAGCCATCACGCAGATGATGTACGGATCTGAAAAGGCACTTGAGGAATACAACAAAGGCGTATATGAGAAGAGCGCGCTCTTCAATAAGGCGGGCATCTCCTACGATACGTTCTACGAGTATTACTTCGGCGTTCGCGACCTTGAATCCGACGTTGATAAAAACGGAGAGGTTGTCGAGGGAAGCAAGAAAAAGAAGGTCGAGGCGGCCGTCAAATCGATGGGCGTTGATAGCAGAACGAGAGCCCTTCTTCTTATGGCAAGCGGCTATTCCGTAACCGATAGCGAGAAGAGAAGCATTGCAAGCTATATTAAAAGCTTGGATCTCACCGAAGAGGAGTTTGAGGAGCTTGCAAAGGCTTGCGGCTTCAAGGTGAAAAACGGCAGAATTCAACTCTAAAAAGCGCGCAAACCGCAATAAAAGGAGACCAAACGCCAATTAGTTTGTGTTATAATATGCGCAGGAGGTATGAATATGCTTACTGTGACGAAGACCGAGCCGACAGAGGTGCGGAGGATTCCGTGCTCCGAGTGCGGCGAAAAGCTCCCGAAGGTGGGGCTTACCAAGGATAGCCGTGTTGACGGTCTGACATTCCGATGCGGAAAATGCGGAACGTTTAACAAGGTCAAAACTGAATAAATTAAGAGCCGATATCCATCGAGATGAGAGCCATATGCAAAGGTGTGAAACACCGCCTTTGCGTGTGGCTCTTTTTTATTTCGAAATCGAGAAAAGGAGGAGAACGCAATGAAGGATAACAGATATGCGACCAACGAAGGCGGCATCATCAAAGCTCCTAAGTCCATTAAGGACAAGCCCAAGGCAACCGTTGTTAAGGGCGATGATTTGCGCTGTGCAAAGAAGTCTAAGTAAGACTTAAAACAAAAAAATTAAGAGGAGGAAAGAACGATCTATGGAAGATGAGAAGATCATTGAAGAAGCCGAGACCACCGAAGATGTGGCAGATGACGTTGCGGAAGATCCTTCTGAAGAAAGCGCGGAGGAAGAAGCAACCGAAGAGGCAGAGATGGCAGATGAAGAGACCGAGCCCGAAGAAGAGGGCATGGATCTCGATTCGCTCGAATATGACGATGACGGAAACATCGTTGATGAAATCGAAGAAGAAGAGCCCTCCACGGAAGCCGTAGAGCCCGAGGAAGAGAAGAAAGACGAAGGTGCAGGGAAAGATGCCCCCAAGGATGAAGAAGATCCGAGAGAGGCAGAATTTCGCGCCTTGAAGGAAGAGTTTTTGCGCTTGAAGGCGCAGAGCAAGGCAACGCTTAAGGCTCTTGGCGTTGAAAAGGAAAACGAGCTTGAGGGGCTTGCCGAATTGGCGGCCGAGATCGAGGGCGTTTCCACAGAGGAATATCTTAAAAACCAAGAGGCAGAGATTCAGAAGGCGAAGGATGCGCACGATAGAGAAGTGCAGGAATTTGAAATCCTTGCCGCAAAGGATCTCGCCGAATTGCAGGCTGAATATCCCGAGGCAAAGAGCTATAAGCACGTGCGCGACATGCCCCCCGACGTTCTGAAGAAATTCGCAGAGCTTCGCAATAAGGGCGTTAGTGCCGTGGATGCTTATGCATCCGCGAATCGTCATGGCATTCGCTCCTATGCCGCATCGAGCGCAAAGAAGGCAACCGCGAGCGGAAAAGAGCATCTGCGCTCCTCCGTCCCCAAGGCTTCGCATTCCGATGCTCCTAAGATGACTCGAAGCGAGCTTGAATATTGGAGAGGGATGTTCCCCAAGAAATCAGACAAAGAGATCATTCAGATCTACAGAAAAACGTATTAACAGAAAGGATTTTATAAAATGTTTAAACTTATCAAAATTGATAACGCGCGCATGAACGTACCCGAGCCCGAATACTACGAGTGCGGCGAAACGATCACACCGGACGACCCGATCAAATGTGGGGAGGTGGTTTACCTTGATCAGGGCAAACTGCGTAAGGTGAGCGAACCCACCGTGAAGGAATTCGTTACAATGGCAGATGGCGTTGCAGGAGAGACTATTCCGGTTTGCAGACTTTGCAAAGAACAGGTATGGGAGACTAGACTTGATAGTACTGATCGCATTTGGGGCATTTCTCACCCCGGTTCAACTGTGAATGTAGCATCGAACAATATCAATGGAAACGCTGCGCCGCCTGTTCCGGTAGCTGATGCAGTCATTGTTGAGAAGGGCGAGCCGGACACGTTCGCTGAGAATGGTGCTCCGACTGGTGGCTATGTACGCATCCGTTTCCTTTGCAATTATGGAAAAGATGCCTCTTCGGAAAAAACGCAGGAATAATCTATAACAAATCAAAGAAAGGATAATCAAAATGGATATTATTTATAGCAAACTTTCCGGCAAGAACGATCCCATGTTCGGCAAATTTGAGCACCCGATTAAGGCTCTGATCGAGGAGGAATCCTCCAATTGGAGTAAGCGAAAGACCGCGCTGACCTACCTTTGGAACATCGAGTCCTCCCACCGTTATTCTGAGACCATTATGGGACAGAGCTCCTTCTCCACCTTTGCCTCCAAGAAGGAAGGTCAGGGCGCAGAGAATGACAACATTGAGAAGACCTTTGATAAGACGATCGAGCACATCTCCTTCGCCAAGGAATTCACCATCACGAGAGAGATGGCAGACGATTCCAAGATCGGCATTTCCTCCAACATGACGAAGGTTGCTAAGCAGTTCACCCGCGCTTACTACAGAACGCAGATCGACATCGCTTGCAAGGCTCTGATCAACGGCACGAAGACTTCCTTCAAGTATTCGAACGACACCGTGGATCTTACCACCGGCGACAAGGAGCCTCTCTTCTCAAAGGCGCACAAATACGCGCTTGATTCCGTGAAGGGCACTCAGTCCAACTACTTCTATGCTCCCGCTTCCAAGATCACGGATGGCGTTGAGGATCTGCTGAACGTTATCTCCAACAAGGTGCGTAACTTCAAGGATGAGAACGGCGAGATCATGGGCTACGTTGCTAACGTGGTTATCGTTCCTTGCAACCGCCCCGAGCTTGAGGCAAAGGTGAAGAAGGCTTGTGGCTCTGAGCGCACCGTTGGCTCTAACAACAACGATGTCAACACTCAGTACGGCAATTGGACGGTTGTTGTTCTTGACGGCTGGGAGACCACCGCAGACGAGCTTATGGTGATGTCCTCCGAGGCAAACGAGGAGCTTTCCGGCAACATGTTCTTCAACCGTGTAAGCCTCGATATCAGAAATGAGATCGACAACCACACGCGCAACTTTATTTGGAACGGCTACTGCCGCTTCGGTCTCGGCTTCGGCACTTGGAAGCACATCGCTCGTTGCAAGATTGCGGACTCCGCGTCCGATGCAACCGCGCTTTACGCGTAAACTAACATAAAAACGGAGGTCTCGAATGAAGGTTTCTGAACTCTATTATCAAGTGGCAGGGCTTGGCTTTGAGGCCTCCCTTGAATCCGATCCGCGCTTCATATATGCCGCGAATCGTGCTTTGTTGCAGGTAAACGCTTTGCGCCCTGCAACAAAGCTTTACAGACTTCTTCACGCGCCTTTGAAGAACATCTGCAATGAGGATTCCACGAATCCGATCATGAAGACGAACGAAGAATTGATCTTCACGGCAAAGGGCGCAAAGGCATATTACTTTGAATACGCCGGACGCTTCGTTGCGGATTTCGAATATCTGAAAGAGGACGGAACGTGGCAATATGCATACGTTCACAATCAATCTTTGTATACCGATAGGAACGTTTTCATGCCTATCAGCGGGTTATGCAAGGATGAGCGCGGAAAAGATCTTCCTCCGGAAACGGAAGTAAGGCTTCGCTTTCATGGGAATTATTCCTACATGGTGCAAAACGTTGCATTTTACGATAGCTTATATTCCGATAAATCCTCTGATATCCCTGCGTTCTCCGAGTATTGCGAGTATGATCTCAGCATACTTGCAAACGATAAATTTGGGCTTTCCAGCGGATTCCTTCGCCTCGCTCCCGTTGCGGTTATCGACGAGGATGAGCGGGAGATTGTTAGCAAGGACGTTTACACGGAGAACGGAAGGCTCGTTTATATTGCGAGAAACAAACCGGGCACGTACCTTGTTCGATACTATACAAAGCCTAAAGTTATCAAGGATGCAAAGATCGAGGAGGCAATCGATCTTGACGAGGATCTTTGCGCTCTGCTTCCCACGTTGATCGCATCTTATCTTTTTGCAGAGGATGAGCCGAATCTCGCAGAGTATTATCAAGCCGCGTATTACAAGATGGCGGCTGAGCTTGAAGCGAGATCCCGCACGATCGGCACGGCAAATATCACAAATAACGGATGGTGATATAAATGTCTATTTCAAACGTAACTGAATACAAGAGATATTTCGGCGATTTTCGCGGCGTTGACTTCTCGTCAGACATCACGCAAGTGAGCGAGAAGAGATTTGCCGCCGCCGTTAACATATATAAAGACTACCAAACGAGCAACGGAAACGGCATCGAGACGATCCCCGGATTCCGTCGGCGCGTGGTGGCACCGAACAAAAAAAAGATTTTCGGCATCCATACCATCAAGCTTTATGGCGTAGGTAATGATGAGCGAAAGACACTTGTTCACGCGGGAGATACTCTTTATCTTTGGGAAAACTTTGGCAAAGAGGTGTCCGGAGATGAAGGCGAAAAACTTGTTTCGAAATTTACAGGCATGAACGAGCGCGATAGCGTGAGTTTCGTATTCAACAACCGCCTTTATATCATCGATGGCACAAACTATCTTTGCTTCGATGGGCAGAGCGTTAGTCATGTCAAGAATACCGCATATATCCCAACCACATATATCAACATAATCCCCGAGGGAGAGAACGCAGATACCGGCGCGGAATACGAGCAGAGGAATATGCTCTCTCCCTATTTTAAGCACACGTTCATCGTGACAAAATGGACGGATGCGGACGGCAAGGAATCGATCTCAAGAAGATTCTATATGAACGAGCCGTTTGATTCGATCCTATCCGTCAAACTTTATGATAGCATTTTGCCGGTAGCGGACTATGAAGTAAACGCGGTACAGGGCTACGTGGAGATCAAATCCTCTGTTAATGTCAATGTTCCCGAAGAAACGATTATGAAAACAGAGAATGGCGAAACCGTTAACTATCCCGAAATGTATGCTGGCGTTGAGATCACGGCAAAGAAAGCGATATATCAAGCGCGTGACGTGCGCGTTCGGAAGGCAGACGGAACGATCGTTACCTACACGGCATACCAAGGCGATGATGCATACGTTGAAAATAGCGGCGCCTTCTCGTCCATGGTAGAGAAAGCAACGGTTGCAGGTGTATTTGATAACCGCGTGTTCCTTTCGGGCTTCCCCGGAAAGCCTAACCTCATCGTGTATTGCGCGCGAAATGACACGGGATATAGTGATCCCGGATACATCGGCGTTCTGAACTATATGCAGGATGGTGTTGGAGATTCGCCCATCACGGCAATGATCCCGATCGCAAATGCGCTTCTCGTTCTGAAGTCAACGTCGGAGCATGAGGGCTCGGTGTATTACCATACGGCGGTAGAGACGGGATTTGATATCATACCGAAGGTGTATCCTTCCGAATCCGGTCTTGCGGGAACGGGATGCCTTGGCGCGGCAATCAACTTCCTTGACGATCCCGTGTACGTTTCCTCCCTCGGCCTTGAAGCCATTGGTCAGCTTTCCGTGCGTTATGAACGTGCGCGAGAACACAGATCCTCGCTTGTGGATTCTCTTCTGATCAATAGCCGAGGTCTTGAAGAAGCAAAGCTCTGCGAGTGGGCGGGATATCTTCTCGTCCTCGTTGACGGAAATATCTTCATGGCAGACTCTCGACAGAAGTATCAGCATGCATCGGGCGATATCGAATACGAGTGGTATTACCTTGAGAACATCGGCGTATATGAAGGGCAAACCGCCAAGACCGAGCTGCAGAAAACCAAGACGAAAGAATTCTATTTAGGCGGTGATAGAAAGCTTTTTGTCTATGATGGTACGGACAAATACGAGCTCAATGTTCTTTATGATTTCACGGAAGAAGAGCAAAAAACGATCGAGGTAGTGACTGCAATGCCCGGCACAACTGTTTATGACGAAACCGATCCTACAATCGTTTACGAAAACGTAAACGTTGCAAAGTGCAAAAAGGGAAGTGATATCGTTTACATTCTTATGGCACCGAGCGATGAGATGGTTGGAGGAGAGTATAAGAAGGCAACCGCGATTACATCGTTCTACACGAACAACGTTTCAAACGTGTATTTTGGAACGGAAAACGGAGTTGTTTGCTCGTTTAACTTTGACAAGAGAATTGTTGAGGACGGAACGATCGACAACATGTGGTATACATTCGACCAGCGCCCGATCGTCAGCGGCGTTTCCTTGAAGATGGATAACTGTGGTTATCCCGATTCCAATAAGACCACGATCAAGAAAAGCCTCGTGATCAAGACAAGAACCATGGCGAAGCTTGGTGCAAAGGTCAACGTGCGCACGAACAGGAGCGGAACGAAAGAAGTTGGAAGCATTGCATCTACCAATGGCATCGGAGGTATGTTCAGCGCGATGGATTTCTCCGAATTCACGTTTAACGTTTCCGACATGCCCATGTTCAGCCTCAATGAGAATCAGAAGAAATGGGTGGAGAAGCAATACACGATTTACACCGATGAATTCCAAAAGCCGTTCTCGCTTATCTACATCATGTACCGATATCGAATCGTAGGAAAATACAAAGGATAGGAGCAATAAAAATGGTTGAAAATTTAATTTCATTTGGCGAGATCACAAATGCGAATCTCGAAAAGAAAACAATCACCGAACTGAGTGACAGACCGAATAAGGTATCCGCTTTTGGAGAGGTAGGTCTTGCGGCACAGGATCTGAAGAAGCGATTTGACGAATTCCCCGAGGTCGTGAAGGATAAGATTAACGAAATCGTTCAAATTTTGAATTCCGAGAATGCAACGAAATACATTGCTTTGATGCCGGATATTAAAATGGGAGAATCTCTTTACGACTTTCTCTCTTATTTCAAAGGCGATGCAAGTAAGGCAATTGATGAAAAGATCTGCGCAGAGTATTACTCTCCGCATGCCGGACAAGACAAGGCGCCGATCGACACTCTGAGAAAAATTCTTGAGCAGATAGCAGGAGACTTTACTGTGGTGATAGCTGCTAATGATACAAATAGCCAAAACATTGCACGGTTGGAATCGGTTGGAAGTCTCAATGAAAAATTGAGTGTCTTATATGAAAGAGTGGCTGAACTCGAAGCATCGTATTCATTATTGCCTCCTGCTATCGAATCTTTGAAAGTCAGAATCGCAAACCTTGAAAAAGCATAAGGAGGAGTTGCCATGAATGTGATCGAGCCTATATACCCTAGCGATTTGAATGATGCTCTGATTTCAGACCTCAGCAACCGCCCGAACTCCAAGGCCGACTCGGGGGATGGCGGTCTATCCGCCAAGGAATTAAAGGAGCGATTTGATAAATATCCGAGCATCGTAATGAAAAAACTCAACGAGATTATCCGTGCATTTAATTCCGATGATGCAACCTCGTATGTAAAGATGCCTTCCAACGACCTCGGCGAATCGTTTTGTGATTTCCTCTCCTCCTATTTTGATCCCGAGAAAAAAAAGGATATCGGCGATCTCGTCTGCGCCGAGTATATGAAGGAAAACGTCGTTGAACAGGGAAAATATACGCTCAACTCGATTTTGGATGACGTTGCATCCCATATCAAAAATGTCGGACTAGCTATAGCTGACGTAAAAAATATAATAGAGGAGTTGGCTTCAGCATCTGATCAAATAGACGATGAAGTTATTGCCGCCCTCACATCAAGAATTGTTTCTCTCGAAAATATTGATTCGTACATAAGCAAATCTATCATCGAATTGAATGATCGCGCCGCAACACTTGAAGAGTATATCAATGCAGGCGGAGGAAATCTTCCTCCCGGAAGCGAAATTGGAGAAGTTATAGTTGATCGGCAAACGGCATACACAAGAACTGTTCCCCTCGACGCGTCAACCACCGCGCTCCTCGACCGTTATTACGGAGAGTCAGAGGTTGTTTGTAACTATAGCCCGGTATCAATGACAACGGTGTCGGAGCAATACCCGGAATTCACTATTTCTGCCTATCCGCCCGGAAACATAAAAAATCTTGAGCTGTCAATTCATGCATCCTTACCATCTTATGGAAACGGGTTTTATGGATCATACGGATTGGAGATTCTTGTCAACGATAATTCTGTATACAAGAGTCAGTACATATATAAAGAAGAATTTTACGTGGAATTTGCGGTTGAAGATCTCGCGCCCGAGGTGAAAATAAGATTGTTTACCATGGAAACCGGAGAATTTACTGTCTCTTTATCTAACATTCGCCTCGTAGAAGCAGGAAGCAAGCGCGGTGTTACGGGCATTTCCACAATCAACCTTAATAGCATCGAAAGCTCCACCGGAGATACCGTTGAGATTCCGCAATTTGGCCATAATGGCAAAAAGTATAATGACAAAATGTATAGCGGAAACTACGTTGATTTTTCCGAGAAAGTATTTGTGTATAAAACGCGATATTTCTACGATGCATCTATGACAAAATGGAAGAGAATCGATACCTCTACTTTCAGAGCTACGTATTCGGTTGAAGACCTTGGGTTGCAGAGCGGAGCTATTATCGCATCTGCTTCATCTACTTACGGAAATTCATACAAAGATGGCGTTGCCGGAACGAGAGTGGTAGTTGCTGGAACGTATATAGATGTGTATGCATACGTTAATGCAAAGCTTGATTCTTTAACCGATTTCCTCGACTATATGAGCAAAATCCGTTTCGGAATTATATACACCCTTTCTGATGCAGAATCAAACGCTGACATTGTTCTACAACCAATAGATCAATCCTTCGTAGAGATCCCTGTCGAGCCGGGAGGAACACTCACGTTCCATTCAGACAAAGAAGGTCAGGCCTATGATGCAACCATCTTTTATCTGAAAGCAAAGGACGAAGAGGAAGAGCCACCCGAAGGAGGAGGTGAAGATCCTACGCCACCCGAAGGAGGAGGAGACGAAGGCGATGACGAGCCGCCGACCGTAGATCCGGAAGAAACACGTCCCGAGGTAGAGGATGCATACGATATTGTAGGAGCGTCTGTCGGCGAATCGTTCAATGAAAACAAGAGCGCATATGAGAGACGTGTTCCGAACAATGTTACAACGGAAGCGGCCGTCGAGATGTTTTATTATGACACCATCATGAACTATAACATCGCTCCGGTGAATAAATTTTCTCTTCAATCAAGCGCAAAAGAATTTGAGATCTATCCCGACAAGTCTGTTGTTTGGGAGGTGTCCTTTGATGCGGAGAACCTTGGAGCGAGAACATTGCTTTGCAGCGTGTCTGTCGGCGAATCTCAGATAGCAAGCTACGAGGCGAATGACGGTGATACAACCAAGCACTCGTTTACGTTTAATTATTCAAGCCAAAATCTCTCACAATCAAGCAAGTCTGTTAAGGTCATATTCTCTATATCGCCCTCTTCATCTGAGGAATATACAATTGATAACCTATGCATTATTCCGAGCGGCGAGAGGAGAACCACAAGGAGCGGCCATCCAATCTCTATTGCTCCGACAAAATTTATTGGTGCAAACGGAATCACGGTAGAAATCCCTGCGCTTGTAGGCGAATCCGCGAAGAGGGTTGCTTATGCATGGGAAAAGGGAATTCAAACTGATGCAAGCGTATTTTTCTTAGGTAGCCCAAGAATAGAAGGTGCCGTTGAGCTTTATACGGATGATCCATACGACACGAATTATCCTTGGAAGATGGATGAAGCAAATTCTACAGAAAACGTGAATGTCTTCTACAAGAATATTCCGTCCACGTATTTTGTCGGTTCTATTTCAAATTACGCAATACGCCCGAACGTATTCACTACATCCGGAACATCCGGAATTGGTCACGATTCTGCGCAGAACGGAACAAGCCTAAAATTAACCCTTCGCGTACACAAAAGCATTGATCTCGATAAATTGAAGCAATATCTGAAGGCTGTTAAGTTTAACTTCCTTGTGAGATCAACGGCGACAATAAGCCTTGACGAAGAGGAGGCGCCTAAGTCAAAAAACTTGGAGGTTGCTCCCGGAGGCATAATCACCATTGAATCCAATGTTCTTTACCATTCGATATTCTCGCAGATCCGATACGTTATAGCAGAAAAAGATTCGGGAGGTGATAGCGGAGGCGAAGATCCTACACCGCCGGAGGAAGTCCCCGGTGATGCTTACGCGTTGGCCGGAACTGTTGGCGAAACAGTTACAGAAACAAAGAACGCTTATGTAAGACGTGTTCCGAGCAACGTAGGAGAATCCGCGGTTCTTTCAAAGTATTACGGAGAATCCGTTGTATACGAAAACTACGCTTCGTTAAGGGAACTTACGCTAAACAGCACATCTACCCATACAGTTGATGCGTATCCGCCCGTTGGCGAGTGGGATATTCATTTCAATGTAAACAATTCTTCAGGCGGAACATTCAACATGCAGGTAGTTGTCAATGGAGTCGTGGAGCCGGGCTTTGCCTTTTCCGGTAAAAATGAGAAAACATTTTTAAAGCAGATTACCATTGATGAACCGGCTCATGTAGTCCTTGAATTTCGTAGTTATGGAAGTGCGAATTTTGACGAACCGACAACAGTTTCCAACATTTACTTCGTAAGGCACGGTGCTCCCAAGCACGAAACTGCGATTGTTCCTGTAGGTCTCGAAAGGATCATTAGCAGCACCGGAGACACGGTTGAGATCCCAATAACACAGTACAACGATAAGATGCTTTCGTTGCCTTTGATCCCATCAACAAGGGCATCTGTGAGTTATGATTCGGGGTATTCTAAGATGACGGTAAGGAATCCCATCTGGAAAATTGATGAACAATTTAATCCATCAGATTGGACGTTAAGAACATCGCTTACCTATACAAGAAGCTATTTTAGATATTATAGCCCGACAGAGATGGGGACGGACATTAACCACGATACAACATACAAATCATGGTATTCTACATATGGATATGATGCTGAAAACTGGACGAACCACTACCAAACAGATAGAGTCGGATCTCGTGGTGCCCACTCAAGCGGGAGAACGTGGCTTTTTGTAAACGTTCATAAGGATCTTGATACCGTTGAAAAATTCTGCGCATATATGAAAGCCATTGGTTTTTCCATCATCGGTGCGCGCGCCAACTTGGAAGAGACACCTATTGATGTTTCTGCTACCGAGATCCCCGTTAAGCAAAATGGTGCGTTGACGTTCGAATCAACTGTTCCCGATCACCCGGTAGAAGCCGAAATCGATTATCTTATTGTTAAGTAAGAGGTAAATTATGAAAAACATTGATACTGAACTTTTAAGAGCCAACCTTGAGAAGCATCCCGACGTTGTAAAGAAGGCGTATAAGCGATTGGTTGGCAACATGGTCGCTCGTAGGTATAGCATCCGCGATGAGCTTGCTATCCTTCGGCAGAGGGATGAAAAGCCCGAAGAGTATGCGGAGTATTACGCATATGTCGAAGAATGCAAGCGCGAGCTGAAAGCCGCGATCGGATTGGAGGATAAGACATGAGATACTTGATAACGAATGAGGTTGCATATCTGTCCTCCTATGATCCCGTAAAGGTCGAGAAGGATCTTGAGATCATTGTTGGCATCCCCGGCGTTCTGAAGATCGTCAGCGAGGCAGAAGGATCTCCCTTCTACAAGCGGAGCGACAAGGACGGCGTTTACTACGTAGATGCATGGATGCTCAAGGGAAGAATTGCGATGTGCATCATCAAGGATGATGGAAGCACGGTAACTCTTCAGCCCTTGCAAGCGATCCGATCGGAGGAGGGCGATATCGTCCTCTTCCCGGATGCATCGGGTGTCCTTCCTCGCACGGCGAATGCAGAGGTGAAACTCGCATCGCTTGAGAAGAAATATAATCTTCTCGTTACAAAATACGATTTGCTCATCAAAAAAATTGACAAGCTCTTTGAGGGCTACAACATTTAAGGAGGAAAAACAAAATGAAGAAAAGATTTCTCGTATTTGTAGCCGCGCTCATCGTGGCATTCACAATGATCTTTGGCGTTACGTGCTTTGCCACCGAGACGGAGGCAGAGGAAGTCACGGAGACCACAGAAAAGGCATCTCTCGGCATGCTTCTTAATCGCGTGTGGGAATTTGTCAACGAAAACGCAGGCGACCTTCTCAGCGCAACCTCGCTTGGCTCTGTGGCACTTTACATCATTCTGCAGAAGAAGAACAACGGCAATTTCCTTTCGGGCATCAGCAAGGTGCTGACCGCGCAGAAAAACGTTGTTTCGGCATCGGATGATAACAAGGCAGAGGTGAAGACTCTCTCCGCGAAGCAGGAAAAAATGCTCGAATATTATGAGAAGTACGCATCCTCTGAAGAGGAGCGCGGCAAGATCATTTCCGCTCTGCTCGTTGAGGTTATGGGGCTTATCGAGATTCAGCACGTGCTTTGTCTCAACAATTCAAATCTCCCGCAGGCGATGAAAAACCTTGTTACCTCAACCTATGCACGGTGTCTCTCCGTAATCAATGATGATGCCTCAATCAAAGAGGCTGTTGATCAGATGCGTTCCGTTCTTGGCATTGGTGAGGTGGTAAGCAATGAAGAGACGAGTGCTTAAAGCAACCGCCCTTGCGATCGATGTTGGAGCGCCTATGGCGGCAACCTTGACACAGTTTCCCTTGTGGATCGAAAGATCTGCAGGGGCAACCGTCTCCGGTCTTGTGATCCTCTTTGCGATCATGTCTGCCGTTCCTCTGATGCGATATTACAAGCGCATTCTGAAGAGCCCTTCCGCACCTCTTATGTGGGGCATTATCTTCGGCATCCTGTCTGCCTTGCATGTGATCATCGAGGAGATGCTTTTGATCTCCTTTGTTGGTCTTGTGTCAAACGTGATCGGTTGGGGGCTTTTCAAGCTCGCGGGCGAGGAAGAGAAAACCGAAAAAGAATAAGCCTATAAAAAATTCCTAAGAAAGGAACAATGGAAATGGCAAGAAATATTTTTGAAGAAAACGAGGAGAGGGAAAAACCTCTCCTCGGAGAAAAAACGATAACGTCGATGATGGAAAAGGCTGGGTACGCAGTTGCCGCCGCAATCCTGCTCGTTGTCATCCTCGTGATGGCTACGGATATTAAATGCATAACCTCAATCAGCATTCAAGATTTTTCCGTCACCTTTTTCGTCCTCATGTTTTGCTCTTATTTCATGTACTTAAATATGTATAGGAACGGCATGATCGCGGGCGAAAGACTTGTGGAATATAAAAATGTCTGTGAGGAATATACCACAGTAAGAGATAAAATTAAAAGCCCGGATGTGCATAAACGGCTCTCCGCCTTCTGCCGTGACTACGTGGACAACGAGATGCGCGCAAGGATCGAGGAGGTGCTTTCCAAGGGTGACATAGCATTTGCGGATTACACTCGATATAAACACATGGGGAAAGCGCAGCTGAAGGCATGCGGGCTTTTTAAGGATCAAAGAAAGTGCATCAGAAAAGCAAAAAGAATCCGGCGCATAAAGTTAACCCCCACAATTATTTATAAGGGAGGAAACAACGCATCGAGGCGCAAGGTGATTCATATGTTACCTTCCGATAGGCGCCTAATCGATAATGTTTCAAAGCTGATATCGAATGCAACCTCATATTGCGTTGCCGGAGTTGTCGCGTTTGAGATCTTCGCAGATCCTTCGTGGCAAACAGTTATATCGGTTGCCTTCAAGCTACTCATGGTTGTCTGCACCGGATATAGCGGATACATGCGTGGCTTCGATAACATTGCAACCGACACCGTGGCTTTCATCAAGGATCAGATTGAATTGTTGAATCAGTTTATGCGTTGGGAGGAACGCGCATATGAAAAACAACAGAGTGTTAGTGAATGCTTTGACTCGTAGCGAGATTGCCGCCGTTATAGCTGCGGCGAATTTCACCGAAGATCAGACGAAGATTTTCAACGAACTGAATGCCGACGTGCTTTACGATATCGGCATAATGGCAAAGCTCGGAATCCCTCCGCGCAGGTATTACGATACCAAGCGAATAACGGTGGATAAGACCGAGCGCGTTCTGAAAGAATTAGGCTATAATCACGCAATAAAAGTGGCTAAAAACAAGCCTCCATCATGATAGGTGTGTCCATGATTTTTTCTCTATAATATAGTCAGCAAGGGAAACCTTGACTACTATACAAGGAGGATAAATCATGGACATGAATTTTGCAAGCAAGGGCGTAGCAGGTGCTGGCCTCGGTCTCGGTATCGCGGGTACTGCTCTCGGCGTTCTGAACGGTAACGGAGGTGGTCTCCTTGGAGGTCTCTTCGGGGGCAATTGCGCATGCTCCGACAACATGGCGGTCAACCGTTATGAGTTGAACAAGCAGAACGAGATCGCTAACAAGGATATGGAGATCGCGTTCCTTAGAGGCAGAGATGCGGCAAAGACCGATTCTTTGGAGCTCTACAAGTACGTGGACGGACGTTTCCGTAATGTAGAGGCGCAGATCGCCGCGCAGGCCGTTGTAAACGCTCAGATCACCGCGAACATCTCCTGCATGCAGAACAGCATCGCCGTTCTGAATGGCTTGACCAAGACGGTCATCCCGATCGGCAATGTATGCCCGAGCCCCATGCCCGAGTTCAACTCGTGGACGGCTCCCACGGCGGCAGCTACCACCTAATCCCAAGCGGGGGCGGTGGTAGCAATGCCATCGCCCTCCATTACATCATGGAGGAATAATCATGGTTAACACCAATCAGATAAAGAGAGGGCTCGCAAATTTCGTTGATACCGAGATCGTAAGCAAAATCCCCGGAGGCTCGATCAAGAAGACTCTTGTAGGAACGGCCATGGGGCTCTATATCGGCAACATGGATAAGATCCTATCCAATGGTCTCAAGAGCCCTTTCATATCCGCTCTCGGCGTTATTGACGAGGCTGGGAACGTTGATATTGACACTCTCGCAGATGCTCTCAAGAAAAACATATCCGATGTAGGCGTTCACGTGGATCTCAACATCATGGGCATCCACCTCGGAGACATGACATTGCATCGTCAAGATATAGACGTGCTTCGCACGCACATCCTTAGCGCGTAAGGAGGTGATATGATGGAGTATAAGCACGAGAACGAGAACAAAAGCCTTGAGGATGTTCTTGTACACCGCTTTGAGGAAGAGCTTGAGGATGCCTGCGAGTATGCGCATCTCGCGCATGAGCATCCCGAATACGAGAAGGATTTTCTTGCGATCGGCAGAGAAGAGGTCACCCATGCGCATCATCTATTCGCTCTTCTTCGCCAACATGGTCACGAGTTATCGGATGCGCACGAGGCGAAATGGCATCGCGTTTTGCGAAAATACGGCTTTGAAAAATAAAAATATGCGCGGCGTAAAAAACCGCGCATATTTTTGACTAGGATTTGACTAGGAACAATTGTAAAAAATAGAACATTTCAGAACATTCTAGAAATTCGCAAAACTTCAAAAAACATCAAAAAACCCTTGAAAACACTGGTTTTTTCAGCATTTTCAAGGGTTTTCTGTTTGGCGCAGAGGGAGGGATTCGAACACTATTGAAATATAATAAAATCAATGGTTTTTTGATCATTTGACTATGAATTGACTATTAACTGCTGTATTTTCTGCAAATTTATCACCTACAAATGAAGTTATGCTTTCGATGGATTTATCTATTCGTGCTTCGGAAAGATGCGTGTATATTTCAAGCGTTGTTGTTATGTCCGCATGCCCTAACCATCGTTGTGCTGTTTTTACGTCGATTCCTGCATCGAATAGAATCGTAGCATATGAGTGTCTCAACTGATGAGGTGTGCACTCCACACCGGATTCTTTTTTGTACCTATTCCAAGCGCGCTCAAATTGTGCTTCGGGGAAGAGATCCCCTTTCGAGCTCTGAAAGAGGTACGTTTGATTCATTAGAGGCGTTAGATACTCGATCATTTTTTCGTGGATCGGGATATCTCTTATACCGGCATCTGTCTTTGGACACTCTTTGATCTGCGGTTTTTGCCCTATCCATTCGACTGTCTTTGTAATCTTAACGAGCTTCTTCTTTGTGTCGATATCTTTTGGAGTGAGAGCGAGCGCTTCGCCACGTCTGCATCCGGTGGTTAACAAAAACAAAGCGAAGACACCGAACGGCTTATCCACAGAAGCAAATATCTTCTCTTGATCAACCTCGGACGCTTGATCTCTTTTTTGTTTTTTTCCAACCTTCGGTTTTTTAACGGTTGCTGATGGATCTAATTCTATATCTCCTAAAAAAATCGCATATTTTAATATTAGTCTTAACACACTAAATTTATTTTTTATCGTTTTGGGAGAAAGTTTCTTATTTTCAAGATCATCAACAAACTTTTGGATGTCTGTCGGTCTTATATCGCGTACATCCATGCTTCCGAAGTATTCTACGGCAGTTTTTAATCCGCTACGATAACCTTTCAACGTGTTGTTTTCCATTTTAGGAAAACGAGCTTCTTCCCATTTTTCTGCTATGGAAGCGAACAAAACAGATTCTGTTTTCTTCTTTTTTATATTCATTATCTGCTCGTTGAAATCTTTTGTCGCAAGGCGTTCGTTCGCGGCTGAACTGTATAATATTTTGTGTTTTCCATCCGGCATCGTTATATATTTCTGATACCGTCCGTCTGCTCTTTTTTTCATACGATTCTCCGATATCTTCTTAATTCTTTCAATGTCTTTTTGAAAATTCTTTTCTCAGAAGAAACAACTTTTTTTATTTTGATATGACACTTGTTGTTTATAAAACCGTTATGCAACAAAACAGACATTACAGATCTTGATACATCATCGATGTCATAATTTTTGAAACGCTTATCATATTCAAAAGTTAAGCAAAAAGAGCATGAAAAAAGCATGAAGAAATCAATTGTGCCGGCCTTACATCTATTTTCTTTTTCGGCCTCTTCCACAATGCTTCTTATTTTCAAATAGTCTTTGTAAATTTTTTTGTTTTTTGCTTTATGCCAAATTGAATCTAAAAGCGACATTGCATCTGAAGAATTGGATTGCATAACTTTTTCTTCAGAATTTCTTTGTGCCTTTTTAACTATAATTCCAACGATAACAGAAACAACAATTATAAAGATTACGCCGGGAACGCATTGGTCTTTCGCATAGTATATGGTGGATATTATAAGTGATATCGATATTGTAAAAACAAAGTACAAGGATGACAAATCTAAATCGAAATAGAATACTCTTGATATTATAATGTCCAAAAGGGAAATAATTATTGCAGAAGCAAGGAATGCAATTCCGGTTATCAAAAGACAAAATGCAAATCCAATTATTAGCAAAACACTTCCAAAAGAAAGCTCAAAATCTGAATCATTGTAGGAGTTATTGGAATTATTATTGCTTTGCGCGTAAGGACAAACTCCGTTCGGGTGATCGTGCGCAGGTTTTCCGTGATGATAGTGGTATTCTCCGGTCGAATGATTATAGTGGCCGCCGCTCCCGTCCGTTCTTCCGGAATGCGCTGACGAAAAAACAAAAAACAATAAAAATATAAATGAAAGCAGGAACACAAAATATATTGCTTTTTTCATTTTGTTTATACCTTATCTTTCATTAAATCGATGATCGTATCTTTAAGAGCTATAACTTCGTTAAGGTATCGCACTTCGAGCTCGAGCTTTTCAATCTTTGATTTCATCTCGGTCGTTTTGGCTTTCAGATCTGACGTTTCCTCTGCGCTCTTTGCGTTCTCAACGACAGAGTTCGTTTCAGCCAAGAGCTCTTGAGGGGAGAGATTCAAAGCCGCACCAAGGGCGATGACGTCATCTACGAAAGGCTTCTTGTATTCGCCGTTCAGCAGGCGTGTTACATCACGCTCGGAGAGTTTTCCCTTCGTTGCCAAGGATATATCCCTGCAGCTCATGTGAAGCTGTTGCTTTGCTTCTTTGGCCCGATCAATCCACATTTTTGTAATTTCCTTCCTAATTTTTGTGTGTATTTGAAACCAATAGTATGTAAGGTTACATACCAAATATAACGATGCTTTTACCAAACTTATGGGATTGTTTTTTTCATTATTCCATTGTATAATTCTATCAGAAACTTCTCTATAAGAAAGGTAACAGACATGAAGCCCGAAACCATTGAGCTTATCAGACTGATTGAAGAGTCCAAGGACAAGGAAAAAGCAATCCTCAAGGCGTTTGCCATTATGCTTGATCACCTAACGCCGCGCGAATCAAGCGCAGAAGCATCTGCCGCGCCTCATCGCTTTGCTGATCAAAAGAACTTACCATCTTGAGCAAGAGGTCTTGAATCTCGGGAGATACCTTCCTATATATATCCACCCAAAACCGCTCATCCTCCGTCAATCCGTCGGGGATGGGCGGATTTTCTTCTTCATCATCCCAGCCCATTAAGTAAGAGGGGGTGACTCCAAGAGCATTTGATATTTTTATGAGTTTTGATCTTGGAAGATCTACAAGACCTTTTTCTATTTTATTGATGCTTGATCTTGATGTATAACCAACCATTTTCGCTAAATCGTCTTGTGTAAGGTTGGCTTTAATCCGAGCTTGACGGATTTTTTCTCCAACTTTTATTAAATGATCCATAACGCACCTCCGTTTAATCCAATTATAGCACTTTCGTGAAGGAAATTCAACCCCATTTGAAAAAAAAAATCAAAAAAATTTGAAAAAGCCCTTGACATTCTACAAGAAATGTTGTAGAATGAATGTAGAATTTGATTCAACAACAAAGGAGGTGATACGGTGTCATCGGTTAATACGGTTCTTTTCCAAGATAAAATGAGACGATCTGGGCACACACTCGAAACGCTTTCTAAGGCTATCGGAAGATCTCGTACCGGGTTATTTAACAAGGTTCATAACAAACATGAATTCACAACTAAAGAAATCATTTTGATTTCAGAAGCGTTGAAACTTAATAAAACGGAGAAGGAAAAAATTTTTTTTGCCAACGATGTAGAATAAGATTCAACACAACGGCATGCATTTTGGAAGGAGGAGGCATGATCGCAATTCTGTTTATTGCAATATGTGTGGCATCGCATTTTTTGGTTCGGTTTAGTGACAAATGCGAAACCGAGCTATCAAAGATTGATGCTCGGTTTGAACATTTTCTATTCTTGCATGAATGCTATAAAGATTGGGGGTGAATGAATTGGAGAAGTTGTTATTTTATTTCGTTGGCTTTTGGGTTGTTCTTGTGGCTTTTGGAACGGCGGTCTCAAACTATTTTCTATGGCGGCATATTTGGGAAGTCAGAAGAAACTTGGAGAAGATGTTCAAGGGGAAGTCAAGCGACGATCTCTATCAGTTTGTAAATGGCGGTGGAGAGGTCAATGCAGCCAAATCCGATGTAGAGAATATAGAGAACGAGGGCTAAGGACTTGCTTGGCGTTATGCCGACATTTCTTGAAATCGCATACGGAAGATTGGCGAGAATTTTGAAGTACGTGTTAGGGAGAAAAGATATTTTGTATTGATAATCTGCGAATCCGATTGCTTTATCAAATGCATTTATCGTTTGTTTGACTGTACCATGGTCGATTTGATCAGAAAAACAATAATCTTCTACATTGCAAAGATCCATAAGGGAAATGATTTCAGCTCGGTATAGAAGAAATCTGATTGGTTTACCAAATTTTGATTTTAGCGGCTTCCCGGATATGTAATCATCGTAAATTCTCTTAAGCGATGTGAGCCGTAATTTTCGGTAACTGAATGTTATCAATCGTGCCGCAGGAAAGAAAATGAAAAATAGTAAAAGAATCATAGGACACCTCGTTTTTTATTTAATGTTATCATAATTTATTTTAGATGTCAAGGAGGAGAGGAAATGAGGTACGCAGTATATGTAAAATTTAAGGATCTGCACGGAGAAGAGTGTTGGAGCGGGAACAACGATCGCGCGGCCGAGAGCCGAGAGATCGCAGAGCAGGAGACCGTTAAATTTATAAAAAGCACTTTCCAAATCAAGAAAGTGCTTAAGGTTATCAGCTTTGAATATGAGAACGATGAAGATGCTCCGTCTTTCTCTGATGAGACGGAGCGGATCGACAAGGAGGAGAGAAAAGAATTTGCGCTTGTTGAGATTGCAGATGCGCTTCGAGGGCTTCAGTTGCGCGGCGCTCCGATGCAAAGTAACAACGTACCGTGGACGATCGCGGCGGCAATGATTATCTCGGCAATAGCCATGCTATCAAACCTATTATTGCTCCTGCGATTGACACTATAAGAGTTGCTTTTGCTATAAGCGACGAGCTTCTGTATTCCTTGATTGACCATTCGCCACGGCTTGAGATTGAGAATTTTTTCCCTGGAATAGGGATATTTCCTTCTCCTTTGTCGATTGAGAAATCAGAAGAAGTCAGGCTTCCTTCGTCACAAAGTGCGCGGAGCTCGGAAAGAGAAAAAAGGCATTTGCCATCTCCCCATATAATTCCGTCACTTTTCTTGGCGATCTTTAGGATGTAGATGTCACGTCGTGAAAGCATAAAACACCTCGTTTTTTATTTAATATTAGCACAGTTTTTTACAAATGTCAAGAAAGGAGGGCGAGCGAATGGCTATCTACGTTGCCGGTGCATTGCTTCTGATGGGGCTGATTTCTCTGCTTTATCTCAACCGAGAGAGAAGAGAGATTGCCAACATCGAGAGCAGAGTTGCAACCTATACAAAGACCACGCGAGTGTGGTACAGAGAAGAAAGAAAGGAGAAGTGATTATGATTCCCACTACTGAGCACATCGTTTACGGAGCGGCATTGATCGTTGGTGCGATCGTAATGCTTGTTCAGCGTTACCGTTGGAGACGAGTACGTAAGATCAGAATCAAGCTTGACAAGATCTTCTATCGTTGATCCAAAGAAGCAAAAGGAAAAGCCCGCTGCGGGGTGGGCAGCGGGCGCAATAGGAGAAGAGTGATTCGGACGAGTGAACCTCTTCGTTTATATAGTATATCACATGTAAAAATAAAAGTCAATAGGAGAATCAAAAAATGGCAAAGGGAAGAAAGTCAAGGCTCACGGACGAGCAGGTAGAGGAAGAGATCGCGCGCCTCAATGGATCGGAGGCGGTTGCGCTTGCGAGAAAGTATCGCAGGATCGCGTACCGCAGAAGACAGTATTTATATTCCCTCCGAGATCTTGAGCGTTTAGGGCTTCGGCTGATGTCCCTTGGCATTACAGAGGACGAAGTGGAAGCGTATTATCGCATCGTAGAAGGAGGTGGTATGGATGCCACGTGAGAAGCCTTATTATCGCGAGGTGATCGCGGATCTGAACGAGAGATCCGGGGGCAGGATGATGTTCAGCTGCCGCAACATTATGGACTTATTTAAAGTCGGTCATAGCAAGGCGATCGATATGCTTGATGGAAAAAAAGAGATCAGCATCTACGAGCTTGCAAGAAAAATCATTGATTAAGGGAGAGTGGATATGACGTTTATTTTAAAGAAAAAGCCCGCGATATCGGATGATATGCAAACTATTATTTCTAAAATAAGGGCTTTTAGCAATAGAAAAGAATGGAATATCACCTATTCGCCCGACAAGAATCGCACCGAGCACGTGAAGATTTCTGCCGAGACGTACACGGCAGCTTACCTTGCATTTATGGATTCCCACCCTTCCACGTGCGAGATCATTTCAATAGAGGAGGTTTGATATGGAATATATCAAGGACTATACCGAGCAACACGCGGAATATGAGGCGCGACAAGAAAGAAAGAGCGCGTGGCTTCCGAAATGCTCGGAATGCGAATTGCCTATTGTTGCCGAAGAGTGCTTCGAATTTAATGGGAAACTGATTTGCCCCGATTGCCTTAGCGTTCATAGGCGGTGGACGGAAGATTATGCGGAATAGGAGCTAATATAAATGAAAATTTTAGTTGCTTGCGAAGAAAGCCAAACGGTTTGCAAGGCATTTAGAGAGAAAGGACATGAAGCGTATTCGTGCGATATTATCCCTTGTTCGGGCGGGCATCCCGAATGGCATATAAAAGGTGATGCGCGTTTGTATTTAGAACCGCGTAGAGGAATGGGGCAATGCGATGAATTGTCCTATGAAATAACATTCAGGACTATGGACGGTAAGTTCCATTCTATTGACGGCAGATGGGACATGATCATCGCGCACCCGCCATGTACCTATTTAACACCTGCGGGGGCTTGTAACATTCCAAAACATCCCGAACGAATAGAAAAAGGGCACGAAGCCGCTGAGTTCTTCAAAATGTTCTTGACAGCGGACTGCGACAAAATATGCGTCGAAAACCCACCGCCGATGAAAAGGTTCAACCTGCCAAAATACACACAGATTGTCCAGCCGTATTATTTTGGGGATGCGTTTAATAAAAGAACTTGTTTATGGCTGAAAGGTTTACCAGAACTAAAGCCCACGAATGTTGTTGAACCAGAAAAAGAAAAATACAAATGGTACAGCCACTCACTGGGGAAAGAAATGACATTTTCCAAATGGTATCAAGAGGCAAATAAGCGCGGGGAGTGGAGCAGAAATCGATCAAAAACCTTTCCCGGCGTTGCAAAAGCAATGGCAGAACAATGGGGCTGATTGCTCAAATATTCAAAAGCATAACAAAACAAAGAAAATACATAAAAGGAGAAGAGAAAAATGGACGAGAGCAAATTTGTAGTATTATCGCTTGAGGCATACGGAGCTCTGATCGAGCGAGCCGTTCGTGCGGAGTGCGCGGCATCGGAGAATCGACAGGAGAAGTGGCGGCTCGATGCACGTGTGAAGTGCCTTGAAAACGAGCTTAGTGAGCTTAGAGGAGAAAATACTAATGGCAAACTTTGATAGTGGAGTTCAGAGGTACATCAAAGCCATCACGACCGTTGAGACATACTTTCCGGTTGATTGGAAGGGAAATGCGGAGATCGCTTGCAAGCATTGCAATTACTTTGTAAGAGCCACGCAGAGATGTGGGCTGAATCAGCAGATCGTTAACTTCCCGGAGAAGTACGTGGGCGAGTGTTGCCCGCTTGAGGAGGTAAAAGAGGATGTGTAAATTTAGAGATTTGAGAGCGGACGAGATCGAGTGCCGAGCTCAGAGCGTAAAATCGAGCGGTCTTGTGCTTCTGCTCTATAAGGATGCCCGTGTTGATATGAATATCCTTGATGAAACCGTTGGTGCTGATAATTGGCAGAATAAATTCTACGAGCACAAGGGAATTCTTTTTTGTTCGCTTGGAGTCAATACGAATTACAACCATCCGGAAAAACCGGATCGTTGGGTATGGAAAGACGATGCGGGTGTTGAGAGCAATGCGGATGCAGAAAAAGGCAACGCAAGCGATGCAAGGAAACGTGCCGGTGTAGCATTCGGAATCGGAAGAGAACTTTATACCTCTCCGTTTATTTGGATCTCCGGAGACAAATGTAATATCGAAACAAAAACATTTAACGGCAAATCGACATTTGAATGCAAAGATAAATTTGTTGTCGAGAAAATCATCATCGAGAACAAGCAGATTGTTGCACTTGCAATTTGGAACACTACAAAGAAGTGCCGTGCATTTGTATGGCAGAAGGAAAAAGTATGAAAATAACGCAATGTCAAAGAATACTTGATTACATGCGGGACTTCGGCTCGATCTCCACGCTTGAGGCGTTTAATGACCTCGTCGTGGCAAGATTGGCATCGCGCATCCACGATTTGAAATCGCACGGTTACACTATCATCAGCACTACAAGAACATCAAAAAACAGATATGGCGAGAGCGTTTCTTTTAAGGTATATAGCCTCGCAGAAAACGGAGGAAAATAATATGGCATCATTCAATAAAGTAATTCTTATCGGACATCTGACCGCAGATCCCGA
>JAEIGA010000890.1_pt1 | contig 44474 bp, 30 predicted proteins | sample 9270691 | NCBI WGS metagenome assembly JAEIGA01 (sample SAMN17057246, study PRJNA624740) | gut metagenome | biome: biome; isolation source: fecal sample | host: Bos grunniens | place: China: Xizang | collected 2019
ACACGAACATTACGCGGAAGATATCCGTATAGACGATCTTGCGCATTATGCGCATATCTGCCGAAGTGAGTGTTTCCGTTGTTTTAAGCGATATTTCAACAAAAGCCCTATGAGTTATTTGACGGAATATCGTTTATCTTATGCGGTCAAAGCATTGAAGGACACGGAAAAATCTGTTACGGAAATTGCAATCGAGTGCGGATTTTCAACTGCGAGTTATTTTGGAAAACAATTCAAAAAGGCATACGCCATTACGCCTTTACAATTTAGACAATCATTACAAGCGCAGGATAAGAATTGATAAAACCTATAATTGTGGGAATAAAACAAGAATATTAAGAAAGCTAAAGTAATCTTGAGGGCTGACGGAAAATCAACCGTCAGCCCTTGAATTTTGCCACGCAGAAAACAAAGAAAAGGCGGCGGAGAAATTCGTCGCTTTTTCACTATATATAGTGTTTTGATATTGCAAAAAACGACAAAATATGGTATGATAAAAAAGAATAAGTTAAGGCGAGGTTGGACAATGAAAATTACTTTTTTAATAGGAAACGGATTCGATGTTGGAGTCGGAATGCAGTCCCGATTCAAAGATTTCTTCCCCATATATGAAGCAAAATCAAGAACTAAAGATGATCGAATAAAAATGCTGTCTGAAGAAATTTCGGGCGACTATGAAACATGGGCAGATTTTGAGTCTGCTTTGGGGAAATACACTTCTAAATTTACCAAGGACACAAAGCAAGATTTTCTTGATCAGTTAAAAGACTTCGAAGGAGAATTTATTGATTATTTGAAGTTGCAAGAGGAGATGCTTTCATTTGACTCCGAGAAAGAGATATCTGAACATATGATAAACGCATTGAGAGGATATTATGATGGCGGTAAGTTGGCACCCGAATCAAGGGCGACAATAGCGAGCATATATACTAATCATGCTTCAGAAGATCACATATATAATTTTATTAATTTCAATTACACCACTATATTGGAAAGATGTTTAAAAACGATTTCACAAGATATAGTTGTCAAGAGAAAACATAGTGGGGAAAGAACTGATAAGATCGGTAGAGTGGTTCATGTCCATGGAAAGAGTGATTTGCATCCAATAATAGGTGTTAATGATGTTGGACAAATCGAGAACAAGGAGCTTGCTGGAGATTCACGATTTACTAGATTTATCGTCAAACCATCCCTTAATCAGTACTTGCGACACGGAAATGACTCTGCTGCAACAGAGGTGCTAAATCAAAGTACAATTATATGTGTTTATGGAATGTCTATTGGGGCAACGGATAAAAAATGGTGGCACAACATATTATCTTGGCTGAATAATAGCGGAGAAAGACAACTAATTATATTTGATTATGACAACAAGTACACTCAATCGAATCAATTTAGTTGGTTGGAGAAGGAGGATGCGTTAATCGATAAGATGTCGAAATACTCCACGGGAGTTGATGTCGAAAAGCTTAGGTCCAGAATACATATAGCGGTTCATAAGAATATATTTGAAATAGATTTAGCCAAACAAAAAAGAGAAGTGTATGAAGTAGCACTTGAGAAAGTCTTGGCAAAAGTGTAATTTTTGCACTTTTTATAGCCGAGAAAAGTGCAAAAATCTCCGCAAGTGGTCAAACATGTGGTCAAAGGCGAAATATGGGCTTGTTCAACCCCGAAAGAAGGGAAGAACAAGCCCATTGTGTATATCGCGAAAACGCGAGAATTCGCGAAAATTGCAGGTAAATAAAGAAAATAGGCATCGCTATCGACAAAATTGCCACATCCTTGCACCGTTTGGTGCAAGGCAGGCGGTCAAAGTCACGATGCCTATAAAAAATGTGAGTGCCCTTATGGACACTCACACTGGTCTGAGTGACAAGACTTGAACTTGCGGCCTCTACCACCCCAAGGTAGCGCGCTACCAGCTGCGCCACACCCAGAAACCTATATTTTGTGCCGTATATCTCGACGACCTCGATATTCTATCATATTTTATGGTGATTGTCAATACCTTTTTAGAAAAAATTATAAATTATTTTTATCCCACCAACTATTTTGCTTTTTACAAGTTGTCCTTCGATTAAAAGCATATCGTATGATTAATAACGTGCATATTGACAAGAAAATTAGCGCATGATATAATGGTCACATATAAGACTGTACGCTCAAATCTAAGGAGATAGAACTATGACAAAATATACCGCTAGTGAAAATAGATATAATTCTACTGAATATAGAAAATGCGGAGAAAGCGGATTGAAGCTACCTGCTGTTTCTTTTGGACTCTGGCACAATTTTGGAGATAATGCCAACTATGAAAACATGTGCAAAATGTGCTTTACCGCCTTTGATAACGGCATTACTCATTTTGATTTAGCAAACAATTACGGTCCCGCGGCGGGAAGTGCTGAAATCAATTTTGGAAGGATACTTCATAACTATATGGAGAATCACAGAGATGAAATGATAATAAGCACAAAGGCGGGATATTATATGTGGCCGGGTCCATACGGGGACAAGGGCAGCAAAAAATATTTGATCGCCAGCCTTGACCAAAGCCTTAAGAGGATGAATATTGACTATGTTGATATTTTCTATCACCACAGAATGGACCCCGATACACCTCTTTATGAAACAATGTGGGCTCTTGACAGCATTGTGAAAAGCGGAAAGGCTCTCTATGTGGGATTATCAAATTACGACGGAGAAACTATGAGAAAGGCGGCAGATATACTCAATGAGCTTCGCTGTCCTTTTATCATCAATCAAAATAGGTATTCTATCCTTGACCGAACTGTTGAAAAAAACGGAATTTTGAAAAGCTCAATTTCGGAGAAAAAAGGAATGATTATTTTTAGCCCTTTGGCTCAAGGGCTTTTGACTAACAGATATTTAAACGGAATTCCCGCGGATAGCCGTGTAAAGACCGACGGTAGATTTTTAAATGAAAGAGCCATTTCTGACGAAACGTTGGAGAAGATCAGAAAGCTAAACAAGATAGCGGAAAACAGAGGTCAAAGCTTGGCGCAGATGGCTCTCTCGTGGGTATATAGCAGAGAAGGCATTACCAGTGTTTTGATAGGAGCTTCAAAGCCAGACCAGATAATCGAAAACCTCAAAATGACTCAAAATATTGGTTTTACAAAGGAAGAGCTTGAAGAAATAGACTCTGTTGTGCTGTAAAAAATATATTGAACGATGGCTTTTGTGAAAAGTGAATGAAAATAAATAGTTTTGGAGGGCTGTTTCGGCAGCCCGTTTTTTGTGTCTTTATTTGAAATAAAAAGCCTCAACTCACTTGACAAAATCGACTCAATATATTATAATATTCTTTATAATGAGTATATTAGTGCCTATTCTCGTTTTATCAAAAAAGAAAGGCTTATTTCAATCGTATGAATGGAACCTACAAGGCTGTTTCAGCCGAAGAAATATCAAAGCAAAATGAATATATGTCAAAGCTGAGGATAGCAAATGACAGATATTTTCTCTCTGCGGGTTACCGCCGAAAGGTATTTTCTCTGACTCTTGGGTGTCAGCAGAACGAGGCTGACAGTGAACGTCTTATGGGAATGGCTCTTAAAATGGGCTATGAGAGGACAGAGAACCCCGAGGATGCCTCTTTGATAATAGTAAACACCTGTGCTATCCGTGAGCACGCGGAGAAGCGGGCTCTCTCTCTTGTGGGGCAGTACAAGCATATAAAGGCAAAGAATCCCGACCTTCTTATAGTTGTCTGCGGCTGTATGGTAGTGCAGGAGCACAGAGCCAACGAAATAAAGATGCGCTATCCTTACGTTGATATCATCCTCGGACCCTCGCTTATGCACCGCCTTCCGGAGCATATCTGGCAGAGGAGCGGAGGCGGGAAGCGTATTTTTGACTCCGCTACCGATGAATATACGGTTGCCGAGGGCTTGCCCGTAAGCCGCGAGAGCAGTTATCGCGCGTGGGTATCGGTAATGTATGGCTGTAACAATTTTTGCTCATACTGTATCGTGCCATACGTACGCGGCAGAGAGCGCAGCCGACGCCGCGAGGATGTTGTGAAAGAGGTCAGGGAGCTTATCGAAAAGGGATATAAGGACATCACTCTCCTTGGTCAGAATGTAAATTCCTACGGCAAGGACAGCGGATTTGATTATGACTTTGCCGACCTTCTTGCCGAGCTTGATACAATAGAGGGCGACTACACGCTTCATTTTATGACCAGCCATCCCAAGGATGCCACAAAAAAGCTGGTGGACGTTATGGCACAGTCACGTCACGTTGCAAAGCATTTTCATCTTCCTATGCAATCGGGAAGTGATAGGGTGCTTAAGGCAATGAACCGACGCTACGATTTCGAGAAATATATAGGCATTCTCGATTATATACGTGAAAAAATACAGGGAGTGACTATCACCTCGGATATAATCGTAGGTTTCCCAGGAGAGAGTGAAGAGGACTTTGAGGGCACACTTAATGCTCTCAGGCGGGCGAGATTTGATATGATATATTCATTTCAGTACTCGCCAAGAAAGGGAACTCCCGCCGCAGAGATGGCAGAGCAGATACCGCAAGCGGTGAAGAGTGAGCGCTTCGATAGGCTTCTTTCCCTGCAAAACGAGATATCTCTCGAATCAAACAAGCCCTTTGAGGGCAAGACAGTCCGCGTGCTTTGCGACGGACCCAGCAAAAATAACCCCGACGTATACAGCGGTCGCACAGAGGGTGGAAAGATAGTTTTCTTCGATGGTGAGGAAGGCGACATAGGGCAGTTTTTGAATATAAATATAGATAGAGCCGACACATTTGCGCTCTACGGAAGCATAGTAAGATAATTATAGAAAAGAGGAAATAAAAATGACAGTTTTTGAACTTGCGGCAGCACTTGGAAAGGCACTCAAGGAGGACGAGAAGCTCGTACGCCTTGCCAACGCAAAGAAAGCGTATGAATCCGACGGGGAGCTTCAGAAGATGATGGTGGAGTACGAGGTACAGCAGAAGGCGCTTCAGGTAGAGATTACCAGAGAAGAAAGAGACACTCTGCTTATAGACAACGTTCAGAGAAGAATAAACGAGCTTTATTCCGCAATTATGGCACATCCCGTATTCATTGAGCTTAACGAGGCTCAGTCGGATGTAAACGAGCTGATGAACGCGGTGAATAACACCATAACCTTCGAGATAACCGGTGAGATGCCCTCTTGCACTCACGATTGCTCCACCTGCGGCGGCGGATGCTCTCACTAAAGCCTAAATTTTCAAAAGCGAGGTAAGACCTATGACTCCCATGATGGAGCAATATTTTGAGATAAAAAATCAATATAAGGACCACATAGTTTTTTACCGTCTGGGCGACTTTTACGAGATGTTTTTTGACGACGCTATCGTGGCATCACGTGAACTTGAGCTTACGCTGACGGGCAGAGATTGCGGCGAAGCAGAGAGAGCCCCTATGTGCGGAGTTCCTTTTCACAGCTCAGAGGGCTATATAGGTACGCTTGTGAGCAAGGGCTACAAGGTGGCTATATGCGAGCAGACCGAGGACCCCGCTCAGGCAAAGGGATTGGTGCGCCGCGAGGTCATACGCGTGGTTACTCCGGGAACACTTATAGAGAGCAATCTGCTATCCGAAAAGAAAAACAATTTCCTTTGCTCGATCTTTATGGGTGAGTTTGAATGCGGTATTGCCTTTGCGGATATTTCCACCGCGCAGGTCTATGCTACCTTTTTCTGCGGTGATGAGATAGAGAGTAAGTTAAAAAACGAGCTTGGAACTTACATGCCCTCCGAGATAGTGGTAAATCTCGGGGCAAAAAAGCTGGGTGAGCTTTCTGAATTTGCGGTTTCCGCAATAGGAGCTATGCTTAACGATAACAGAGCTACTGATTTTGAATATACTTCCTCGCTTGATAAAATAAAAAAACAGTTTGCATCTTCCGTAAAAGAGGACTATTTTGAAAACAGGCCCTTGGTATGTGCTCTTGGAGGATTGCTGTCGTATATTGAAGAAACACAGAAGCAGGATATATCCTATATCAAGGATCTAAGCGTATATCTTGAGGGACAGTACCTTGAGATGGATATAAACACCAGAAGAAATCTGGAGCTTACCCATACTATGCGTACCAAGGAAAAGAAGGGCTCACTCCTTGGCGTTCTCGATAAGACAGTAACGGCGGCAGGAGCAAGACTTCTTTGCCAGTGGGTAGAGCATCCGCTTCTTAAGGTTTCAGCTATAACCCAAAGACAGAATGCTGTTGAGGAGCTTGCGCGAAATTATATCCTTCGCGAGGAGATGCGTGAGCTTCTTTCAAACGTTCTTGATATTGAAAGATTGGTGACCCGAATAGTTTACGGTACCGCTAACGCGAGAGACCTTCGCGCTATATCGAGCACAATATCAATACTCCCCGAGCTGAAAATGCTTATAGGAGGATGTAAGTCCGACGAGCTGTCCACTCTTTGCAAGGAGCTTGACGTGCTTGAGGACGTTTTCACTAAAATAAACGCTACTATCTGTGAGCAGCCCCCTGTTTCTATACGGGAGGGAGGAATGATAGCCAAGGGCTTCAGCCCCGACGTGGACAACCTCCGTTCAATCATGAGGGACGGTAAGGGCTGGATAGAGCGTGTAGCCGAGCACGAAAAGGAGCGTACGGGTATAAGGACGCTTAAGATAAGCTATAACAAGGTGTTCGGATATTACATAGAGGTATCCAAATCCTTTATAGGTCAAGTTCCCTCGGATTACATACGTAAGCAGACTCTTGCAAATGCGGAGCGCTATATAACCGACGAGCTGAAGGATATGGAGGCTACCATACTTGGCGCGGCTGACAGGGTAAACGCTCTTGAATATGAGATTTTCTGTGAGGTGCGCGGCTTTGTTGCGGACAACAGCGCAAGACTTCAGAAGGTAGCGGCTATACTTGCAAAGCTTGACAGCTATCAGAGCCTTGCCACGGTGGCAGTGAAGAATAAATACGTGCGTCCCGAGGTAGATAAGAGCGATATTATACACATTAAGGACGGTAGGCATCCCGTAGTGGAGCAGTTCGTTAAGGATAGCTACTTCGTTCCCAACGATGCTGAGCTTGACACGGGCAGAAACCGCCTTATGCTTATAACAGGACCTAATATGGCAGGTAAATCAACCTATATGCGTCAGGTGGCGGTTATAGTGCTTATGGCGCAGATCGGCTCCTTCGTCCCCGCTAAGGACGCGCGCATTGGCGTGGTTGACAAGCTGTTTACCAGAGTAGGAGCGTCTGATGACCTTGCCAGCGGGCAGTCCACCTTTATGCTTGAAATGAACGAGGTGGCGTATATACTAAGAAACGCTACCCGCCAGAGCCTTATCATATATGACGAGGTGGGAAGAGGAACATCTACCTTTGACGGTATGAGCATAGCCAGAGCCATAGTAGAATATACAAGCAGCAAAAAGATAGGGGCAAAGACCCTGTTTGCTACCCACTATCACGAGCTTACCTCTATGGAGGGAGAGATAGACGGAATAGTAAACTATAATATCGCCGCTAAAAAAAGAGGGGATAATATTACCTTCCTTCGTAAGATAGTCAGAGGCTCGACCGACGACAGCTACGGTATCGAGGTGGCAAAGCTTGCGGGGCTTCCCAATGAGGTCATACGCAGAGCCAAGGAGGTTCTTGCTTCTGTGGAAAAGACCGCAAAGGCACTCTCGACCTCTGAGGCGGTACAGGAGGAAAAGGACGAAAGCCTTATCAGTATGGATGATTTCGTGCATGAGCAGGTGATAGAGGAGCTTAAGGCGGTAGACCTTAACACCTTATCGCCCTATGAAACTATGAGCTTTTTGTTTGATTTGAAGAAAAGACTTAAATAAATTGAGAAAGGGGGAGAATTATGGGCAATATTAACGTGCTTTCCTTTGCCGTTGCCAATCTTATAGCGGCGGGAGAGGTAGTGGACAGACCCTCGTCTGTCATAAAGGAGCTTATGGAAAACGCTATTGACGCGGGAGCTACCGCCATAACCGTGGAGATACAGAACGGCGGAGTTACGTACATGAGAGTTTCGGACAACGGATGCGGTATGGAGCCTGAGGATCTCCCCATAGCTATACGCAGACACGCTACGAGTAAGATAAAGAACGCCGAGGACCTTGACGGTATAATTACGCTGGGCTTCAGAGGAGAGGCTCTCGCCGCTATCGCGTCGGTATCCGATATGCGTATAATATCTAAAACCCGCGACGCGTCAACAGGCTCAATGCTCAGAGCAAGCGGCGGAAATATTCTTGGTGTCAGCGAAAGAGCGGCGGCAGACGGAACGACGGTTATAGTTGAAAATCTTTTTTCCAACGTTCCCGCAAGACGTAAATTCCTCAAAAAGGACGCAACCGAAGCTATGGCTGTAAGCGCCGTGGTGGAAAAAATAGCGCTGTCAAAGCCTGATATATCCTTTAAGCTGATAATTGACGGCAACGTAAAGCTTGAAACCATAGGTGACGGAAGCGTTAAAAATACTATCTATTCGGTGTTTGGAAGAGAATTTGCCTCAAAGCTCATACAGACCGAGATAGAGGTGGATGGAATCATAGTAGAGGGCTTTGTAGGACGCTCGGATAACGTAAGAGCCAACAGAAATTATCAGAATTTCTTTATTAACGGCAGATATGTAAAGAGTAAGACTGCCTGCGCCGCACTTGAGCAGGCGTACACCTCGTACATATCCCCCGATAAATTCCCGTGCTGTGTTTTGTTTATGAATATAAACCCCGCTACTGTGGATGTGAACGTACATCCCGCAAAGCTTGAGGTCAAATTCTCCAACGAGAAGCCTGTTTTTGAAGCGATATATTACGCGGTAAGAAACGCTCTTGAGCAAAACGCGGCAAGACCCAAGGTAGAGCTTTCCCCTGCGCCCCAAAGAACCAGAGTGAACGAATGGGCGCCTAAGGGAGTGGGGGCAAATATGCCTATTGACGATGGAAAGCGGGAATCCCTGAAGACACGTCAGATTGAAGTGCCTCTTTATATCGCGCCCACAAGCGCGCCAAAGGAGACCTCGCCAAAATTTGAATTTGAGAAAACCGTTACTCCACCGCCCCAGCCCGAGGTAAAGCCACAGGAAAAATATGAGATAACCGCGGAGGATTACGTTCGTGAATATCTCAAGGGAACGTACAATGAGCTTATTAAGGCTGAGGAGGAGCTTGAAAGAGCCGAATTTGAAGGAGAAGAAAATAATTTTGAAGAGGTGTCTGCCGAGAATGCGGAGAAGGGAGCGCCTGCTGCTTCACTTGAACCTACACGAGAAGCGAAAGCCCAACCTCTTGAATACCGAATAATCGGCGAAGCCTTCAACGCCTATGTGATTGTTGAGCGTGGAGATGTTATGCTTCTTATAGATAAGCACGCCGCTCACGAGCGTATTATATTTGAACAACTTAAAGCGGGTCTTAGGGACACGTCGGTATCCTCGCAGATGCTTATGCTGCCCTTGGAGATAATGATGACCTCTGAGGAGATACAGACACTGCTTCAATATAAGACCGAGATAGAAGCGGTGGGCTTTGAGTTTACCGCGGGTAAATATACAGCTAACGTCACGGCTATCCCAGAGGGTATCGGTACTGAGGCTGTTGCCGATATGCTTGTGGTAATGGCTGAGCGTATAAGGAGCGGAACGGGAAGCGCGGGACTCACCAGAGATATTATCTTTGAGAAAGCTTTGTATCAGGCATCCTGCAAGGCGGCAATAAAGGCTGGGAGAGAGTACTCGTCCGAGCATATAAAATGGATAGTTGGAAAGCTTATGGAGCTTCCCGATATAACTGTATGCCCCCACGGTAGGCCCGTGGCTATGGAGCTGTCAAAGAAAAATCTTGACAGGCAGTTTGAGCGTACGTAAGGAAAGGAAAATAAATGTTTAAGATATTAGCAACAGACGGCAGAGCCAGAAGAGGTGTTCTGCATACAGTCCACGGAGATATACAGACCCCCGTATTTATGAACGTAGGCACTTGCGCGGCTATTAAGGGCGGAGTGTCCAGCCGAGAGCTTATCGACCTTGACTGTCAGGTAGAGCTTTCAAATACCTATCATCTACACATCAGACCGGGAGATAAGCTCATATACGAAATGGGCGGACTTCACAAGTTTATGAACTGGGAGCGCCCCATACTTACCGACAGCGGCGGATTTCAGGTATTTTCACTGTCACAGCTGCGTAAAATAACCGAGGAGGGAGTTCGCTTTGCCTCCCACGTTGACGGAAAGAGAATATTTATGGGACCTGAGGAGAGTATGCAGATACAGTCAAACCTCGCTTCAACGATTGCTATGGCATTTGACGAATGTATCGAAAACCCCGCGCCTTATAAGTACGTAAAGGAGTCCTGCGACCGCACGGTGCGTTGGCTTGTACGTTGTAAGACCGAGATGGACAGACTGAACTCCTTGCCCGAAACAATAAATAAAAACCAGCTTCTTTTCGGAATAAACCAAGGAGGTACTTACGAGGACCTTCGTATAGAGCATATGCACAGCATAGCCGAGCTTGACCTTGCGGGATATGCCATAGGCGGTCTTGCCGTTGGTGAGGAAACCGAGGAGATGTACAGGATAATCGACGCGGTAGAGCCTTATATGCCAAAGGATAAGCCCAGATATCTTATGGGAGTGGGAACACCCTGTAATATACTGGAGGCAGTCCATATGGGCGTGGATTTCTTCGATTGCGTAATGCCAAGCAGAAACGCAAGACACGGAAATCTCTTTACCTGGCACGGAAAGATGAATCTGCTTAACGAAAAGTACGCCAAGGACCCCAGACCCTTTGACGAAAATTGCGGTTGCCCCGCGTGCCGTAATTACAGCCGCTCATACGTAAGACATCTTATCAAGGCGAAGGAATCTCTTGGTATGCGCCTTGCCGTTGCGCACAATCTGTATTTTTATAATAATCTTACAAGAGAGATACGCAACGCCCTTGATGGAGGCTACTTTGAAAGCTTCTATCAGAAATACAGAAATATTCTCGGTGAACGCAGTCAGAGCTGACGTCCCGAGAGGAGGTCACTATGTTAAATAAGGAATTGCTTTGCGAGGTGCTTGGTGTAGCCATGTCAAGCGGCGGAGATTTCGCAGAAGTGTATGGAGAGCATACCCGCTCTAACTCCATCGCTTTTGTTGACGGAAAAATAGACGAGATAAGCGACAACGTTATATCGGGTGTGGGAGTGAGAGTTTTCCTTGGAGAGAGAACTGTTTACGCCTCTACCTCGGATATAAGCAGAGAGGGGCTTCTCGCCTGCGCGCGCTCGGCTGCCGACGCGTTGGGCGAGGGAAGCGCGCCTATATCAATCTGCCTTAACAGACGGGAGGTTATAGATATACATCCCGTACGTATAAATCCCATAACCACTCAGCTTCCCACGAGAATAGATATACTGAAATCCGCATGCTTTGCCGCAAGGGAGCGAAGCGACCTTATATCTCAGGTGTCGGGCAGACTTATGTCGGTAGAGCACGAGATATTGGTAGCCAATACGGAGGGGCTTCTTGTGGGAGATACCCATACGAGGACCCGTATCGCCGTAAGCGCGGTAGCGTCGGAAAATGGTGAAAACCAGTCGGGAAGCGCGTCGCCGGGACGTGGAATGGGACTTGAGATGTTTGAGTTTATTTCTCCCGAGGAAACGGGTAAAAAGGCGGCAGAACAAGCGATTGTTAATCTCAGAGCCGACTACTGCAAGGCAGGGCAAATGACGGTAGCCATTGAAAACGGCTTTGGCGGAGTTATATTCCACGAGGCGTGCGGTCACTCGCTTGAAGCAACGCAGGTTGGCGTGGGAATGTCCGAAATGTGCGGTAAGCTTGGGCAAAAAATTGCCAATGAAAAGGTCACCGCAATAGACGACGGCACCATAGCGGGAGCATGGGGCTCTGTAAATATCGACGACGAGGGTAATCCAACACAGCGCAACGTGCTTATAGAAAACGGTGTGCTCAAGGGATATATGATAGACCGCTTAGGCTCACGCCGAATGGGTATGCCTATGACGGGTAACAGCCGCAGACAGAATTATGCCTTTGAGCCCACCTCGCGAATGACAAATACCTTTATTGATAACGGACCCGATAAAAACGAGGATATAATCGCGTCCATTGAGTACGGACTTTACGCGAAGCAAATGGGTGGCGGCTCGGTCAATCCCCTTACGGGAGCATTTAATTTTGCCGTTACCGAGGGATATATGGTTCGTAACGGAAAGATATGCGAGCCTGTCAGAGGAGCGTCGCTTATCGGTACGGGCTCCAAGATACTTCAGGATATCGATATGGTAGGACAAAATCTCGCAACGGGTCAGGGAATGTGCGGCTCAAGCAGCGGAAGCATCCCTACCGACGTGGGACAGCCGCTTATCCGTGTCAAGAAGATAACCGTAGGCGGAAGATAAGGAGGTTTTTTATATGAATTTTGACGCAGTAAAAAACACTCTTATTGAAGAGGCGAAAAAAGCGGGACTTAAGGAATACGAGGTCTATTTTATGGAGAGCGAAGGCATATCCACCGAAACGCTTAAGGGAGAGATATCCTCGTTTTCATCAGAGGTCAGCGGAGGCGTGTGCTTCCGTTGCATAGTTGACGAAAAAATGGGACGCGCCGCTACCGAATTGTTCACCGAGGAAGAAATGAAGGCACTCGTTGCCAGAGCCATAAATAACGCGAAATTTATCGAAAAGGACGATAAAGCGGTCATATATGCGGGTGCCGAGCATTACGAAACGCCCAAGCTTCCTCCCATTCCCGAGGATAGCGCGGCAACGCTTAAGACGCGTTCGCTTGAGCTGTTGGATGATACTATTAAGCAGAGCGAATATATAGCCGAAAGCTCGCAGACGGGCGCGACACGCGCAAGAGTGCGTATGGAGCTCATGAACTCTCACGGTCTGCATTTGTCAAACGAGGTTGGCGCTTCGCTTTCCTTCGTTCAGGCTGTTGTGGAAAAGGACGGGGAATCTCAGTACGGAATAGCAATGGCAAAGGGACTTGATGGCACGGAAGTTGCTGATATGCCCCGCAAGGCTACTGAAGAGGCTCTTTCAAAAATAGGAGCAGAGGAGATACCCAGCGGAAAATACGACGTTATAATCGACGGAGAGCGTATGAGAAGTCTGCTTTCTGCTTTTTGCTCGGTTTTCTCGGGCAGACAGGCAAATCTCGGACTTTCCTTGCTTCGAGGAAAGGAAGGTGAGCAGATAGCCGCTCCTTGTGTAACACTTGTTGATGATCCGCTCTACGAGGGCAGTCCTATGCAGACGGGCTTTGACGGAGAGGGCGTGGCGACCTATACCAAGAAGGTTATAGAGAACGGAGTTCTCAACACGCTGCTTTACGATATAGCCAGTGCCCACAAGGTAGACAGAGAAAGCACGGGTAACGGACAAAGAGGAGGATATACCTCTGACGTAGGCATCGCTCCTTACCATTTCTATATAAAAGGCGGAGAGCTTTCCGAGGATGAGCTGCTGAGCCGAATGGGTGACGGACTTTATATTACCGAGCTTAAAGGGCTTCACGCAGGAGCTAACGCGGTTACGGGAGATTTTTCCATAGAGAGCTTCGGATTTAGAGTCAGAGATGGCAAAAAGTGCGAGGCGGTTCGCTCCTTTACCATAGCGGGCAATTTCTTTGAGCTGTTAAAAAATATAGAGGCACTGTCAGACGAGGTCAAGTTCTCAATAGCTACAAGCTTTACAGTGTTTGGCTCGCCAGATGTTCTTGTGCGTGGAATGAGCGTTGCGGGAACTTAATAAATTCAGTTGACAAGCGGCGAAAGCTGTGATAAAATAATACTGTTTAATTATTGCATAAAGCATAGGAAGGACAAAACAATGAAGAACACAGAAAAGACAATGGATAAAATAGTCGCTCTTTGTAAGACGAGAGGCTTTATTTTCCCCGGCTCCGAGATATACGGAGGACTGGCAAACACTTGGGATTACGGTCCACTTGGCGTAGAGCTTAAGAACAACGTAAAGAAGGCTTGGTGGAAGAAGTTCGTTCAGGAGAACAGATATAACGTAGGACTTGATGCGGCTATCCTTATGAATCCCCAGACTTGGGTAGCGTCGGGACACCTTGCGGGATTTTCCGATCCTCTTATGGACTGCCGCGAGTGCTACGAGAGATTCAGAGCTGATAAGCTCATTGAGGACTGGTGCGCTGAGAACTCCTTTGAGCTTCCTAAGCCCATAGATGCTTTTTCTCAGGCAGAGATGAAGGATTTTGTCGAGGAGCACAACATTCCTTGCCCCACCTGCGGAAAGCACAACTTTACCGATATCCGTCAGTTTAACCTTATGTTCAAGACCTTCCAGGGCGTAACCGAGGACGCAAAGAATACCGTTTATCTCCGTCCCGAAACCGCTCAGGGAATATTCACAAACTTTGTAAGCGTACAGAGAACCACCAGAAAGAAGCTGCCCTTCGGTATCGCTCAGATAGGTAAATCCTTCCGTAACGAGATAACCCCCGGTAACTTTATCTTCCGTGTACGTGAGTTTGAGCAAATGGAGCTTGAGTTCTTCTGCAAGCCCGGAACAGACCTTGAGTGGTTCAATTACTGGAGAAGCTTCTGCCGCGAGTGGCTGCTCGCCATCGGTCTTAAGGAGGAGAACATCAGACTTCGTGACCACGACCCCGAGGAGCTTTGCTTCTACTCTAAGGCTACAACCGACTTTGAGTTCCTGTTCCCATTCGGATGGGGCGAGCTCTGGGGCGTTGCTGACCGTACCGATTACGACCTTACTCAGCATCAGAACACCTCGGGTAAGGACCTTACCTACTTTGACCAGGAAACAAACGAGCACTATATTCCTTACGTCGTTGAGCCCAGCCTTGGTGTTGAAAGAACGGTTCTTTCCGTGCTTTGTGATGCTTACGACGAGGAGGTTATTGACGCTGAGAAGAACGACGTAAGAGTTGTAATGCACCTGCATCCCGCTCTCGCGCCCTTTAAGGCAGCTGTTCTTCCTTTGTCTAAGAAGCTTTCTGAGGGAGCAGACAAGATATACTCCGAGCTTACTAAGTATTTCTCTGTTGATTACGACGAGGCAGGCTCTATTGGTAAGAGATACCGCCGTCAGGACGAGGTAGGTACTCCCTTGTGCATAACCTACGACTTTGATTCCGAGGTAGATAACTGTGTAACTGTTCGTGACAGAGATACCATGGAGCAGGTAAGAATTCCCATAAGTGAGCTCAAATCCTACATCGAGAAGAAGATAGAATTCTAAGAGGTGCAGTATGGCAAAAAAGGGAAGTCTTACCAAGGTACTCATAAGCATAATCTTTATGGCTATTGGTCTGGGCTTTGTGCTTGACGCCATATTGAAGATAGCCGAGCTGAACTTTGAGGCGCTGTTCGCTCTTGATTGCGTTCTCGGTGTGTTGATGTTTGTGCTTGGAATAATGGGTATATCAAAGGCATCTATGAAGGCTTGCAGAACAGTGGCTGTCATCGTGTGCGTTCTTGCTATTGCAAGCTTCGTTATGACTGTGTTTAGCTTTAATCTTGCCGCCATAGTAGGGGCTATCACGACTACGTTTGTGTGGGCGCTGTTGGCATGGATATACTTTGACCTTACTTAAAAACAAAAAGGCGAATTTAAAATTCGCCTTTTTTTGTATCATTTTTTAGGTATTTTAATATATCATATATGTTTTTTACGGGATAAATCTTTATTCCCCTTACATCGGGACAGCTTTGGGCATTATGAAGGGGAAGCAGGGCTTCCTTGAAGCCGAGTCTTGCCGCCTCACGGACTCTTTGCTCAATATTTGATACTCCTCGGCATTCACCCGCAAGTCCTATTTCACCGATAGCAATGAGCGTGTCTGGGATTTTCTTATCAGTCAGTGACGATATGAGAGCCATAGCTATTCCAAGGTCGGAGGCTGGCTCGTCTATCTGCAATCCGCCAATTACGTTGAGATATACGTCACTGCTTGAAAATTTAAGACCAAGCCTTTTTTCAAGCACGGCAAGAATAAGACAGGTGCGGTTGTAGTCTATGCCGTTTGACGTGCGTCTTGGAGCGGGAAAAGCGGTTGGTGTGACCAAAGCCTGAATTTCGGCTACGATAGGACGCGTGCCCTCCATAGTACATACGGCGCAGTTGCCCGATACGTCGGTGGGGCGGTCGGCAAGGAGCATTTCCGAAGGATTTTCAACCTGTCTCAGTCCAATATCTGTCATTTCAAACACGCCTATCTCATTGGTAGAGCCGAAGCGGTTTTTATTGGCTCTGATTATCCGATAGCTTTGACGCTTGTCACCCTCAAAGCTGAGGACAGCATCTACCATATGCTCCAGCACCTTAGGACCCGCTATTCCGCCCTCCTTGTTTACGTGACCGACAAGTATGACCGAAATGCCCTCGGTCTTAGCCTTGCCGATAAAAGCCATGGCAACCTCTTTTACGTTTGATATGCTGCCGGGGGAAGAGGATATGGCGTCGGAATACATAGTCTGCACCGAGTCTGCTATAATGACGTCGGGCTTTATTTTCTTGGCTTCCGAAAGGATATTCTCTATATTGGTTTCTGTGAGTATATACAGATTTTCACCCGAAACTCGCAGACGCTCTGCGCGGAGCTTAAGCTGACCGCTTGACTCCTCGCCCGATACGTAGAGTACCTTGTAGGAAGCGCCGAGTGTGTCACATATCTGTAAAAGCAGAGTAGATTTTCCAATTCCGGGCTCACCCGATATGAGCACGGCGGAGCCCGATACAAGCCCACCGCCAAGCACTCTGTCAAGCTCCGAGAGCCCCGTAGCGCTTCTTATATATTGGGGCGACTCAAGCCTTGAAAATTCCTGCGCGCGGCTGTCTCCCGAATGTATTACGGACGTACGCTTGGGTGCGGAAGAGGAGGCAGAGGTTTCCTGCACGTCCTCAACAAAAGTATTCCACGAACCGCACTTCGGACATTTTCCCATCCACTTCGGACTCGTGTATTCGCAGCTTGAGCATATATATACAGTCTTAAATCCCGCCATAGAGCACCTCACATAAGTTTTTTAATAATCAAAACAATTATACATCAAAAAGCTTTAAAATGCAAGAGGGAGCAGGGATGATAATTTAATATTATAAAATTTCTTTAAATTTCTTTACAAAAGATGCAAAATATGTTATAATGTAGCCGATAGTACGCAAAGTACCGTTTAGCACAAAGTTACTTAAGGAGATTAGTTATGAAGAAAAGAAGTATCTGGACTAAAATTCTGTTGGTCTTGTTGATCCTCTGCAGCGTTTTTGTTTTAGCGGCTTGTAATTCCGAGGAGACCCCTGAGGAAGAAGAGGAGTCCACCGAAAAGGAAGAAGTATGTGAGCATACCTTCGGCGAATGGACAGTGACAAAGGAAGCTTTATGCGAGGATGGCTCCAGAGAGAGAGTTTGCACAAAGTGTGAGGAGAAGGAAACTCAGACCTTGGATGCGACTCAGGACCACGTGTACGGTGAATGGCAGATAGTTAAAGAGGCTTCCTGCCAGAACGGCGAGACTAAAAAGAAAAAGTGTCAGACATGTAAGCTTGAGATAGAAGAAAACTCCGAGGAAAAGGGATATCACGATTATAAGGATTATACGTGTACTATCTGTAAGCTCGTAGCAAGCAAGGACCTTTCCTATACGCAGAGCGACGATAAGACATACTACATACTTTCCGGAATTGGCGAGTGCAAGGATGAAAAGGTAGTTGTTCTTGACAGATACGAGGGACTTCCCGTAACTGCCGTGAAGGACGGTGCTTTTGAGAATTGTACTACAATTAAGGAGATAGTTATTCCCGAAACCATTACGGTTATAGGAAATAACGCATTTAAGGGTTGTACGGCAATTAGTAATATTTCCGTTCCCGTGTCGGTAGTTAAGATAGGCGAGGGCGCTTTTGGCGGCTGTACAGCACTTGAGAGCATTACTCTTCCTTTTGTAGGAGCAGAGAAGGACGGAACAGAGAATACACACTTCGGTTATATTTTTGGAGCTAAATCCGCGGATGCCAATAACGCAAGTATCCCCGAAAAGCTCAAGACAGTTAAGCTCAGCGGAGCTGAGAATATACCCGCTTTCGCATTCAACGGTTGCTCTAAGCTTGAGAGTGTAGATATGGGTGAAGAGCTTAAGACCATAGGAAACGGTGCTTTTGCGGATTGTGACGGTCTTAAGAGCGTTACTGTTCCCGCTACTGTTGAGGAAATAAGTCAGATGGCATTCTATGGCTGTGACAGCATCACCGCAATCAGCATGTCTAAGGGGCTTAAGAAAATAGGCGCATACGCGTTCTTCGCTTGTGAGGAGCTTGCAAGCGTTACCGTTCCCGAGACTGTTGAGGTAATTGGAGATAACGCGTTTAAGAACTGCAAGAAGCTTGTTACCGTTACCTTTAATACGACCGTACTTACAAATATAGGTGAGTCCGCGTTTGAGGGATGTATAGCTATTCAGAAGCTGACGCTTCCCGAGGGACTTGAAAACATTGAGGACAGAGCATTTGCGGGATGTAAGCTTTTGGATGCTGTTACCTTTTCCTCCACGGTAAAGGGAATTGGCGATTCCGCTTTCTCGGGCTGCGAAGCACTTAAGACACTTAAGATAACCAAGAACGTCACCATAGTAGGAGGCTCTGCCTTCGCTGACTGTGTTAAGCTTGAATCCGTAAGCTTTGATACGGGAAGCAAGATAGCTGTTATTGAGGAAAATGCTTTTGCGGGCTGCACACTGCTCACCAAGATAGCTTACCCCGATACGAAGGATGCTTGGACTGCCGTAGTTAAGGGCGACAAGTGGGACGACAAGACGGGTGCATACACCGTTGAGTGCTCCGACGAAGAGATAGTTAAGGCAGCTGCCTGAATTTGAAAAAATAAAGAACAGCGTTCCGTCAGGAACGCTGTTCTTTATTTTTTCAGATATTCCTCAATACTATATGCTATTACGGCGCAAAGCTCATTTTGATATTTGTCATCACATAAAAGCTGACATTCTTCTGCGTTTGACAAAAAGCCGCATTCAAGAAGGAGAGCGGGACAATTGAGCTTGCGGAGAAGATATATGCTCTCTCCCGCGGACTTTGCGACTCTGCTGTTGTCGGGCTGCAAGATGCTTTTTACATTCAATTCTATGGTTTTTGCAAGCATTGCGGAGTCACTGTTATTTGAAGAATAGTATATTTGAAATCCCTTGTATTTTTCCTGAGGAAAGGAATTCTGATGAATGCTTACAAATACGGCATTTTCATATTTTTCTGCTATTTCAAGCCTCGCTTGCATATCAAGACGCTTTTTTTGTCCCTCATAATCGGCGTTTTTGTCGTAAAGAAGCGTGTCATTTTCACGGGTAAGTATGCTTTCTATACCCATACTTGAAAGCATAAGCTTAAGCTTTTTGGCAATGGTGAGATTTAGGTCCTTTTCAAGACATCCGTTTTTTCCAACAGTACCTCCGTCCTCACCGCCGTGACCGGGGTCAATTATCACTATGGGGTTGTTGAGTATCCTGCTGCTGTCTGTGCTAACGTTGCTATTCTCAGCATAACGCGAGACAAAAATCAAAGCACTGCAAATAAAAATGAATGCAATTAAAAAAAGTATGAAATAAAGAAGAAAGAAAAATTTTTTCACTTTTGATACCCAACCTTGTTTTGCAAAATAAACAAATTTTTAAATTGCAGTTTGCTTTTTTTTACATTATGTGAGAAAAAGAAAAAAGATTAGAAAAAGCAAGGATTTTCATCTTAAAAACCTTGACAACCTTCGACAGTTTTGATATAATAGGGAGTAATAAAACAGTTGCAAATAGGGAGGTTTTATGGATTACAATTCTAAATTTCTTAAGGAAGGTCTTACCTTTGACGACGTTCTTCTCATTCCCGCAAAGAGTGATGTTCTTCCTGCCGACGTTTCGCTCAAGACCCGTCTTACAAACAAGATATCTTTGAACATTCCCGTTCTCAGCTCTGCAATGGATACCGTTACAGAGGCAAATCTTGCTATTGCTATTGCTCGTGAGGGCGGCGCGGGCACTATCCACAAGAATATGACCATAGACGCACAGGTAGATAACGTTGACAGAGTAAAGAGAAGTGAGAACGGCGTTATAACCAATCCTATCTTCCTCGGTCCCGATAATTACGTATATGAGGCTGAGAACCTTATGCGTAAGTTTAAGATATCAGGTGTTCCGATATGCGACGGCAACAAGCGCGTAGTCGGTATAATAACTAACCGTGATATGCGTTTCCTTGCAGATTACAATATGAAGATATCCGATGTTATGACTAAGGACAATCTTGTTCTTGCTCCTGCCGGAACTACTCTTGCTGATGCACAGGAAATACTCAGACACCACAAGATAGAAAAGCTTCCTCTGGTAGATAAGGATAATGTGCTTACAGGACTTATTACCATTAAGGATATAGAAAAGGCTACAAAGTATCCTAATTCGGCTAAGGATGAGCGCGGAAGACTTATTTGCGGTGCCGCTATCGGTGCTACTAAGGATTGCCTTGACAGAGCGGGTGCGCTTCTTGCAGCGGGAGCTGACTATCTGGTGCTTGACTCCGCTCACGGACATTCTCAGAATATAATCAATAAGGTATTTGAGGTTAAAAACGCATTCCCCGAGGCTCAGATAATCGCGGGTAATATTGCCACGGGCGAGGCAGCCCTTGAGCTTATCAAGGCAGGCGCTGACGCTATCAAGGTAGGTATCGGACCCGGTTCTATCTGTACTACCCGTATAGTTGCGGGAATCGGCGTTCCTCAGATAACCGCTATTTGTGACGCGGCAGAGGTGGCTGACAAGTATAACATCCCCGTAATTGCAGACGGAGGACTTAAGTACAGCGGCGACGTTGTTAAGGCAATAGCCGCAGGCGCGTCCACCGTTATGATAGGCTCTATGTTCGCGGGATGTGAGGAGAGCCCCGGAGCAGAGGAGCTTTATCAGGGCAGACGCTTTAAGGTTTACCGCGGAATGGGCTCTATCGCGGCAATGGAGCAGGGTTCTAAGGACAGATACTTCCAGGAGAGCAACAAGAAGCTCGTTCCCGAGGGAGTTGAGGGACGTGTACCCTTCAAGGGTCCCCTTTGCGATACCATCTATCAGCTTATGGGCGGACTTCGCGCAGGAATGGGCTACTGTGGAGCTGCTACTATCGATGCTCTTCGTGAGAACGGTCAGTTTGTACGTATCACAGGCGCAGGACTCCGTGAGTCTCATCCCCACGATATCAACATCACAAAGGAAGCACCCAACTATTCCACTATGGGCTAAGCTTAATATCAAAGGCAGCTGTAAAAACAGCTGCCTTTTTTATGATTTTAGAAAAGGCTTTGTAAAAAGGTATGTACAAATTCGTCAAATTATGATATAATTATAATATAATCGTAAGAATATAATAGCATCGGCAAAAAAACCTTTGCGGAGGAATGATATGGCAAATAATAAATATAACAAATACGACAGTAACAAAAGGGGCGGCGGACCTGCAAAAAATAATTTTCACGGCAGCCGCAGACAGGACGACAGAATTAACGAGGAAATAGACGAGGGGCTTGTAATAGGCAGAAATGCAGTAAGAGAGCTGCTTCGCTCGGGCAGGACCGTGGATAAGCTCTTGGTTCAAAAAGGGGAAAGAGAAGGTTCTATCGTGGTGCTTGTAGCAGAGGCGGTAGAGCGACATATCCCCGTAGTGGAGACCGACAGAGTAAAGCTTGACAAGATGACAAATTACTCGGTTCATCAAGGTGTGGTAGCTATGGCGGCGCAAAAAGAGTATTGCTCGGTGGACGATATACTCGCCATAGCCGAGGAAAGAGGCGAGAAGCCCTTTATAGTTATAGCTGACGGAATAACCGACCCTCACAATCTGGGAGCGGTGATACGTTGCGCCGAGGGCGTGGGAGCTCACGGCTTGATAATTCCAAAGAGAAGAGCCGTTGGACTCACCTCAGCGGTAAGCAAGGCTTCCTGCGGAGCAATAGAGCATCTGGCTGTGGCAAAGGTAACAAATATAGCGGCTACGGTAGAGGAGCTTAAGCAAAAGGGAATATGGGTATTCTCCGCGGAGGCTGGCGGAAACGCGTATTACGATACAGATTTTAACTGTCCGTGTGCCATAGTTCTTGGAAGCGAGGGCGACGGAGTTTCCAAGATAGTAAAGGACAAGTCTGACTATATAACGTCTATCCCCATGTACGGAAAGGTAAACTCCTTTAACGTGTCCACTGCGGCGGCAGTCATTCTCGCAGAGGTATCAAGACAGCACAGAAATTGATATAACCCTATAATTTTTCGGAGGTGTGTTATGGCTCAGAAGAGTGAAACTCCCAATCAACAGAATATATCAGAGGTTTTGGAGATGCTCAAACGCTCCTATAGTGAAGATACACCTCAAGGTAATGACGAGCCCATTTCGGATAATACAGAAGGAATGACCGAGGAGGAGCTTAAGGAAAAGCTGAGACTGCAATTTTCTGCGGATAGCTTGGAGACAACGCAAAAAATTGAGGACGATACGTACTATATTGACGAGGATTTCTTGGCAGAGGCTGAGTCGGACATTGAAGAGGAGCTCGAAGAAGAGATCGAAGAAGAGCCCGAAGAAGAGCCCGAAGAAGAGCCCGAAGAAGAGCCCGAAGAAGAGCTTGAAGAAGAACTCGAAGAATTTGAGGAAGAATCGGAAGAGGAGCCGCATATCTTATTTGACTCAGAGTCTTACGATGCTGACGAAGAGCTTACCTTTGATGAGCTGGAAGCATTCTCCGAGGACGACGGGTTAGAGATGACCAAGCTTGAGCTTGAGGAGCTTGAGCCTGATGATGATATCACCTTTGACCAGATAGAGGAGATAGAGGACGCCGAGGAAGAGATAGTATTTATGCGGCTCGACCTTGAGCCCTTAGAGAAGCCGATTCCCGAGGCAGAGGAGATTATTGCCCAAGACCGTGTCATTCCCGAGACGGAAGAAATTACAGTAAGAATACCCGAAAAGGCAATAATGCGGGAATTTGAGATAAAGAATGAGCCTGTGGCGGAAGAACCCTTGGAAGAAATACCCCAAGAGGAGAGCAGTGCTTCCGAAGCGTCGGAGACGGTAGACGGAGACTTTTTGGATGAGCTTTTCATCTCTGAGGATGAAAACTCATCAAGCACCGAGAGCTCGCTGCTTGACGGCTTGGCAAAGAGTGAGCTTGACGGCGCGGAGATATCTTTACTCATGCAGTTTGGATGCGACGACGAGATTATGGACAGATATTCCGATGAAAGCGATACCACCATATTGGATGAGGAAGCTGTAAATAAGAAGGAATATGAAAAACAAGCACGCATAAAGAAGCTCACAGAAAAAGTATCGGCAAAATCCGATTCATATAAAGCAAAGACAAGCGCTCTCTATATTAGATTGGGTGTTTGCGCGGTATTCGCGTTCCTTTTATTGCTTTACGAGGGACTGCCCGCTATGGGAATAGAGCTTCCCGGTATTTTAAACCGAGAGGATTATTATATTTCATACGTTTTGATAGGTCTTCAGCTAACGGTGCTTTGCGCTGTAAGCGCGTACAGGCAGATATGGAACGGTGCTAAAAAGCTTTTGACATCCGCCCCTGACGCATACTCAGCGGTATTTATACTTTCGGTGGCTACTCTTTTGTACGACGTATGTATATTGTTCGTAAAGGGTGACGTTATTCCTCCTACCTTCCATTTTGCTCTTGCGTGCGCTCTTGTGGCGTCACTTGTGGGAGAGCTTAGGTCATCTGCCGCCGAAAGAAGATGCTTTGAGCTTTTCTTCGCGGATATTCTGATAGGGGAAGGAAATCAATTCACCCTGAGAAAAAGTAAGGGTAAAAATTCTACCGCCGAAAAAATGTACAAGGGTGGGCTTGATTCCTCAAATAATATATACTATCCCATAGAGATACATAATACCGAAAAGTTTTTTAATGCTGTAAAGAACAGGAGCGCAAAGAGCGGTTTATCTATGCTTCTGATGCTTCCGGCAGTGGTCTTGTCCCTGCTTATAGGTATATTTGCTCTTATTGCCGCGGGCGAGTTTTGGGTAGGTGTAGGCGGTATGACGGTGGCGCTCTTTATGACTCTTCCCACCGCTTCGGCTATTGCTGTATGGTTGCCCTTTGAGCGTGTTACCGCTTCCGCCCACAGAAATGGGTATGCTTTCGCAAGCGAGGGAAGCATGGAGGCTTACGGAGACTGTGATATAGCTGTGTTCGGCGACCTTCATCTTTTTGAAAAATGCTCACCCTCCAAGGTAAATCTGGCGCTTTATGATGCTACGTCCAAGGAGGTTCTTATTGGATGCCTCAATGCGGTGTACAGAGAAATAGGCGGACCTATGACTGAGGCATTCGCTGTTCCTTATGACAAAAAGCTGGGAGAATGCCGCATAACCCGTGTAGCTAAGGGTGGCGTTGAGGCTGTAATAGGATGCAACTATTCTGTATTGCTGGGCAACGAAGGCTTTATGTCCAGATACGGCATAGCATTTCCCGCGGCGACCCTTAATAATAAGGACGATGAGGTGTTCACGCTTTGCGTGTCCATAAATGGACGCGCTACCGCAAGAATAGCCGTCAGATATGCGGTCAACAGAGTGTTTGAAATGTTTGTTGAGCGTCTCGCCGAGGACGGCATATACTGCGTTGTAGAGACCTTTGATCCAATGATAAGCACCGAATTGCTTGGCAGAATAGACCCTGATATCGGTTCATATATAAGCTTTGTGCATATGAATGCCGAGGATCTTGTCATAAGACGTGACAGGAACAGAGAGCGGATACTTTTTGAGGCGTCAGAGGAGGAGCTGGGTGTTATAGCCCGCGGTTCAAGATTTAATCTGGCGGTAGCGCTTTCCACCGCTAAAAAAATGAAGAAGCTTCGTAAATACTTAAATATAACTGCGCTTTCTGTAAGCGGGCTTGGCGCGCTCATAGCTTTAGCCGCCTCAGGCTTTGGCTGGATAGGCGGATTTAACGGATTTTTCGTGCTTCTTTATTGGCTTCTGTCGGCGGCGGGTATTCTGACGCTTATCTTCAAGCTTCTGCCCGACAAAAATAATTTTTCCTATGAGCATTACTTAATGGAAAAGCAGGCTTTAAAGGAAGAACAATAACTACGCATAGAAAGAAAAAAGGAAATGAACAAAAATATAAGCACTATACTTAAGGCAGTTTCTAAGCCCGGCAGATATTCGGGTGGGGAATACGGTCAGATAATTAAGGACAAGGATAAGGTAAAGGCGAGATTTGCTTTCTGCTTTCCCGATACTTATGAGATAGGTATGTCCAATCTGGGTATGCGCATACTTTACGGTGTACTGAATCAAGAGGAGGACGTTTGGTGTGAGCGTGTATATACTCCTTGGATGGATATGCAGGAAAAAATGCGTGAGCATTCGATACCCCTTACCGCTTGCGAGAGCGGCGATCCCCTCAGTGAGTTCGATATGATTGGATTTACCCTTCAGTATGAAATGAGCTACACAAATGTGCTCAATATGCTGGAGCTTGCGGGACTTCCGCTACGCGCAAAGGACAGAGATGACAGTATGTCCATAATAATCGGCGGAGGACCCTGCGCATATAATCCCGAGCCAGTGGCAGACTTTTTTGACCTTTTCAATATCGGAGAAGGGGAGGAAATGCTTCCCCAGCTCTGCCGTCTTTACATAAAAATGAAGGATGAGGGCAGATACACCAAGGAGGCATATCTCCATGAGGCGGCAAGAAGCATAGAGGGCATATACGTTCCCTCGCTTTATGAGGTCACCTATAACGAGGACGGAACGATAAAGGCATATACTCCCAAATACGACGATATTCCCACCAAGGTCAAAAAGCGAATAATGACCGATATGGATAAGTCCTATTTTCCCGATAAGGTGGTAATGCCATATATCGAAACCGTACACGACAGAGTTATGCTTGAGGTGTTCAGGGGCTGTATCAGAGGCTGCCGCTTCTGTCAGGCGGGTATTATATACCGACCCGTGAGAGAAAAATCTCCCGAGGTGCTCAACGATCAGGCTAAGTGCCTTTTCGAGGCTACGGGGTATGACGAGATATCCCTCACGTCGCTGTCTATCAGTGATTATACTCAGCTTGAGGAGCTTACAGACCTTCTGCTTGAGTGGACCGATGAAAATATGGTAAGTCTGTCCTTGCCATCCCTGCGTGTGGATAGCTTTACCAAGGAGCTTATGGATAAGATAGCTACCGTACGCTCCTCGTCGCTTACCTTTGCTCCCGAGGCGGGAACACAGCGTCTGCGTGACGTAATAAACAAGAACGTACGTGAGGAGGACCTGCTCCGCGCGGTCAACGTAGCCTTTGAGGCAGGGAAGAATACTGTAAAGCTGTACTTTATGCAGGGCTTGCCTACCGAGAGATATGAGGACTTAGAGGGAATAGCGACTCTCGCGTCCCACGTTATCGACGCGTATTACAGGTGTCCTAACCGCAATAAAGCAAAGAAGCCACAGGTGACTATCAGCGTATCCTGCTTTATTCCCAAGCCCTTCACGCCCTTCCAGTGGGAGGCGCAGGATACCCTTGAGGAGCTTGCCAAGAAGCAGGAATATCTCGGCTCTAAGATAACCGACCGAAAGATAAGATATACCCACCACGATGCCAAGGTCAGCCGTATTGAGGCTGTATTGGCAAGGGGTGACAGAAGGCTTTCGGATGCTCTTGAGCTTGCGTGCCGTGAGGGCTTCAAGTTTGACGCGTGGGATGAGTGCTTTGACTATGATAAATGGATATCGGTGCTTGAGCGTGCAGGTCTTGATGCCGCATTTTACGCTAACAGAGCCTTTGGACTTGACGAGGTGTTGCCTTGGGATATTATAGATTGCGGCGTTACCAAGGAATTTTTGCGCCGTGAGCGGGACAAGGCTTATGAAGAAAATACAACGCCCAACTGCCGTGAGCATTGCAGCGGCTGTGGAGCAAACAGACTTGGAGGTGAAAGAACGTGCTGTCCAAAAGCAAAGAAGGAAAACTGAGCGAAAAGAAGCGTATTCTTGCTCTTGACGAGCTGACACCCCCGAGAAACATCCGCTTGAAATTTATAAAGGTGGGTACCTTGCAATATATCTCTCACCTTGACCTGCAAAGGACCTTTAATCGCATAATCAACAGAGCGTGTCTGCCCGTATGGTACACTAAGGGCTTTAATCCCCATATCAAGCTGGTGTTTTCTACCCCTCTGAGTGTGGGTGCTCAGAGCGTGTGCGAGTATCTTGATATAAGGATAGACAGAGAAATGTCCTGCGAGGAAATAATGAAAAGGCTTAACGCTGAGATGACCGACGAGTTCCACATTGTGGATGCGTACGTACCGAGCAGTGATTTCTCCGAGATAAGCTGGGCAAACTATAAAATAAGCATAAACACAGAGGGCGCGGGTGAAAAAATGGCTGAGGACGTGCAAGCAGCGCTTACTACCTCACCCTTGACTCTTGTGAAAAAAACCAAGGCGGGAGAGAAGGAGATAGATATAATCCCCCTCATATACTCCATAGCTACCGTGTATAATAAGGATACGGGAGCAGTGGATATTGAAACCACGGTTAGTGCTTCGACTAACGAGTATCTTAATCCCGAAATGCTTATTACGGGTCTTAAAGCAAAGCTCGGTATACTTTCTGGCGACCCCACAGAGGAGTATTACAGTATAATGAGAACCGAGCTTCTCAAGAGTGATATGACAAAATTTTCATAAAAATACGAGCCGTAGGAGGTGTATAATGTTGGATATATCTATTGACCTGCATCTGCATCTTGACGGCTCGCTTTCTTTAGATACGGTAAAACGGCTCGCGAAAATGCAGAATATGACCTTGCCCGAAGATGACGACAAGCTTAAGGAATTGCTTACAGTGAGAAAGGGATGCAGGGACCTTGCCGAATATCTCACCAAATTCGATTTTCCTCTCTCCTTGCTCCAAACTGCCGAGGCAATAGAGGAGGGAACCTATCTGCTTTGTAAGGAACTGCTGAATGAAGGCTGTATATATGCGGAGATACGCTTCGCGCCGCAGCTTCATCTGCTGTGCGGACTTTCGCAGGAGCAGGTGGTTAAGGCGGCAATAAAGGGCTTTGAACGCTCGGGACTGCTTGGCGGGCTCATACTTTGCTGTATGAGGGGAAATGACAACAGAGCGCAAAATTTCGGCACTGTGGTGGTGGCAAAGAAATATCTTGGAAAGGGAGTGCTCGCCCTCGACCTTGCGGGGAATGAGGCAGGATTTCCTACGGGAGCTTTTGAAGATATATTTGAAGCGTCGCGAAAAGAGAGAATACCGTTTACTGTTCACGCGGGTGAGGCAGACGGAGCCGCGAGTGTAAAAAAAGCCATTGAAATGGGAGCTGCCCGAATAGGACACGGCGTTCGCTCGATTGAGGATGAAGAGGTTCTCAAACTGCTCACAGACAAAAAAATACCCCTTGAGCTTTGCCCAACGAGTAACCTGAATACGGCAATATTTTCCGATATAAACGAATATCCAGTGAGAAAGCTGATGGATAAGGGCGTTATAGTTACGGTGAATAGCGATAACCGAAGCGTATCCGACACCACCGCGCAAAAAGAAATTGAGCTTATAAAAAGCACTTTTAAGCTTACTGAAAGTGAAGAAAAGCAGTTATTTCTCAATTCTGTAAATGCGGCGTTTTGCGGTGGGGATATCAAGAGAAAATTGGTTAAGATGATAGAATAAAAATAAAAAAGAAGATACCTTGGGATTGTACCCCAAAGGACGGTTTTACAAAAATACGGTATATCTCGAAAGAGATATACCGTATTTTTTTGCATTTGTGCCCACAAATGCAGTGCTTCGTATGCCTTAATTAAGGACTACAACAAAATTACCTTCTGTTGACTAAGAAAAAGATTCGCATAGGCAAAAGCCTTCCCTTGTCAGGGAAGGGGGACCGCGACAGCGGTGGATGAGTAGTCCACACGCATATAAAGAGCGCATACGCGAAAATTTTACCACTGTGTGTCAAATTATATTAAATCACGCCGAAGTTAAATTTGAGGAATGAAGGTTAGTTTGGGTTAAAAAACTACTCATCCGTCACGGCTTCGCCGCGCCACCTTCCCTGACAAGGGAAGGCTTAGGCGCAAGGATCCTTCAGCTAGGTTCGCTCTTATAGGCATAGCCTTCCCCGCAGGTGAAGTCTTTTTGTTACTTCCTGTAAGGTGCATTTTAAGTTTAAAGTTTTCTTTAAAGTTGCTTGATTTTTTTTAAAGTATGTGATATAATAAGTATGCTACACAAACTGAATATTAGAATTGGCGGTATTTTTGTCTTTATAAGGATAGTTGTACCTTTTTTCGCCATAACTATTTTTGAACTTGGTAAAATCGCAAGCTCTACTAAATGGTTATGGTGAATACCCTAATTCTAATTTAGTTTGTGTAGCAGCAATCGGAGTTTGCGTTTTTCGGTGCGCTGACTTCGGTTGGCGCACTTTTTGTATGCTGATAGGAGAATATATGAGCAAGAATATTCCCAAAAAGGTTATCGATATTACCGGCATAGAACTCACGCCCGGACAACCTTCCGTTTGTCTTGGCAACGGAGAACAAGGCTTTGAGGGTTGTTGCGACGAGTGTGATTACTTTTTGTTTTGTTTTCCCGAATTTGATGTTAAAATCAAAGAAGAAAAGAGTAAAGATAATCCTACAATGTGAATAGAAAAATGACAGAGAATGTAAAGTATTCTCTGTCATTTTTGTCGGCACATAACATATTCTTTTTAAGTTACAAAGCTGTCCTTAAGAATACGTACCTTTTGGTATCTTTTTTTAGCACTGTCTCATAAGACGTATATAAAATTCTACCGCTCTGCAAAGCGTTTCTATCCTTATGCTTTCGTTATTGCCGTGGATGGACGCGCGTTCAGCGGAGGTGAGGTCCATAGCAGAGAAGCGGTATACCTTGTCGGATATGCGTCCGTAATGTCTGGAATCCGAGCACTGTACCATAAGATAAGGAGAAACGATGCAGCCCTTCCAGGTGGAAGCCACCGCGCTTGCTACCTTATCCCAGCCCTCGCAATCTGTGGTGGAGATACGGCTGGGCTCCATGCCGTGTATGAGCGAGACCTCAACCTTATCATCGTTGACAGTTTTTTTGATATATTCAAGAGCAGAGTCGATGCTGTCCTCGGGATTAAGACGCATATTTGATACCATAGAAGCCTCGGGAGGAATTACGTTAGATGCGGACGAGCCATTCATCTGAGTGAAGGCAACCGTCGTACGCATCAGAGCGTTGAGCTCACCGCCGCTCTTTTTGCATATCATATCAAGGACGGGAAGAAAAATTTTTATATTAGCGAATATTACCTTGAACAGGAAGCTTGAATGTCTGCCGAGGGTGTCGAACATCTTTGCCGCGGGGGCGGTAAGATGAGCCTTGAAGGGATGCTCAACCATTTTTACACAAGCTCTCGCTAAGGTGTCAACGGGAGTCCTGGGCTTGGGTGCGGAAGCATGTCCTCCGCCCGATTTCACGGTGTACTGAACGTCCATCATTCCTTTTTCGGCTATGCCGATAAGTCCGCAGGGAGCTTTGACCCCGGGGAATACGTTTTCAACTACGGCACCGCCCTCATCAACCACCATAGCAGGCTCAATACCGTTTTTCTCAAAGTAATCAACTATATTCTCAGCACCCTTACCGTTGACCTCCTCACCGCCCGAAAAGGCAAAGTAGAGGTCGTGCTCGGGCACAAAGCCCTCGGATATAAGATGATCGGCGGCAAAGAGAACGCCGTTAAAGGTTACCTTTGTATCAAGGGTTCCTCGTCCCCAGACGCGACCGTCCTTAATGATAGCCTCGAAGGCGGGAACATCCCACATATCCTCGTTGACGGGAACTACGTCGTAGTGCGCCATCATAACGGCGGGAGAGCCAACCTCCTTACCCTTCCAGCGGAAAAGCAGAGCTCTGTCGGGAAGACGGGTGAATTCGCATACCTTGTGTACGTTGGGATACAGCTCGGGAAGCAAAGCGATAAGCTTTTCAAACTCGGAGTCGTCCTCAAGAGAGCTGTCTCTGTAAGATACGGTCTTGCATCTTACAAGGCGGCAGAGATTGTCCACAGCCCTATCATTGTCAAAGCTCTCATCACGTTCAGATATTGTGGGTTGAGCCTTAGGCTTAAAATTAAGAGCGCGGATAATTATAACTGCTAAAAACAGAAATATAGCAAGGGGAATTAAAAGAAGCCACCACATATTTTATATTTTTCCCTTCTTATAAAGAATTCTCGCAATAACGATAGTGAATACAACCCCCACAGGAACCATTATTCCAACTCTTTCGGCGTTCAGTGCGGGTACGAAGATAAAGAGTATGAGCATAAGAGCTATGGGCGCGATGGCAAGCTTGAGATTCTTTGAAACGAAAACAACTCCAAGACCGCCGAAAAGCGCGGGAAGAATCATATCAAAGGCAGGCTTAAGGACGGGGGAATCGAGCACGGGCGTGAGAGGCGCTATGCAGATCACTCCTACAATGATTATAAAGGTAGTAACTATGCTGGATACAGCAATGGATATAGTGGATATTACCTCACCCTCCTCACTGCTTGCCTTTACGTTTGCGCGCTCCATTGCGTCGATAGCGCAGGGAAGCTTAAGGTTTGAGATGTTTCCCGTAATGAAAGAAAGATAGGTTCCGCCAGCGCCAAGCATTGGAACGTATGTAAATATCTCGATTATTCCTACCGCCCAATACATAGGAGCGGTTGCCCAGAGTCCTTGGAGCAAAAATTTAAAATTGGGCAAAGCACCGAAAATAAATGAGAGCGCAAAGGGGAAGCTTATGAGAACAGCACCTACTATTATACCCCAGATGCGACCGTCACGGTAGACCGAATCCATATAAGAAATGTTTTTGTTTTTCATTATCAGTTACCTCCGAGAAGCATAGTAAAGGGAATAGCGGAAGCCATTCCTGTGACAAGGCTTAAGGGGAGAGCATAGTCGGTTATCCAACGTGCCTTGAGCTTTGAGGAAAGAACTCCGCAAATTACCATAACCACGGCGGATACAAGCATGACGCATACGGGAATAAAGCCAGAAAGGTCACCTTTAATTACAAGGCCAACGTCGCAGAATACATAACCGACAAAAGCGGATATCATACCCAAAAACATAGCGTTGTTAAGGGTTTCGCCCCATTTTTTGTCCTTCATTCCAATGCTATTTACTCCCTTATGTATCTTTTTCGTGAGAAAGGGAACAAGGACAAGTCCCGCGGCAATGCTTATGGTCATTACCCAAGCTATGGAAATATATACAGAAGGGTCGGTAACGGTAGTTCCAAGTGCTGTACCCAGAGTATTCTTTGCCGCGATAGTCTCATAGGATAGCGATCCGATTACAGACAGACGCAGCCAAGGAAGGGCTAGTCCTAAGCTTTTTGAGAGAGCCACTATGCCGACCAGAATGGCAACGGCAGGGGCAACGGTAAAGATAGCAGAAGAGGAAATTGTTTTCTTGACAGTTTCCTTCGCTATTCCTAACTGCTTAGCGCGGCGCAGAGCTTTAAATAGGAAATAAAAGGACTGAGCTAACACCAAGGTAATGATAGCGCCCACGATGATGAACAGTATCGGGTGATTTACGTTAAAAGTCATTTTTCTTTGACCTCCTTATTTTTTCGTATATTGGAGAACCGTTTAAAGGTTAAGGGCCATAGGATGCCTCCTACTATCACCATAAGAAAATATCTGACGGCACGGGCGGCAAGATGACCTCCGAAGATAGCCTCCAATGGAGCTCGCAAGCCCTCCTTTACGGCAAGTACAAGAGCGATGCCGCCGACTATCTTTATTATTTGTACCCACCAAAGAGCCTTTGTGGGGAATTTTGTGTAGCGTATATCCACCGTATAGACCAGAAGTAAGCCGAGCATACAGCCAAAGAGCGTATATCCGTTCTTTTGAGCCGACTCGAGATTGTGAGGGTCGGTATCCGCGGGGAAAGGGAACAGAGTCGCGAAGAGCAGATATGCGAGAGTTATCAGTGTAAGCGTGCCGAGTATTGCATACATCGTTTTAGGTGACTCCGCTGCGCGCTTGAATAAGGGATAGGCAACAAAAACCAAAATTAATGCTATTATTATTGAAACACCTACGTCAAGAGGTGTATGTACTCCCAAATACATACGTGAAAGAGGAACGAGGACACAAGCGGATATTGCGATTATTCGCAATACTGTGCTTTTGTTACATCTTGCAAGCCCGCCGAACACACCCACAGAGGTCTGCGTGTGTCCGCTTGGGAATGAATATCCCGTAGCGGCGTCCCGCGCAGATTCCACAATAGTAAAGCTTGGGTCCTTTACCCACGGACGCGGCACTCTGCACAGCATTTTTAGAAATTGATTTATGACCGTACCCAAAAATCCCGTTGTAAGCAGATAATAGCCCTGATATTTGTCTATACACCAGAAGACTATCATACCAACCGCCATAAATATCGTTTCCTCACCGAGAAGAGTGATGACCGAAAAAACGGCGTCCAAAAGGGGATTTCTGAGAGATTCGAGAAAATACAAAAAGGACATATTTCTGCCTCCCAAGAATTAATAGAACAATTATACCACAAAATCAGATATATTTCAAGGTTTTAACGGTTAAAAGCAAGCTCTTGCTTGATTTTTTTACATTTACGCTATAATATTAGCAAATAGACCGAGGAGGTAATAAAATGGATTTTGTATTCATCGGCGGGAATGGTAACAGTAGAATAAATTACAGCCGAGAACCAAGGTTCTCGGCTGCTTTTTAGTTTCAGATAGTTCCTGTTATGACGTATTCCACTATGCCGGGGGTTACTGTTACCACACCGGTAGCTATATCGCGTGTAAAGGTAGCTGCGGGAACCGTTACAGATTCCGTAGAGCCTGCCGCGGGAACGCTAAGCGTTCCGTTCTCATAGGTGTAGTCGGTTGCTACAAGAAGCACACCGTCACGGCTTACGGTGATATTTGTGGGAGCGGGGTCAAAATTGTCTGTAAGCTCCACATCCTCAGCGGGAACGTTTCCGTAATTGTAGATACGGATAGTATAAGTCACCGTGTCACCGCATACTACGGGATTGGGAGACATCTGCTTGAATACGCTTACGTTTGCCCCCTCACTGACCGTTACGGTAGCACTCGCTGTTCCGTCAGCACAATCCGAGCTGCTCTCAAGAGTAGCGGTATTTGTAATAGATGAGCCTATTTCCAAAGGAGCGAACTCGTTTACCGTAGCCTTGTAGATTATATTGGCAGTAGCTCCCGCCGCGAGGGTGGGGAAGCTGAAGGTGACGCTTCCTGCTACGGAGTTATCAACCGTAAGCTGAGCGCTTGTGTCCTGTCCGTCAATAAGAAGCAGAGCAGGGGGAGTGTAGGTCAGGGGCGTCAGCTCCTGAGTGCCAAATTCGAATGTTCCAAGGTCGTCACTCACGGTTATATCGCTTATGGGAGACGAGGAGGTGTTCGTTACGGTGATGATATAGGTCAGCACCGAATCCTCTCCGTAGGTGTCGCCTAAGGTGTTTTTTGTAAGAGTGACCGCGGACTCAAGTCCTATCTCGGCAAGGTTGGAGACCTTGGTCTCTGTAACTCCGCACGAGGTGTATCTTACAGTAGCAAAATTTTCTATTGTTGCCATTAGTATTCTCCTAATATTATTATAAGAGGCGCAGACAAGGCTCAATCCTTGCCCGCGCCTTTATTAAATAATATGTTTGGGAACACGAAACGGACAGTAACCTCAGATAAGATTTGCTCCCTTTGACTCGAAGAATGAAAGGTCTATGTCATATAGTTTTGCCGAATGAGTAGAGTAGACCGCTACTCTGGAGCATTTCTTGCCCATAAGAGCTTCTATTGCCTTTGAGTAGTAATAGAGCTGTTGTCCGTGCTTGTAATTCATTTCTTTCAACGCCTCGGCGTGAGAGGAGAGCTCCTTTGCGCTGAGCCTGTCGGTCTTATAGTCGTAAAGCTCTATGCTTCCGTCCTCGCCTATAAGTATAAGGTCTATAACGCCCTGAACAGCCAGCGTTTCTCCGTGCATTTTCTCAATCAAGTCCTTGTTCTTGGTGAAGCCCTCAGGAGGTAGCTCTACGTTAAAGCGCTGCTCGCGTATTATGCGCTTAGCGGAAAGTATCTTTTTTATAAGCTCACTTTCAAGGAAGCGGTCAAGCTCCTCAATGTAAATAAGAGATGCTGCATTAGGCGGCAGAAATCTTTTTTGCTGCAAACGAGCCAACTCTTCTTTTGCTCCGTTTTTGCAAGCGTATTCAAAATCACAGAACTGTAAAAACAGATGGGTAGCGGTACCGCGCTCCGCCGAGCTTGCTTTTGTGCCCTTGGTACCGATGAAGAAGTCGGGCACAGCAGCCTTTTTCACCTCGGTAAACAGCTCCAGCGTATCGTCATTCTCATCAAGTATGTCGGGATATAGACGGGATACCGATATTTTAGACGGAACACGTGACAGATTTTTGTAGGGATATTCAAAAGAGAGCTTTTCCTTTAATCGCTCGGTAAGCTCGGGGTCGGGGGTAAAGGACTCCTTTTCTTGTGAATCTGCATTGTCGGTTGGAGCATTGATATCTTCACAGTTTATTACGTTGATTGCATAGCAGGTGTTCGGCTTCGTGCATCCCGCGAGAATCCAATCAAGATAGGATGAACAGGTATTGATAGCGGTATATCTGTCAAAAGATGAGCTTCGCGTCAGTGCGGCATCAAGCATTTTGCCGATATCCTTTGAGGTGGCGGCAGTGATATATAGCCGTTCTCTTGCTCTTGTGAGCGCCACGTAGAGAATACGCATCTCTTCCTCGGCTTGGCGGGTGGCTATTCTTGATACTATTGCCTCGCGCATAGGAGTATTTATTCTTGCAAGACCGCTTGATTCCGAAAGCTTGAGGGCGACACCGCAGGGATAATCAAACACGAAGCTTTCGTTTGTATCCTTTGAGCGAATGGAATGATTTGTATCGCAAATGAAGCAAACGGGGAATTCAAGTCCCTTTGATTTGTGTATGGTCATCAGGGATACGCGGTCGGTAGCCGCATTTGAGTTACCCATGGTGAAGGTCTTTCCGTTTTCAATCATAGAAGTCACGTACTCAAGGAATTGATATAAGCCCTTAAAGCTTCCGTTCTCAAATTTTCTGGCGTATTCGTAAAGGAGAAGAATATTTCCTCCCTCACCCGTATCCTTGATCTGCGAAACCATACCCGAAGCAATAAATCTCTCGTGGTCAAATAGCACACGCAGGAATCTGTCCACAGGAAGAGAAGCGGCTTCATATTGCCACTTTTCAAGAAGAGATATAAAGTCGGCGCATTTTTTTGCCAGAGAATCCTCTTTCTCCTTTGAATATTGACACAGAGCTTCGTACAGTGAATAGGTTGCGTCGTAGGCTATGCGGATGGTGATAAGCTCCTCCATACTGAAATCAAATATGGGAGAACGCAGAGTACCCGCGAGATAGGTATCTCTTTCGGGATTGTCCACTGTGTTAAGGATGCAGAGCATCATAAGCACGTCGGGATTCTCGAAATACTTTTTAGCGTCTGACTGATTCGATAGTATGCCTCGCTTTTTGAGTGCTTCGGCAATATATGGTGCAATGGTGCTCGAACGGAATAGAACTGCTATATCGCAAGGGCGCAGGGGCTCTCCGTTTGCCTTTTTAGTGTTACTTTTCAGCAATCTTTCTATTTCGGAGGCAATATATTCCGCCTCTATTTCTTTGTTAGAGCCAAGCTCATCATACTCTCCGCCTTCTGCTTCTTCCTTCTTTGCTTTGCTTGGCGATTGGATAAGATTAACGTTTACCCTTGGGGATACGTAATTATTAGGTACTTCCTTGGAAAATTTCAAATCGTCGTCGCGGGTATAGCCAATGCTGTCGGCAACCGCATAAAATATACGGGAGCATACGAGATTGGTAAATTCTATTATATTTTCGTCACAACGGAAATTGTTTGACATAAATATGGACGCATTGTCCGATATTTGCGCCACAGCGGAGGAATAGGCAGGGAAATTAGTCTTATATTCGGCAAAGAGCTTAGGCTCTGCTCCTCGAAATTCGTAAATGCTTTGCTTAATATCTCCCACCATAAAACGATTGTTAGGCTTTGAAATAGAGCGGAATATAAGATCCTGAACGCGGTCAACGTCCTGATACTCATCGATGTATATTTCGTCAAACTGCTCGGAATACTGCTTTGCGATATCGGAGGGATACCCCAAAGGATCTACCAAAAGTTCAAGAGTGTAGCGTCTGATATCGCTAAAGGTAAGTATGCCTATTCGCTTTTTTTCTTCGTCGATAGCTTTTTCGAATTCGCGAAGGAGAACGTAGAGCATATAGATCTTTGCCGAGGTATCCTCCATTGCTGTCGATATAACATAAGGAGATTTTGAGAATGCCTTGTCAGCAAGAGCCTTTATCCTCTTTACGAATTCGGCGCGATGCTCCTTGTAACGGTTAAGCTCATCGCTTGTGTATTTTTTGTTGAGCGCCTTTAAGCTGATAGGAGAGTAGCTCTCAAGGATATCTCTGGTGTCCGAGTATCCGCTCACGTGATTTTGCACGGAGCTGTAAAGCTTCTTGCAGATATCAAGGTCGTAGCAAAATGACTCTCCGTATTTAGAGTAGATGTTTTCATCTCTTGCGATAAATTCAACCGCTTCGGTAAGCAAGGGGAGAAAATGCTCCAGTAGCTCCTTGGTGCTTTTTTGAAGCACCTCGCCGTATGGGGTAGAGAAAAAGTCATCGTCTATCTTCATTTCGGCGTTAGCTGAGCACATCTTTAAGAAAACTATTCCCTCGGGTATTGAGGAAAGCTTTTGGTGTATATTAAGAAAAATATCGGAAAGTAGGTTTAACTGTTTGGTGCCGGCAAAGCATTCGACGAATGATGGAAACGTGTCGAAATTCTCATAAAAGTCGTTTACTACCTCCTCCATTACTCTGTGGGATAGGATAGCGTATTCCGCATCGTCGGCTATACGTATTGAATTTGAAAGTCCAAGGGAGGAAAGATTTGACTGTATAAGCTCAAAGTAAAAGGAGTCTATGGTGCTTATATGAGCGTTTCCTATTTTCATTAGCTGGGACGCGAGATGCTTGCTTGAAGGATTTTCTGCCAGCGCGTCGCTTAGCGCCGCAAATATACGGGAACGCAGCTCAGTCGCCGCCGCGCGGGTAAAGGTGACGATAAGCATCTTTGAAATGTCCGCAGGGTCGGAGGTATTGGTAATTCGCCGTATAATACGCTCGGTGAGCGTAGCTGTCTTTCCCGAGCCCGCGGCGGCACTTACCAGCAGAGTTTTTCCGCGTATGTCAATAGCCGCTTTTTGGGCGTCTGTCCAATTTCTTGCCATTACGTATTCCTCCTTTACTTATTTGTTTTTCTGCAAATAGGCTTTGATTTGCAGTAATCGCAGGGAGATTGCATCTTGTAGATAAGGGGAGAGGCATCGGCTCTGCCCGAGCGAAGCTCACCCGCTATGCGCTTGACCGTATCGGAGAGCTTCTCGAATATATCCGCAAAGCCATCGTACTGCGTAAGCGCCTTGCCCTCAAGAGCATCCTCCTTGTTCTTTTTTATTCCTGCCAGAAATCTTGAATCAAGCTGATGGTTCATAGCGCGAAGCACGTCCTCGTCGTTAAGGAGCAGACCTGAGCGCTTGAGCTTGTCCTCGGCTTGGGAGAGAACGCTTTCACTGTCGGAATAGCCCTCGGCTTCTATGGTGGGTATAGCTGCTGAAATATACACCACTCCCGCGGGAAGGGCATCCTGACCCTTTTCAAGCCCCAAGGAACGCTTGAAGAGCTCCGAGCCGTTTCGGCAAAGAGTAAAGAGATAAATGAGCATTTGAAGATTTATTCCTCGTTCAATATCCTCAAGCGAAAAATCCTTAGCGCCCGTCTTGTAGTCAATTACTCGGATATAAACCTTGTCATCCCTTTTGTATAGGTCAACTCGGTCAATTATTCCCGTGAAGGATACCTTGCATCCGTCCTCAAGTGTGAATATCAAGGGCGAGGGGCGACCCTCCTTTCCGTCGGCGCGAAGCTCATAGAACGCAGGACGGAAATCGCTTTCCTTGAATTCCTTAACCGTGTTTTTAACCAGAAGGACTGAAAGAGAAGTCAATCTGTTGTAAAGATGCTTCAGTCTTTTTGAATTTAATAGAGACGGAGGACATATCTTCTCAATGTAAATCTCTGCCGCCTTGGTAGCTTCGCTAATTATCTCCTCGTCGCTGGGCAAAGGTTGGCTTGGGTTTTCCGGGATAGCCAGCTTTATAAGCACCTCTAAAATGTAATGCACGAAAGAGCCGATATCGTTAGCCTTGAATTTTGAGTCTGTCTGCTCACGCAATTTAAGCACCCTTGAGCAATAATAGTCAAAGGGACATTTTACGTATTTTTCAAAGGAGCTTGAGGAAAGATAGAGAGATTCGCCCATAGCCGTATTTACCGTCTCCGAGGGGATATGGCATTTGTCGGCGGATGGGTCGGTCTGTGAGAGACGTGAAATTTCATTGATGCTTTCACTCAAAGCCTCTCGCAGAGATGCCTTTGTAACGCCATCGTCAAGAGAGCGCAGAATATTTGCGGCATTTTTAGGAGCACCTACCGAATATTCAAGGTCGGATTGCCTATATACGTGGGGCTTAAGCTGTTCTCCGAAAAGCTTTCCAATGCGATTAAATGCAAGAGATGGAAAGCGGGTAGTGCCGTCAAGCTCGGATTTGCGAGTGAACACATACAACATATGTGAGCATACGGAAAAGGCTCTGGAAACGTACATCAGCTCGTCCGAGGAGCGGATATCGTTATTTCCCGACAGCTCTATTCCAAGCTCCATAAGGCTTTGACGGTCTATGGAGGAGAAAATTCCCGTATCACTTACAGTAGCAGGAAACTCGCCTTCGCAAAGTCCTAAAACGAAAGCGTACTTTGCGTTTGAAGCGCGGAGCATAGACGCAGAGCCTATATTGACCTCGTCAACAGAGGTGGGAATGGTGCCTATTTCGGTCTTGTCGAATATGCTGCGCAGAATGAGAATGAATTCTTCTGCGTCGGAGCTTTCCTCTCCCAGAATCTCTGCCGTATCCGCAAGAGTATTGAGTATTACCTCATATATCCTTGAAAGCTCCCGCGCCTGCTTAAGATCACCTCTGTTTGCCGCTCTTTGCGCCAGCTCGGAGAGCTTGTCCTCAAGAGATACATCCTGCATGTACGAATAAAGGGCTTTACACATATCCGATATATTGTCCGCCGCGTCAAGAAGGATAAACAGCTTCATCAGCGGAGCAACCAAATCGTTCTTTACTCTGTTTGCGGCATCCAAAATAATCTCACCGCGGGGAGAAAGCTCTGGCACAAAGCCGTCGGGATTCATAGTCCACGCATCTCCCAAAAATTGCTCACCGTGTATATTCCAAGTATTAACATATTCCTCAAAGAGGTCAGCGTCACGCTTGTCTATATCGCAAAGTCCTGTTTTTATATGAGATATTACATCATTTTTCTGCCAATTGTATTTTTTTATGCGGAGAGCGGAGAGAATAAACTTAACGGCAGGCATTGAGCAAAGCTCACTCTTTTGAGAAAAGAAGAATGGAATATCGCTCTTTTTCAGTGCCGTATCAAGTATCCCTCTATAAGCCTCGCAGTCCCGCGCGATGATAACCATATCACGGCAACGCGCCCCTGCGCGCAATAGTTCAAGTATGTGCGCGGCGACAGCCTCACATTCCGCATAGGCATTATCGCAGATCTCACAGACTATACTTCCGTCGGGAGAAGGCGCATCTTCTGCCGAAACGTCCATTTTCCAGAGATTTTCGGAGAGATACTTAAGAGCGGGAGTGCTTGCCCTGTGATTTTCTGACAGTACGGTCTGTGTATATCCTCCGCAGCGCTCTGCGGATTCAAGCAGCTTTTTGTGGGATGCCTGTATTCCGTATGTATTTATATCCTCGCAGAGCGGGGAAGCAAGTGGCAGTGACACAGTAACGTTTTCGGCACTTTTGAATATTTCTTCTATAATTGCGTGCTGAACAGCGGTATATGAGGTAAAGGAATCTATGTATACGTTAGCGCCCTTGAAGAAATTCTGCTCACGGAGAATATCAAGAAGTCGCATAAGGTCATTTGAAGAATCGCTGTATTTTTCCGCAACAAAATTGTCGAAGCACGAATATATGAGTGCCATATCTCTTAAGCGGGAGCGCAGAGGAGCAGACTCTGGAAGCTTATTTGCCGCGATTTCAAGAGCTGCGGCAGTGACTCCGTTTGCCTTAAGCTCGTCAATAGTGCTAAGCATAATATCGGGCATAGCCATGTCCGATGTGCTTCGCGCATCAAAATGCTCAAATAGACCCGATAGCTCTCTGAGACTCTTCCACATAATAAGCGAGCGCATAGGCTTTGTTATATATGAGTATGAGAGTCCACCGTATTGTCTGCAAACGCGGTTGTAAAGCCGCGAGAAGCCCAGAACCTCAAGGGAGAGCTGTGAGGATGGCGGGAGAGCAGACAGAGTAAGCCGCTCATATTGCAGCGCCTCCTGGTCGGGAACTATAAGAAAGGAGCGCGTCTGTTCCTTCGCGTCTTTGGCAATTGCATTTAATATTTCAGTTGTTTTTCCGCTGCCGTATGTGCCGTAAATAAATTTTATCATTGTTCCTCCGACCTAAAAACCATTATATATATATTATAACATAAAACGTACGACAAAAACAACCCACAACATTCAAAAAAGCAGAAAGAGTCGAAATTTTGTTAAATTCAGTAAGTATTAGAAAATTAGTCATAGAACTGTCACAAAATAATTGTATAATTATGAAGGAAAAAGATAAATATTTTATCTTGGAAAGGAACGGATATGAAGGATTTTGATAATCAGCATAACGGCTCACAGGACAGCTTTGATAATAAAAATACTTTTGGAGAGGTATCCAATGATATTAAAACTTTTAAAAACGGTCAAGAAGGCGGGGAAAAAGCTCAAAAAGGGGCTGAATTCCAAAGCCAGGATAATGAAAAAAAAGAAAGCCCTGCTTTCCAAAAAGTTCAAGATAGTAGAGGGCAAGAAAAAAACAGTGGAGAGCAAGCTCGGGCAGATGAGCGAGTAGAGCATCAATATTCCACATACTACCAGCCCCCCTACTACATTCCTAATTTTACAGTGGGCAAGGAAAACACAGCTCAAATACAAAAGAAGCGCAACAGGACGGTAATAACCGCGGTCATCATAGGAGCACTTCTTTTGCTATCGATGTTGGTTTTTGGAGGATATTCCATAGCAAAGGCGCTTAATCTTTTCTCTTACTCACGGAATAGTGACCTTGATGACGCGGGCGCGGCAATAGGAGATATTCCCACAGTTACCATAACCCAGAATACCTATGAAAATTATGCTCCGCAAACTCTTCCCGAAGTAGTAAGCAGGGTTGGCAACAGCGTTGTGGAGATAAAGACCTCCAGTACACAGATGGATTATTTTTACGGTCAGTACGTTACCTCGGGTGCGGGAAGCGGAGTTCTTATAGCGCAAAACGACCAAGCGGGATATCTTCTTACAAATCACCACGTAATATATTCCGATGACGGCGGACTTGCCGATACCATAACCGTTGTTCTTACTAATGCCGAGGAATACGAAGCCTCAGTAATTGGAAGTGACTCCAGTATTGATTTGGCGTTGCTCACTATTAACAAGAAGGATGGTGAGAATTTTACCTTAGCCTCCTTTGGAAGGAGCAGTGACCTTGTGGTAGGTCAGGAGGTTATAGCCATAGGAAATCCCTTGGGCTCTCTTGGAGGTACTGTTACAGACGGTATCATAAGCGCCCTTGACAGACGGGTAAAGATAGACAACGTGGAGATGGTACTGCTTCAGCATAACGCCGCAATAAATCCGGGAAACTCGGGCGGTGCGCTCTTTGATATGATGGGTAATCTTGTGGGTATAGTAAACGCAAAGACCTCTGAGACGGGAATAGAGGGCTTGGGATTTGCTATCCCCGCGGATATCGCACTCAATTTCGTTAACAGAAAAATGGTGGTCGAGCCCGAGATAGGAATAAGAGTTCAGTACGGAAGGCTCAACAACGTTCTTGGACTTTACGTGGTTGAGACGACCAACTCGGACTTCAAGAAATATGATAAGGTAGTCAAGGTGAACGGAGAGAAGATAACTGGTCCCGCACAGTATTACGCAATCATAGACTGTCTTGAAAAGGGTGACAGCGCGGCTATAACCGTGGAGAGAAACGGAGTCGAGCATAATATAACCGTAACGAGAAACAAATAAAATATTGAAAATATTTAAATGTTGGTGTATAATATAAATGCACCGAAGAAGGAAGTGCTTCGGTAGCCAAGGTTGCCGAAGCGTTTTCTTTTGGGATAGGAGGTAAAATGTATAATATCCTTGTAGTTGATGACGAAGCGAGAATACGTTCTATTATAAAAAAATACGCCGAATTTGAAGGACATAAGGTCACGGAGGCTGCTGACGGAATGGAAGCGGTGCACTTTTGCAGAAGCGCGGAATTTGACATCATAATTATGGATATTATGATGCCCGAGCTTGACGGCTTTTCAGCCTGCCGAGAGATAAGAAAAATATCCAATACCCCCATAATTATGCTTTCCGCAAGAGGAGAGGAATACGATAAGATAAACGGATTTGAGCTCGGCATAGACGATTACGTGGTAAAGCCCTTTTCTCCAAAGGAGCTTATGCTGAGAATAGAGGCGGTAATGAAGCGTGTTAACGCTTCTTCGATTATTAGAACGAAAAAAGAGAACGTCATAGTTACCCTTGATAACGGTGGACTTCGTGCCGACGTTACCGCAAGGCTTGTCTTTATAGACGGAAAAAGAGTTGATATGACTCCCAAGGAGTACGACCTGTTTTTCTATATGCTTGAAAACAAGAATATCGCTATTTCCAGAGAAAAATTCATCAGTGACGTGTGGGGCTATGATTTTTACGGGGATGTACGTACATTGGACACACATATAAAGCTGCTGCGTAAGAGTCTTGGAAGATACGCAAAACTTATAGTTACCTTGCGAGGAGTGGGTTATCGCTTCGAGGGCTGATTTTAGATAAAAAAGAAAGGAGAGGGGCTGTGGATAACACCGAGGGCTATACAAAAAGGCGCAGACGACCCATTGGAATCAAATGGAAAATGTTTGCCATACTTATATGCTTTGTGGTGATATTTGCTTTGCTTATGTGGGTGTTTCAGATCCGTATGCTCAATTTCTTCTATCAAGGCGCAAAATTTAATGAACTTGAAGAGTCCTCCGAGATGATCTCGGAGGCTCTTGG
>JAEIGA010000891.1_pt1 | contig 44463 bp, 61 predicted proteins | sample 9270691 | NCBI WGS metagenome assembly JAEIGA01 (sample SAMN17057246, study PRJNA624740) | gut metagenome | biome: biome; isolation source: fecal sample | host: Bos grunniens | place: China: Xizang | collected 2019
GATTGTTCTCCACTGGGCGATTCAACTGAGTAATACGCTCCGTACCATCCGTATAAGCAATGCCATACGGACCTTTTAATTGTTCCTCAATATCTTTACGACGCTTTTCCGCTTGCTCACGGCGTTGGTCGGACTTGATAACATATGGTAATTGGATAATTAAATCCATTTTTCCTGAACCACTTTGTTCGTCAATGTAGTCCAGGAGATTTAATTTTCTTATAAGACGTTGCATTGTTGAGTTCGGCTCATTAACAACGGCATACATAGGATTTTCAATAATAGCTACGATTCTCTTAGGAAGTGTTAACTCTTCGTGTTTTCCCGTTCTATCGTTGTAAAGTCGAACCGTTACATGCCTTGGTGCCCACTTAACAATTTTTCCAGTTCTTAAAGCATAAATATTGTATGAGTCTGAAAATTTTGGGTTTTTAGATGCGACTGTTGGTACAACAGCTACATAACCCTCATCTAACATGGACATTACAATATCCTGAATAAGTCCTCGTCCAGTCTGATCAATGTTTGCTTCTACTGTTAGACAATCGTTTAAACTGGTCTTTAATGTTTTAAGGTAACGTCCATCTTCATCAACACGAATGTGTTCAATATCTATAGCGGCAGCATCCATAGCTATTCGGTTATATACCGCAGTAACTATCGAACGCTCATTACCTCTAGTAAACCTTGGTCGGTCTGGTTTATACGAGTAGGTCATACCCACGTCTTGGTAAGAATATGTAGGGTCTCGGTTATTGACAAAGGCGTCCCAAGCGTGTTGGAACCTGTCTTTCATTGTTGGCATTGGTTATTGCCTCCTCATCAAGATTGTAATCTTTTCTTGATTTTCTCAATTTCTTTGCGTCCGCGCTCGCGTGATGTTGTATCGATGTCTTTGATCACTTGCTTTGATTTTATTTTTCGAGCAATGATATTCTTAGCTCTCTGTTCATACTTTTGAGCACGGGCTCTCTGATCTTGAGCAATCTGATTGTATTTGGTGGCTTTTGTAAGCTTGCCTTTGTTGTTTGCTTTTTCCGCCATCTTAGACCACTCTTGTGCGGTATCTTTGTATCGCTTAGCTTTATCGTTGAGTTTTACTGCTTTTGAACTATATGTACCTTTACTTTTTTGGTCATATATTTTTGCTGCGTCCCTCATGGCGTTAGCTCTTTGAGTGTATTTTGCCGCACCACTTTTAGTAAAAGCTCGTTGCGCTTTTGCGTCCATTTCTCTGGCAGACGCCCTTACTAACTGGGCTTTATTGGCGTATTTTTGGGCACGTCTATGTCCCCATTTCATGCCTTTAACGCCGTAGTGACAAAGTACGTCGGGGTTATAGTGATTATATTCCCACATTTTGAATTTCCTCCTAATCAAAAGCTTCTTTATTATGCTTATAAGCAATGTAAGCATCCATCATAGCTGCAACAGCGTCAATCTTTTGCTCATATCGCTTTTTAAGTAATTTTCTGTTACCGTTGGTATCTTCCATAGTAATGCAGTTACCCATAGCAAAGGTCATTAATTCCTCGTCAAAGAGAAGCATTCTCTCTTCCGAAAGAGTCTTCAATTCACCGAGTGGAACTGTTTCGGTTTTAACACCTTGAATAACTTTCTCGATACCGAATGGACCATTCTCTCTTTCCCATCTTTCAATGAATTCTTTAGCATTATATGGGTCATATCCAAGACAACGAACGTCGTATTCACACTGAACGATGTGATTATCAAGATCATCAAAGACATCCATCATATCAAGAACGGTACCATCAAGTACTACCAAGCTACCTTCAGCCATAAACTGGTCATATTTCATTCGCATTGCTGCTGGTAATTTCATTAGAGTTAATGAAGAGATGTAGTTTCGAGTTTTAATACCAAAACTACCATTAGATAAGGGGAACAGAAAAGTAAACGAGCAGAAGTCGTCACCTTGAGATAAGTCAACGCCTAATGCACAAGGCATCCTCCAATAGGAGCGTTTCCTATGAGGAAGTGTTTCTTCATAAGTGAAGTAATACGTATAGCCTTCCATAGGAAGACCGAAACGTTTTGCCAAAATATCGTTTCTGGCTGCCGGAGCTTTTTCAGCTCTTTCAACATCGAGTTGATATGTTTCGTAAGTTACTGTCTTACCAATGTTAGGATTAGCTTTCTCCCACATCTCAGCGTCAGCAACTTCATCGATGGAATCGAGTTTATACCACCAAATAGAAACATGAGGAGCGATATAGTCACCCTTAAGGATGTCCATCAACTCCATTTTGATTGTGTCGCCACTACCGTTTCTTACAGTACCTTCAGAGCTCGTTGCTATGATGATGTAATCATCGAGTTTGGAAGCACCTTGCTCAATAGCACCTATAACATCTTCTCTGATGTCACCAGAAAGCCATTCGTCTACCGTAGCAACTTTACATCTAAGACCTTGAAGTTTATTAATTGACATAGGTCGTACTTCAAGTAAAGAGCCCGTCAAGAAATTCTCAACGCCTTTCTTAGTAGAAGCTAACTTTGTACGATTGGCTTTGGAACCGGTGGTGTTCTGTAATGAACCATCGGTAAGAAACTTAAATAGAGGACCCTTAGCTCTTGTTATGGCGGTTCTGAAAGGTGACATTACCTCTTCAGCCTGCTTCATTGTAGGAGCAGTAGTTATCTGATGGGTAGTTGATGTATCAACATTCAACATATATGAATGAACGCATGTGTCGTATACAGATTTGGCAGCACCTCTTCCGACAATGAGAAATTGTTTGTTTATGAGGCGTTTCTTTATCTGCTTATTAACATAACGACCGCCGTGTCCATCTGGATAGGGTTCATATACACTTCTCTCTTGAAAATAATACCAACCGAATAGTTGCTCGCCCCAGAGTTTGAAACTGTCGAGTAAATTTAAATCTCCACCATCGGTTAGGGTGAGCTCGTTTTCGCAATAAGCTATCCAACCTTCAACCGCTTGGTCATCATAGTAAATACCAGGATTCGCTATGAGATCATCGATGCGTTCCATCTCCATGGCAATTTCTTTACATACGGGTATCTCGCCTCTCATTACGGCATCTCGAAACTGACCGTAATATTTAGGAGTAGCCGTGTTCGATAACGCCATAAATTAGGACCTCCTATTTACTCTTGGGCTTAGGTGTCATATAACTTGCAGCTTCTTTAATGTCAAATTTCTTCGTCATTGCCGCTTTAACACCGTAGAGTGCAGCACCAGTAACCAAAGCCGTTGTGACTTTCTTACCACTTGATGAGAGAACATCCGAGATGAATTTCTTGCCAGGGGCTATCTCCTCAGCGGTTAAATCTTTCAACTGCTTCTCATTCTTAATGCGCTCGATTTTCTTTTTAAGGTCTGCATCGCTGAGAGTACGACGATTCTTTACGTCTTTTCGCATTGATGCTTTCCTCTTTTCATCAGCGGTCATTTTCTTGGTCTTTTTTGGGGAAGCTGAGCTAGTGGTTTTAGCTTTTCTGCGACCCCATTTCATGCCAAGAACACCGTAATGACAAAGTTCATCTGAGTAGTTGTAATTCCACATTTTGAATTTTCCCTCCTAAATTTCAGATTCTGCATCCGCATTAAGCGACCACTCGAGTTTTGCTACTCTTTTCTCCATGGAAGCAAGATGTGATGGATTACTAGGGGGGTCGAAGTCGAGTTTAGTACTAAAGTAAACATACGACTTCACATCTTCGAATTTTACAACATCATCAGTAGGAATAAAATCAGACCATTTAGCGGTATTGTCTTGAATGCGAAAACCTTTGGATGGACCAACGCCAATTCTTCTTAGATTGGCGAATGCGGTGTTTATCCCAGTTATGATGTCGACATCGAAATGTTGGCCTTCTCCTGCGCCTAACAACTTTTTAATTGTTGTTAATATGCTTTCCATACCAACACCCCTTATTGTTTGATGTTTACATATTTAGCCATGCAGAAACCATCAATTCCTTTTTCTCCCGCATTAGTAACAACGCTTAACCACTCGTCATTAGATTTTTCAGGATCAATTATAACAAGTGTGTTTAAAGGAACTTCGCAGAGAATAGCGGCGTTGATGTTAGGTTCCTTACGGATATTGAGTTTTATGCAATTGCTAACGTGACCTTCGAGTAATTCAGCAGGAGCGTCAAGAGTAGTGTCTTCTGGTTGCTGAATATTCTCAGAACCGATAACATCGTTTTGCTGTTCGTTTTCAACAACTTGAGCTGTTGTATCGAGCTCCTGTTCGGTTGTCTCTTCAGGATTATTTGTAATTTGTTCCTCAGATTTCTGATGTTTGTAATATTGGTTGTATTTGTTTGACATAATTAATTCTCCTTTTAATCGTGTCGCCATGGACACGTATCGTTTCTTCTTCTTTCGATAGGATCTTTTACTAATAGTCCCTCATCACCATATGTAATAGCTTCGTGTGTCATGTGAGACGTTGATATCATGTAATCAGGATTCAATAGAATATCAGTCCTGTTTACAAGATCGTATACCGACACTGGATTCATATGGTGGACTATTATTTTACCTTGTATTTCTCGGTCAGGCATTGCTAAATCACAGCCGTGATCCCTGAGAATAACTTCGTCCCTAATTGATAGCCACTCTTTCGATTTAAGAAAAGCTTCATATAAATATTTGTGGGGGCCGAAGTTTACTTCACCGACTTTTCCATTGAGTTGTAGATATCTATAACGCTCTTCAAAGGTCGGAATCGTAATCAACTCGGAATATGTTCTAATAATCATCTGTATCTCCATTTCCGCTATACTTCTTCATAGCTTCAATAGCATTCTTGAACATTTCTTCAGTCTTCTGTTCTCTTTGAAGAGACTCAGTTTTAGCTCTTGTAAGTTCGTTCTCTAGTTTAAGTTTCTCTAGTTCGATCTGAGCTTTGATTGTACCTTGTTTTAAATAATGAGTAATAACCTGTGAAGAGGCAGTTCCGTCAAGCAATTGTTGCTCTGCAAGGTCAACTGCGTATGATATCATCTGTTGTTCCCTGGCTTCAGGGGATAAAGCCGGTCGTACCCTTTTACCAGAGTTTTTACCTCTGGCTTTATCCATACTTTTTGCCTCCTTTCGTCTGTCTATCGAACACTTGTGATAGACATCGAGAGAATATTTATAGAGTTTACTAATAGTTCATACAGTGTTTGAGAGGACCTATAAAGCTGATAGCGACCTTTTACCGAAAGGAGAAAGGGGTTTAAAGAGGAAAAGTAAAATGAAAAACATCTTTCATCACTAACAAACCTTATAAGCCCTCTCAAACACTGCAGGGAAAACCAAAGGACAACTCCTAAAATATCCCCCCGGAGAATTTTTAAAGACCGCCGCGATGTAGATAGGGGGTGCTTTTTCGGCGACCCCCCTCCCCTATGCGAATAGGCTATAATATTTTATTTTGCCTCTTCTGTAGCAGTCTGTTTCGTTACTTTTATATATTTATTGAGGGGGTCATACTTAATAATTTCATCAATAGCTCTTTCGATTTCATAATCTTCTTCTTTCTCAGTCATGTCGTCAGAGAAGTGAGCAATCTTTGCTAAGAGTTCTGATGAGTTGTGACCTTTCTCTTTGTCGTACAAGTCCCAAGAAGTGAACTGTTCGAATGGATCGAAAGGGTTATCATTAGTACTTAACATTACTTTTGACATTCAGTGTCACTCCTTTCCATTCAAGTACTTTGATACTGTAGATGGTGATACACCAATAGACTTAGCTATTTCAGCAGTACTATAACCACAAGACTGCATGTTAGCAATCTTATTGATTTTAGCAGAACTTAAAGTAGTATTAGTACGAGGTGTAGCTCGTTGTCTAAGTACATCAATGTCTGCATTGTTGATAATCTTTGTAAGTTGGTTATCACTAATAGCACCTGCTTGTATAGCTTCCCATTCTCTGTCTGTTATCTTGATGTAATCTTTCTTAGCACCTACTGCAAGTCTCGCTTTATTAAGCTCTTGTTGACTAATCTTTTTAACTTCACCAGGAGTGAGATTTGGATTATCTCTCTTTCTAGCAGCAACAGCAGCATTAGCCATCGTCTGAGCTTGTCTTTCACGGGGGGCATTCTTTAAAGCAATATTTAATTTAGCATCTAAATCTTTTACTTCTTGAGAATATGTTATTTTTGCAGAGGGGTTGTATTTTAATCTACCAGTATTATATGCATATTCTTTACGAGCCTGATTAGCCATGGATTTCATAGTATTAGCATAATCCGCATATACTTTTTCCATAGGTGTTTCCATATCAGACACTAATTTATATGCATCGTCGGCTTCTGCCATCTTTGTACTCTTTTGTGTTCTAATTACAGTCTTACCAGTCTTCTTGTCAATATAAGTAAGATCATCAGCATCTTTCCAAATTTGTCTACCTGTTTCAGGATCAATATCTGGACTACCTTGTCTTTTGGTAACTGACTGTTGAGATTTGGCACGAGAAATTAAAGTGGATGCACCTTCATGATATCTTCCGTTTTCATCGACGGTACCTTGATACTTCTTTTTTAATGCAGAAATATTGTTATCAACTTCGCTCTTTTTATAATCAAGCTTGTGTTTTTCTGCATCGATTACAACCATGCTGTGACGAACGGCTGCTGCCAATTCATCATCTTTAGCACCTTTCAAGGTCATATCAGTAATAAGGTTAGAAATAACACCCATTTCTTTTTGAGTATTTTTCATTACCTTAATGTCTCTGCCTTTATATGTTTCAGGACCATATTCCATTTTTGGGTCAAATCCCTCAAGACCTTTTAATGGTGGTCTAGAAGTAATTTTAACTTTACTGTTTGTTGGAATAACCATAACGGTATCACCGTCAAAGTCAGCCCCTGATAAACGCTCAGCAATTTTACTGTTAATACCTACAGCATCTGTAGAATTACCAAGTAATCTCTTGGAATCTGGATGCTTGTTATTTACTGTGAGAATTGGTATCTCAAATGTTCCACCATGAGGATATCTGATAAGTGCTACTTTTTCTCCATTTTCATAGTTAGGAGCATAGACTTCAGTATCTTTCAATGAAGTAACTGGTAAAATAACATGGTATTTTTGTCTTGGTAATGCGGCTGCTTGTAAATGAACTGCTGCTGAGTCGCAGTCTTCGGCAAATGTTTTTAACAACTCTCTTTTGATAGTCGGATTATTAAGAGAACAGATTTCATCGTATTCTGCTTTTTTATCAGCTATAGCTAAATTAAGTTGTTTTTCCGCAAGACTTTTAGATTGTTTTGAAAGAAATTGAGACGGTACTCTATCTTTCCATTCAGACCAGTCACCTTCGTCGGACCTCTTATTTATAAGAGACAACTTTTCATTACCGTCTTTATCTAAATAAGTACTTTGTCCACCGTCCTCTTTTATAAGAGAACCGAATGGGTTTTCTGGATCTGCTTTTATATGCTTAAGAACTGTATTATCTTTAGGACCAAGTGCAGGAGTACCTTGTTTTTTGTTAGTATTAAATATAACGTCGACACCATCAGGCATGTCATCAGAATATACAGCCATACCCTTTAAATAGTGTGTACCATCAACAAGAATACGAACCTGTGAATAGTGAGATGTACCGAGAGATAAATCATCGACACCTCGTCTAATTTCAATTACACCGTCTTTCTCAATACCGCCTTCTTCAGCATATCGAACTTTAAGACGACTGGAATCCATACTTTCAGGATACTGAAACCCTCTCTTTTTAAAGGTTTGTCCATCATCACGAGATACATAATCAGTAGCTGAATGTATATTTTCATAGTTATATATCTCTTTATGAGCTGTACCTGGAGGACAGAGAACTTTTTGAACAGTTTGTTGTCCAGGATTAGTAACCTGTGGAACACCACCTGTATGAACAACATAACCATCTTTCTCAAGTAAATATAAGGCTTCATCAAGTTTAGTACGAGAAACGTTTAAATATCTCTCAACACCAACACCAACGTCAATCATGCCTTTTTCATCTACTCGCTCTTTAAGAAATGCAGCTGTATTTTTAGCTTGATTCATGCGAGCTTCTGAATGTTCATTTAATAATGATCTGACGGATGAGTCATTTTCAAAGCCCATTTTTTCTGCAATAGCATTAAGAGAATATCCTTTTTCTCTTAATCCTTTAGCAGTAGCTACGTCAAGAGCTCTACGTTCGTGACTAGCTGATTGTAATTCTACTCTAAATTGAGTTGTTGTAAGTCCCATGGATTTAGCGATAGCAGTATCGCCTGTCCATTTTTTACCCTTGTTATCGGTATATGTGAAGTTTTGTTTTCGCAATTCTTCAACACGACCGAGAAAATCACTACTATGCTGGTAAGGGTCTTTTCCTGAACCATAAGGATATCTTCCTGAACGCCTTGCAATACCGTAGTGCATCAAAATGTCTTCCGTTACTGGATTCATGATTAACCCTCCTCGCTAAGTTTATTGATGTATTTATCCAGGGATACGATTGTATCAATAACAGAAACAATCTCGTCAGCCTCTGGATTGTGAAATAAGATTTCAGGAATATTGTCTTTATTTCTTTGATAAATTCGAAGTTCAATTCTTTCGATTTCGTTTGGCTTTATATGATACTCCAAACAAAAAAGAGCAGCGTATATTAACAACTGCTCAATGTGTGCTGGTGTTGTACCACTTTTAAAGTCATGAATTCGCAAAATGCGTTTTTCTTCAGAATAAGAAATTGCATCTGCAGTACCAAAGAAATTATTAGAATAACGTAATACAACTTCGGGTTTCATTTTAAAACCAATAGCGTCATTTACGTAATTCATTAAATTATCAAACATAGCATCAAAGTCAAGACTATCAATGATAAAACCTGGGATGCCGTTTGTTAATAATTCAAGCATGATATTTTTTTTATCATACTTATTCAGTTTGATTCGATAGGTTATGTATTTATATGCAACCTCGTGAAGTATAGTTCCCACATCAGTGGAATGCTGGCTGCATAATCTTTTTATTAACCCTTCTTCATCGTCTTTTAACCAACGCCAAGAACTGGCACTGAGAATAGCGTGTTTTCCTTCAAGCTCCGGATGCCTGTAGAATTCCATATGCTATATCCTCCTTTTGTTTAGAAAGTGTTTACAAAGTTTGTCTAGCACTTCATCTTTATTTTCAGGATAAATAAAAGACGCAAAAGACATACGATTCATGAGGTCTACATAATATGGTTGATTAGGTCTCACTGCCGAAGTAGCAGTTTTCTTACCCTCTAAAGCTGCCCATTTATTTTTGTATAAAACAATCAAATCAGGTATGCCTTGAGTTTCGCTTCCGTCTAGATGTGCTACGATACATCCTGGAAACATAGTTTCTAATTCTTTAATTAAATTAGATTTGAATTTGCTTTCGAGCATAGTGGACCTCCTTTTCTTATTAGTCCCAACCTGGTTCGCTTCAATGAGAGGCGTATTGGGCTCTGTCCATAAAAATGAAGAGAGAATGCTATTACTTAAAATAGACATCTTTTCTCTCTCTCCTCATAAAAGGCTATGTTTTTTTCGCGTGCCATAATTTTGAGTATTTTTAATGCCAATCCTTACCGAATTGTCTTTGATGATTTTGTCTTGTGAGTTCAGGTCCTTTTTCATGCTCTTTAGCACAATCAGGACAAACGTCGAATCGATGGTATTTACCTCCGACTTGCTTGTTTATTGGTTCTAAATAACTCCATTTACCACATACTTCGCATGAGCCTCGTTTTCCGAATACCATAGTTTTTCTCCTTTCGATGTCTTGTAAAATTGCAAATTTAAGCTTGTGGTCAAAAACCCACTTTTTTCGCTCAAATATTTATATATATTAAAACTTTTTATCACAATTAATTAAGAAAAAAAGTGGCCATTTGGCCAGTAAACTGAGAATTTCCTCAAAAAACCGTAAAAATGCCTCAAAATCACCCAAAAACAGCCCTTTTTAAGCCTTTTTTATTCTTTTTTAGCAAAATAACGGCGTTTTTACTGGCCAAAAATTTTTTCAAAAGTGGGCAGAAAGTGGCCATTTGACCAGAAATTTGACCAAAATCGTCCTTACAAGCCTTAAAATGTCTTTAAAATACATATAAAATTACTACCAAAAGCGACCACATCACTATAAAAGTGTCCAGTGGCCAAATTTATTTTTTAAAAGTGGGCAGAAATTACTGGTTAGTCCTTCCCCATAATGAAATCACGGGCGTAATTATCTACCTGAAGTTCGTTTTTTAACGACTGCATATGCTTAATTTGACCATCCGTGAGAGTGATGTTAAGTTCTTTTAAGACCTTTATTTTTTCTCGCACATACGATTTTAAGGACGGTTTTCGTTGTCTGATTCCGCAATCTGTCATCATGGTTATCACTCTCCATCAACGATTTTAACCTTGTAGCCGAGCTCTTTTTCAATCTCTGCAACGGTCATCTCTTTAGCTTCGTCCTTACGTTCCCAGAGAAGCTCCATGCAGTTAGAATCGAAAAGTTTCGTACTGACAAAAGCTTTTGAACTATAAATCTTACAAATATCAAGACGACTATTATTTTTAGTACGAAGATATGTTAAGTCTTCTTTATAGTCGGTATCATTCATCCAACTACCTTCACTCATAAATATACCGTTAATATATAACGCTTTTTCGCCATCACGATACTCAACGATCATACCAGGCTTAAGATCTGCTTTAGTAAATGGTTTTTCTTTTTCCTCGACAAGCTCAAGCTCGTCCTCAAACCATACGTAAATGTCAGCCGGTTTTTCAACAACACCGTAATGTCTACCCGCGGGCGTTGTATGATATTTATTGTTTGGATTTAGTTCTCTGATTGTAAGAATATCATTGAGAAAACGTTCTTTTAACGTCAAACCACCATCTAAAATTCTAACAACCTTAACTTTATCGCCAACTTTAAATTTAGGCATGTGACCCTGACCTTCCATACGCAATATAGCTTTAGAAGTAGATAACTCGATACTACCGTCATTTTTTCTTTTTAATTTAATTTGATAAACTTCCATGAGTAAAACCTCCTTAAAATTTATAATGGTTTCTGTTCATAATAGAATCTGTTTTTTACGCGTTAGAACGCACTCTAAGCGTTTTTATTTCATGGACAAGTAAAACTACCTGCACGCACTAAAAACCCCTTAAAACGTATTTAAGGAGCTTATTTGAGTGATTTTTTCATTTAAATCACCTCACAAAGTTCTTTAGGTACATATTCCCACTCACCGTCAACGCAGATTTGATAGGAATCATTAGTAATGCCATATACTTTGTATAGAACATCTTTGTAAATAACTGAGAACATTGACATGTTTAATGGAGCTGGTATTTTTTTATGAGTTTCATCAGTCGTATTTTTAAAGCCCTGTACGAAGCCATCCACATGACTCTTACCAACGCGTTCGCACATAGAGAAGAATATAGCATACACCTGTCTATCGGACATTTTATCTACTTTATTTTTCCACTTCGGACTTTTATAATGGTCGCGTACTATTTCTCTAGCGCGATCAGCGTCTACGTAATCTGTCATGTTGGTATACCCTCCAATATTATTTTAAGTAAGCAAAACGCTGTATGAATTGCTAAAAGCACATGGACACCAAACATGTAATATTCGTGTTTTTTAAAATTGTGCACAGCTTCGTATATCCATAAAGCGCCTATAAATATTTCTATTGTTGGTAATACAAAGTGCCACACTAAATACAAAAATATTTCGCTCATAAATATCACCTCCCTGTGAATGCGTTTTCTTTAATATAGTCGTTAAATCTTTGAAGTGTACGATTATCGTATGTACCATCAGCCATATTCACACAACAACCAATTCTTTTTACGTCTACTTTTCTTATAGCCCAATTTGTAGTAGGACCTGTAACGAAAGCATAATCACGACTAAATATGGTAGAACCAAGTTGTAATAACTCAACCCATAAATATTCAGGACATTTATCACAGTCTTTTTTCTCGCCAGCATCTACTTGTGCATCAATACAGGAGCAGCATACGTGGAAGTTAGGTTTTAATCTGCATATTATTGTCATTTGTTTTTTTCCTCCGTTGATGTCGTTGTTGTATTTATATTGAGGTGAATTTTTGGAACGGTAATTTTTATTCGTGACATTGCCGCTTTAACAGCATCTATTGCAATATTAACACTGTCGGATTGGTGTTTTTCCACCCACTTATTAATTTCATTGCAGTAGTTACCCTTGTTACCAAAGAATTTCTTAGAAATAGCCATAGCTAAACCTTTCTCTGGATCATACACGTCTCCGTCCTGACACTTTACTACCGTCTTAGTATCATCAGACCAGAATACAATAGTTGCTGGATTATTAAATATAACGTCTTTGATTGTTGGTTTATCATGCTCTAATTTAATTACGTATGGATTCATTTTTGGCCACGGCTCCTTTGTAATATTTGCATCTGCTTCGCTGTATGTTATAAATTCTCTTATCTTTTGATCAAACTGCGTTGAACCTACCCCAGGTCTAGCTGAGCTAAGACATATCCGACCAAATTGACCGAAAGAGTCTTTACCATAGATAGATTCAAATACTTGTTTTTCGAAATCTTTAACCCTTTTTCTACAACAAAGTTTATATTGCTCTTGCCACAAAGAAACAAGTCTCCTAAGAAAGTCTCTTTGATATGCCGATATTTGTTCATACGTACAGTCAGGTTTCCATGTGTACATACCAATTGCACCTACACCATTTTTTCGAATAATAAATTGACAGTCTTTTGTATTTGGTATCCAGTGTCTTTCAACTTCAAAACCACGATTTTTCAAATCTTCAACCATTTGAGTTATTGTCATCATTTGTTTTTTCCTCCTTAACAAACGGTAACTTCCATTCGTTACTCATTCTGTCATCAATATATATGTCTGCATAAACTTTTCTAGGATTGCTACCGCCAAAAGCAGATATCATACCTGGAAGGTTGTCGTTTACTGCGTCGAATACCAACCCGTGTTTATTGACACACCAATCAACAGCATCTGCTAATTGCTCGTCACAACGACAGGTCCATAAAATTAAACGAGCTCCCTCACGCTGCTTATCTCTAAGATACTTAATAAGTTCGAGATTAGGAGCACCGATTTCAGGAAACTCGTTTTCACATAAAGTTCCGTCAAAGTCTACTGCAATGACTTCGAATGATCTACCCATATTTTTTTTCTCCTTTCGGTAAAAAGGTTTTATTTAAAGTTTTTATAATCGTCCTTAATAGCTGTATAGAACGGTATAAATTCTGGTTGGAATCTTAAAATAGAACCGTCCTTATCAACGTGAGCAGTGACGATCCAACCGCCCAAGTGAACTGATATTCCTTTACCTCTTGTGAAAGGCGTCTGGGATTGGAAGCAGCCAGTCTGTAAAACATGAACGTTTCTGTAGAAGAGCTGCTCACATTTATGATAGTGACCGATTGCTAAGATATTAGGTTTAGAGTCGCTTTCCATGGCTTCAACCATTTTCTGACTCTTATAACTAATAGCATAAGCAGTTCCATCCCAAGGATGCCTTAACTCAAGAGTGCAATTAGGAGTAAGATTAACCACTGCACAATCTCGTCCAAGATACTCCATATCCGGTCTTAAGTTAGCAATGGCTTGACCTATATCGTACCCGATATGTTTATAAATACTAGCATCATGATTACCTGTAATGAAGTGTGTTGTGATACCATCTCTTTTGGGGTAATTCTTAACAACATCTTCTCTCATTTCATCGGCTGACACGGTATATACCTCGTATTCGTGACCAGGACGCATTTTAAGGCCCTCAGTCAAGTCGCCTGTGTGGTAAATATCTTTGATGCCTTCTTTTTGACAAAGGTCATAGAATTGATGTAAATATGTAATCTGAGCATACTTACTGCCGAATTGAGTGTCGCCCATAATCGCAAATTTAAGAACCTCGCATCCGTCCCATTTGGAAGTGTGATGTTCGGGTTCCTGATTCTGGACAACAACTCTTTTTTCTTCAGATTTTTTTGTTTGTGTTGGGATTTGGTCTTTGTTGAAGTGTCTTCGGATATGGAAGTACACCTTGTCATACATATTTGTTTCTAGACCAAGCTCACTCTCGACTTTTCTCGCTACCTCACAAGGTCTTAAACCCTGTGCTGCATATTCAAGTGTAAGCTCTTGCCAAGTTTTTTTCATAAGATTTAGTCTCCTTTGAATAAGTATTTTTTCTCTCCTTTCGGTATAGGTCGATTTGAAAATAATTACTTATCGTAAATTTTACCGCTTTGCTGATCACGCAATACGATAGGTTCTTCTACAAAGAAACCAAATAATTCAGCGATTTTATACATCATGTCAGTCGCTTCGTAGAATCGTTCGGATTCCATGTCTACGTTTTTGATTGCTTCAAAGGCTGTTGGGTCTGAATAACCCTCAGCATTTTTCCTTGAAACTTGTTCCTTTTTCTTCGGCATTGTCTTTGTTCCTCCGTGTTGTAAGTAATTTGTATATCTCTTTGGCTTCTTCATCTTGGAAAGCGTTTATGATATCTGTTTTACCACCATTTTGTTTTCCGACGATTAAGACGCCGTGGTCTTTATCGCTGAAGCTCCAGCCAACAAGAATGCAGTCTTCAGATTCAATTACTTTTGACATTACATATCATCCTCCGGTTCGTAAGGTACTTGAATGACATCCCCGCCCTCGACTGTTACTGATTGCATCATAATACCAGTTTCAGGGTCAATATAGATATCATCAAGCTCGTGATCCCATTCGTCAAACTGCTCAATAATATCCATATTACGGGATTTTCTGAAGTCAATAATTTTATTATTAATAACCCTTCGCCATTTTCTAGCAATAGGATTGCGACTTTGAGCTAGGATATTGTATAAACCAGTTTCAGTTACAAAATCAACTGCTATCATGCGTTTCTGATCTGGTCGCACTAACATTAGTAGTTGCAGCTTCTCGTCTTCCTCACACATTTTAAGCATTTTGCGTATATTTCCGTCACGGTAGTCAATCATGTCAGCTACGTCGGATGCTTTGAATATGGGCTCGTCCAAAGATGAATATACATCTAATTTTTTATCATCGAGGTTTATATGACCTACGACGTTATTACGATACTCGCTCATTTTTTATCACTCTTCTCTTTATAATGTTTACAGGTAACTATGGGAGCTTGGATTCTGATATGAAGCTTTTTACATTTAATTTCACCCCATGTTTCGTCAAGTTTGGCGTGTTTGCATACTGTGCATTTGTGTTCGCTCATCACTAACTCCCTCCTTAATAGAATCATACATGCGACTGCACTTTTCTCTGTGTTCGCAAAATATTGTTGTATCTGAACAAACACATCTACCCTGCTCATCTCTCAGTGTATTTTTAAATAGTTCTGGTGAGAACTCCGGACAGTTTTGACAATAAGGTTCAACGCTCACTCGTATCGACATATGTATCCTCCTTCGCATAATCATTAAGCTCTGGTTTGTGTTTACATGTCCAGATGCAGCAGAGAATATTCCAAACGAATGCTCTATCATGAGGTTCGTCCTTATCCCCTCTTAAATATTTAAGATAATGTCTCACCGCCGAATCAATATAACAATGAGTAGGAATACCCTTCTGCCAGTTATACTCACCGTACTTCTTCGCACCTTCTTCGAAATGTTTGGATACTTCGAGGAACATGGTAGCAAATACCCCAGACTCTTCATACATGAATGCTGCACGTTCTAATACTGTAAATAAATACCCGAAGTCTGATGTTACTTTGAATTTATCGATGTATTCGAATATGTCCGATTCATTGCCACAGTAACATTTTTCCCATACATCAGCCATCACATCTAACGGAAGTAAATCACATCTGCCTTTACCTTCCTGAATATCACGAACCGCACCAGATTCAAAATGTCTGCGTTCGCCTGAATCTTTGATATGGGGTTTGTTTGGTTCTTTTATTTCGTTGATCTGTAAAAGATCATCTGGTTTTAATTCACTGAACATTAATATATGTCCTCCTTATGATTCGGGTTGTCCCCCCACAAACCAATACCTATGTTAATGTTTAACCACATGATTTCAAAGGCATAACTGTTTGGAAATCTGGAAAACCAAGGTACAAACATTATGGTTGGTAACAACATAAATAAATAATCGTCTTTATCAATACGAAATTCTATTTTTGGTTTGAGTATATATTGTTTACGATAGGGTTTATGGCTTTTATACTTTTGAAATAGTCCTTCTTTCTTGGCAGATCCACTAGGACTCTCAATTTTAAGAATCTTTTTTATTCCATCACGAATCATTAAACATACAGCGGCAATAGTACATATTGCGAAAGCCGCAACTGCTATAAACGCTATTGTGTATGACACACCCATTATCATTTCATGTTGTTTCATTCGTCCTTATCCTCCTCATCAGGTGTGTTCTGACAATCAGTGTCATCACAAGAGTCACAGTCACCACAGCATTCTTCTGCTGACTTATCTTTAAGATCTTCTTCAATAGGCATTCTTAATTTTTCACCGCAATACCCGCAATAAGACATTATTTTGTCAGACCATACGTGACATTCAGAGCATTCATATTCACGTTTAGGAAAACGACTACCCGGTCTTTTAACTTCACGAACAATCCATCTCGGATCAGAAGCTGATAATGGTTGCACTTTAACAGTCGTACCTACATCAGATATAAATATACATACCTGGCGATCTTTTTTCTCTATCGCATCATCTACGATTTTGTTAATATCTACGTTATTCATTTGTTTTCCTCCAAATATTTCTTATACTCACAAGCCGAGTCAATGCCCATAGCTTCTTCAACGTCGTCGACTGTGATACTATGGTTTTTTAAATGTTTATGACAGAAGTCCATCGCTCTGTTATCTTTAAATTTTCCTTGGTAATGTTCTCTGTAATGTTTGTAGATAGATTTGATCTCGTCTTTTAACTGAACATCGTATCTACCTTTAATACAAACACTACCGCCGTCGTTTAAGAGAGATGTAACAAACATAACGTCCTCGCAACCAAAATCATGCAAACATACATCCGCGTTCGGATCTTCTTTTTGTAATAATTCAATTAAGTATTTAACTTTCATAATCAGTTACCTCCTTTTTGTCGTCTTCCCACGGGTATCGTATGAAACCAAACGTTCTCCTATTCCAAGCTTCGCACTGTTGGAGAACTGACTCTGTGGGCGGATCATATCGACCTGTGGATTTGTGGTATTTTCCGCTGAATATAAATTGTGTGTATTTTAAAAAACAATTGTCTTCATGTTTAACACGAATATACCAATTACCATCTCTAAAGTATTCGTGATTATCGTATTGTCTTATTTGATCTAATTCTGCTTCTGCACCACAAAAAGGACAGGGTAATAACCTAATTGGTCCCATAATCATTTACCTCCTTAAGACTTTCTGAGATATCTGATTAAAATCCAGATGAGCCATAAACCACCTGTGCAAATAGTTAAAACCAAGTCTAAAATAAGACCTGCTGTACTGCGTTTTTTCATTTTACTTTTCCTCTTTTCTTTTGTTTTTAAGCTGCGTCCCATTGAATATTCATGTCACGCACATATTTAGTTTCGTTAAAGATTTTCTTACGACTTAAAGATCTACTAATAGCCAAGTCAATACCTGACCTAGATTTTAAATGGTAATAATATAAGTCCGTAAAAGGCGTATTTAATCTGTCTATTCGCCCTGCGGACTGCTGCATAATTTTGTATGAATGGTTTTGAGAATAGAAAACTATAGTGTCAGTCTTAATACAGTTCCAACCCTCGGCTCCTGCGGTATACTGTACTAAATATACCCACTTGTCACCATCGGGAATTGGTTGATGTTTATGACCATTCCACTCTGCTATTTCTACATCTTCGCCATAATACAAGTTTCTGAGAATATCTAACTCATAGTCGAAATTGTAGAATATAATCATCTTGGGATGCTTCTCGTATAATTCTAATAAAGCAACTTGTCGAGATGTATCTGAATTTACAATCCGTCTCCAAACCCTACAAAGCTCATTAGCGTCCTTAATAGGTTTATCCGTATATGGATTCCACCTGTTTCGTGCTGTGTCTTTGTATAAAGGAATGTTATACTGTGCATATACATCCTCGTGATGCGGTATTGTATGACGCTGAAAGTCCATGTCAATGAGAATACGATCTCTCAGTCTTATAAGACGACCTGTATTTAGATATCTATCAACGCTGCGATATTTAGTAAAACTGCTCCATACCACATGTTCGTCGTAGAATTGGGTCCTGTTTCTATAGAATCCGTTAGCAATGAATACTGGAACATAATCCATCCAACAGTCACCAGGGGTAGCAGATAGTAATATCCATTCATTAACCTTGGCAATTTTAAGGAATGCTTTTACCCAAGTTCCATTACCAACAACTCTTTGTTCATCGAAAATAAAGAAAGCACCCTGAACACCAGAGTACTTATCAATATTGTTCCAACTATCAACTACTACTTTATTTTTATAAAGATTAACTTCGGGATTGGTTGAAAGGAGAAACGGAATCATTTCCCCTTCCCAATCCAATTTATCTCTTTTTTGAGCAGTTGTGATGATATATAAATCTTTAGGAGGGTCGCCCATAGGTTCGTAGTTTTCTGCATCTACATCTCCGCCCTCACTTTGATAGTAATAAGCCAAAGCTGTTCTGGATTTGCCAGATCCTACGCCTCCGTTTAATATACAACCATTTCGCATTTTCTGAAGTGCTTTTCTTTGATGGTCGTACAGTGGTATTGCCATAGGTAACCCTCCTTTCTTTTAGAATATGCATGAATAACCGCTTAGTCTGCGTATTTCTCAGCAAACTGATCTTCTTCGATAGTTACATACATAGTCTTAAGATATGCCTTAATACCACTCTTTTTACCATCTCTTGAAGTCCATGATGATGGTTTGATGATAATATCTACATTGCGAATCTCTGCAAAATCAAGAGATCCTACAGAAGTCTCATCAAGTTTAGTTTTATTTCTTCTTGTTATCATCCAAATTGTAGGTGGGAAAGGATCAAATCTAACAGCAACCTGAATGTAATACATAGGTTCGTCGCCATCTTCACGAGGAGCACGCATTTTTACATTCCAGCCGTCTGCACGAAGTCTGTCTGCTTCGTTAGGATCTTCGATAACTACACAGAAGTTGCGGTCACCTTCACGATTATATTCTGTAGCTTTACCCGCAAAGTTTCTGTATCGGATAGTAGCATTTTCGATTATTATGTTGTCTATTTGATTGTTTTGTGGCATAATATAGCCCTCCTTTTATTATTTATCTTTTTGATATACTAAGTTACTTAAATCATAACCAAGTCCGCATTCTGCGTGATGTTCATCACTCCAGAATATAGGACATTTATAGCAGCTTTCATAGCCATCCCATCCGCATGGTAATTCCCATGGTGGAGTTTCTTTTTTCGGTGGGTCGTCTGAAATAAACCATTCAAAGTCGCCATACTCAGAAATAGCCTTAACAGCATCATCAACAAGCTTATCGTAATAAGACCTATCAACATCGCCTTCTTTATCAAGAGCTTTAACCATTTCTGTTTCGAGCCAACGATATGGTGTCTTGTCTGGTTTCAATGTACCAGTAACAGCATCGTACTTAACATTTCCTTCCTTATCTTTTCCCTCACGAAGAAGCACGCCTCCTCCGCATCCAGGTTTGATAGGACAGAATTGACCAACTCGTCCAATGAAATGATAGTCGTGTTCACCCTCAGGTAATGCTTCATTCATATCAAGATGCATTGAAGATGTTACCTGCATTGTTTCACACATATCATCAATGGTTACTGATTCTTTTGAAAATAACTTCTTGAATACATAAGGAACTGCGAATTGTTCCCCTGTGGCTGTCCAGTCTCCGTTCTTATACTTGGCAATATAAACTGCCTTATTAACAAGACACATTTTTTCGTACGTAGCCTCATGTTCAAATGTATATCCATATTTTTTACCAAAGTCCATAACGAATTTGATAATTTCAGGAGTAGCATTTGGAATCTTAATTGAGTCTGTCTTAATGTGTGCTACAGTATATCCCTTTTCCTGAACAGCGTGTTTAAGGTCGATCATAAATAAAGCACCACGTTTAGCAACGATATTGTCCTTATTACGAGGGTCTCTGAATGCATTTTCAAATTTTGCTGATGTTAAACCATATACTGAGTTAATAGCTGTCTTCAACGCATTTGCTAAATCTTTAGCTGTCATTTCGCCTCTGATAACTTTCTGAATATACGGTGTAAGTTTTCCGTCAAGCAAATTATTTACCTTTTCCCAAGCTTCATGTTTGATATCCACACGACCATCTACTATTTCTTTGAACGCTCTAGTAAATTCAACACCAAAGAGAACTTCCATAATAGTGCTATGTGGATGCATGGAAACAACGTCCAATAATGCTGCATTAACGTGTATGCCTGGTTCAGCATATACATATCCGCCTTCGCCGACTTCTTCTCCGCGATATGTAGATTTACCACGGTCGAACTCGTAACCTGGGAAATATGGTAATAAACTACCCGCTTCCCCATGAGTTTGTTCCATCATCTCTGGAGCTGCTTCAGATAAGAATTCGTAAGTTTCCTCATCTAAGTCGAGAACAGGCTCCGCAAGGTTTCTATAGTTAAATTGTCCTTGTGGTTTTCGATTATTACCGAATATAATTCGGGTTGTGAGTGTATTTGTGGTATCATTAACTGTCATTCCAGCTAAATCCGCCAGAATCTGTCTTGCTGTCCAGTCAGCAGATAAATGATTGAATACAGCTTCTGTAGCTATAACGTCGTTGTCACAATATTCTGCAACTTCAATCCATCGTTCCTCTGGTACTGGTTGATCCCAAGGAAGACCGAGTTCCTGGTGGTGAATACCGAGCTCTATCTCGAATTTCTTCAAACTCTTTTTATTAGCAGCTGAAGCAAAGTCATAAACATCAGTGTAAGATATGTTATACGCTTCACCGAAGAAGCAGTCTTTGTTGCTATTCTTTTTAGCATTAACTATCTTCTGAGACAGATTATATAACTGCTCGTTAGTGTAACCCATTAAACATGCATAAAGAATATGGTTATCATATCTACGGCAGTTGAAGCCTATGAGTCGATGTTTTATAAGATCTTCGATTTCACTTGGTTTCGGATTTATCATCCTAACAACAGGTTTTCCCTCCCCAGCAACTTTCCAGTTAACCAAGAAAAGGTTTGGGAATACTTCAACGTCATAGAATATGATTGGACTGTTATTATTAGTTTGTCCCTCTGATGGTTCTTCCGATTTAAATTGCATTTTAGTCACAAGCTTGATACAATAATCGGCTTGATTCGTACTGTTTGCTGCAAATGCTAATACTGCATTACGCATATCCGAAACGTCGTAACATAATCCGCTTGAATATGCATCTTCAAGTATTTTATAAATAAAGTCAACACTAGGCTTAGTTCCTGAATGTATCTCCTTATTGAGATTACGCTTAATCAGTGTTCTAAGCCCTTTTTCGCTTTTGATAGCTTCAAAATTTACCATCTTGCTTTCTCCTTTCAGCGGTAAACCCGAACTAATATTTGCGATGGGTAAATTATTACACTTAGATAATTTTCGTCTCAAGGAGCTTTTACCGGTAAATACTTTTACCTCTATATGGTCATCATAGACTCTACTAAGCTTTGACGGATCTCCTTTATAAATATAATGTAGGTGTATTCCGCCTCCGCTTTTACTGAGTTCAGCGTATGTAGCAGGCCATTTACTGGCTTCAGCAAGATTTAATTCGAATGATTTTTCACCGTTTTCGTCCTTAATATCGAAATCAATGACTATATGATTCTCAGGAACCTTAACAAAGTGAAGTTTCGAAGTATCTATATCTGATAATTTAGTAGTGACATTGTCCCATTTTTTAAGTGGTGTACCATTCTCTGTCGCGTATTGAGCCAAGCAGTCAGAACACACATTATCTAATATAGATGGTTGAATCTTAAAATCAATTCGTGGTTCTGTTTTTTCTACTTTTTTATTATCAACTACACATTCTTCAAATTTATCAAATCTGAAGCCGCTGAAATAACTACGAACTCTAGTACCATCACTCAGACTAAATCGTTCTGAATAATCTTTAAAGTAGTTACGAAGTTCTTCTTTGAATACCCTTTGTGAGAATGGATATGGTACTTTAGCCTCATCACAATAGTTTTTATACATTTCCCATGCGGCTTTCAAAGTAGTACCGTCTTCTTTTTTAAACACATGATAAGAGTCTAATACGAAGTTATAAAAGTCGTTGGACGCACCAAGCATAGCAATCGGAATATAGTCATCATATCGATGTTTGTCTTCCAAATACACCTCTCGACAATAATGAGCAATTGCACCGAGTTCAAACTTCACTTGTTGTGTAACTCGAAAATATTCTTTAATATCCAATTTATTACCAGATGGAGTCACGTCGATTAATCTTCGAATAATACCCGATTTAGCATCTGTAATTTTAACAGGACGGTTTGTACCCATAAATAAGAAACATTTGAAGTCATTCTCATAAGTTTTTGTATATTTCTCGTTTACAGGCATAATTTCGTGAGATACCAAACTATTAAGTCTTGTGTTATCCTCAATTCTGGATAAGTCACCGTCGTGTTGAATACCAACTAACGGGTTTTTCCTGAACGCTTCCAAAGCAAATTGACTGCCATTGGAACCTAATGCCTTAGCATCGAATACACAATAATATCCATCGAATAACTGCTGGATTACATTTAAAATGGTTGATTTACCAGCACCTGATTCGCCGTATAAGACCATAAACTTCTGTAATTTCTTTGAGTCACCGGATACAATAGCACCGATAGCCCATTCAATCTTGAGTCGTTCTTCAGGAGTATACAAAGTCGAGATAAGTTTATCCCATCCTGAGATGTCACCAGCTTCAAGTGGATAAGTTAGTCTTTTACTAGCGTAATCCTGTTTATTGGTTTCTGTGTTTGAGAATATAAGAGTTTCATCCAACATATGAAAGTTATCTCTCATCTGCTTTTGACAATATTTATGAAATGCATCAATCATTCCGGTTTCGGCGTCCCATAAGTGAAGCACCTTGATATCAGAGTCGAATTTACGACGGTTTTCTTCCGCATATCTATCGAGTTCCTGGTCTATCAATCGTATTGCGTCATTTTCATCGGTAGACCACAAACCGAGTTCTTCAATCCAGATAGCATAGAAGTCACCGCCTCGGACCATCAGATCGGAGCTTTTTTTAATGATAAATTTAGGATAGATTTCTATTACACCGCGTTTAGCACTTCTCGTTGAAATCATTAAAAAGTCGATCATCTCAAATCGTTATTCTCCTCTCTTTTAATTTTCGCCTAGATACCAGCACATCTGGCACCATATTTCAACCTGGCGTAAGTCTTGACCATGAGTTGTAACAGTAAATAAACCGCCCTCACCGTTTCTTGAGTACTGTCTATTTAAGAATCTATCGATAACTCCATCTACATATACAATGTCGAAATTATCATCCGTCATAGATTCCAAACCAAGACTACGTATCATATCACAGAACCATTGTCCGTTTTGATACCCTATCATTTCCTCACAACGAATTATGAGAGCGGTAATCATTTCTAATATGCTACATGGTTTATCATCCAAATATGAAGCCACCATAGCATCGTTTCGATTAGTTTCATATGCAAATCTGTATCTGAGGTCCATACCAGCAGCTTCTCGATTGCTATCCATGTCTACAATATAATAGAAATCTCTATTGTATAGATAATCCAAGAGAGTGTGGTATGAATCCCAGTTCAAGTATTTTTTGTCGCATATGATGTTACACATCCAGTCGAAATATATTTGTTTTAAAACGTTACGGGTCATCATTCCTCTGATTCATACGGAACCTTTTGTGCCATACACTCTGAATATGTTCGAGGATCACGAAGAATCTCATAATCGCATTTGAGCCTATCATTTCTGACATGCACTGCGTCTTCCTCATAATCGCCGAAATGAGTCAAAGCATTACCTACAACACCGTAAATATCATCTATAGGCTGGTCCATATTATCCGCTAATACGCCATCTGCATAATATGTAAGATTTTCACTACCGTAATCATCCATCTCACCATATTCTATAGGTTCAATTACGAAAGGCTTGCTTGAAGGTTCGTATTCTTCCTCCTCTTCTTCGTTTTCTTCTTCGGGACTTGCAATCTCAACGTCAGACTCTTCTTCTGTATATCCGAGAGTCTTTAAATTTGCAGCATATAAATCTGCGACTTCAACGTTAACCAATGGAACAGGCGTTTCAGGCGTTGGTGTTCCGTCTTGTGTAGTCTCGCCGTAAATCTTTGAATCGATTTTCTGGGCAATCGCCTCTTTATAAGAGTTAATACCTTCTTGTGTGAGTCGTTCATACTCAGATTTTAATACGCTCCAAGTTACTACTGCGCCAATAGCAGCACCTGATATGAATGCTACAGCGCATTTTAAATTGTTATTCATAGTTATTCCTCCGACTTTAATGTCATAGCAGTAAAAGCAAAACCTCCAAAAAGTAATGAAATACTTAATAAAATGCCACCTGCTATATGTCTTTTTCTTTTGGTGTCAAGTGAGTAATCTAGTATAGAAATAGTAGTTTGAAAGTTTTCCATACCACAGCACCTCCTGTTAGCATGATAAAACTGCTAAACCCTTCACAAAGCATATGCCTGCCAATGCTGCGAATACGTAAGATGTAACTGTTACATTTTTATTCATACTGTATAATCCTCCTCAACTATAGCTTGAAAAATAATGACTTCCTACTTGAAACATTGGTTGTCCGTATTCACTGTAACGTCCCATTCTGAAGAATACTACTTCGCTATTGGTTCGGTTTTCCATTTCCTCCCTTACGAGTTGGCAATATTCTTCTGATACATAACATCTGTTAACACGTCCATTCCACATAGATGTAAATTGACCCGATTGGTAAACAACACCTCTAACGGTACTGGGCCAATAGCTATGGTCCACACGATTGAGAACTGTATCGATTACGAGTCGTTTTCCTTCTTCGCTCTCTCCTTCAGCTTCTGCCATGGTTAATAAAGCGATAAGTTCCACATCACTTAATGAAACAGTAGACTCTTCGGTCGTTGCCTGTGTTGTAGTTATTATGGTCTCTTCTCCTGATGATGTAGTAACAATTAAAGAAACTGTATCTTCTTCAGTTGTTTCTTCAACAATTTCGTGAACCTTAGTTGTCGCTACTGGAGCAGTAACTTCAGGCTCGTCCTTACAATTGCAGGGTAACATTATACCAATACCGAGTAACATAAATGATGCAATCGCAAGCACCCATATTCTGCATTTTATTTCGCCATACATAATAGATGCGATCATTACACCAATCGTATCAAATATTTTCTTCATATTTTTCTCCTTTCGTTTAAGAGACTTCATTCGAAACCGAATAACCACGGATAATTCAAAGAATCAATCCAGTAGTTTCCGGTCCCGACATCATTGAGGTCTCTTCATAACATGTCTTCCCAGACATTACCATCTACATTGAAATCAAGTATAACAGCTGATTCACATTCATTTAAGAATCTGCTAGAACTCTCTTTTGTTACATCGTAAATACCGAAATCAATATAGTTATCGCTTTTTGGATCGTTAGGGTCGAGTTTCCAACCCACAACTTGTCCTGCTTTAGTAGGCTCAAAGCCGAGTTCCTTATAAACTTCATTTAAGAATACTCTCTTATTTACTCTGAGCTTATCGTTCATGTAATTTTCAACCTGGCGAAGAAACATCTTGTTGTAGTCAGGATTATCCTGCCAATTATCATTGAGTTGGTCGAATATTTTTGCATATTCGCTATACTTTCTACTTGGGTTAATAACTTCAACAGTCTTTTTAACTGTTTTTTCATTGCCGTTTTCATCAATAACTTTTTCTTCAACTTCTTTTGTTTTGATGTCAAATTTTAATTGACGATCAACTTCTTCGCCGAAGCGTTCAATAACACGACTGCGATATTCTTTGAAACTCTTATCGACTGTAGCATAAGCTGCTGCAAGAGCGATATTTCTCTTACGAAGAATATTGTTTGAAGCGAGGATACCTGCGATAGATAAGCCACCAAGAATCACTGATGGACCGTATAATTTTGCAACTTTAACGCCTGTTTGAAGATATACCACAGTTAATTCTTTCTTAGAATCATCAGGAGTATATTCTTCTCCATCTTCTGTGCAGCCACAATCGAGATTATCGTGAATTTTATCAACGCTCTCTTTTGCATCTTCAATGATTGTGCCTACCTTTGTGGTAGCTCTACAAGCCATTACAGCACTTGTTACCACGCCAACAACACCAGCCACAACTAATATTTCAGGACTGTGTTTTTTAAGTTGGAACCCTACTTGATTAAAAGTAGAGCTCATTTTAGTCATAATTTGATTTTTTTTCATGAGTAACTACTCTCCTTTTCTTTTAAAATAATAGCCAAGATATAATTTTTATAGTTAATGCAATAACAATCGCTATAGTACATCCAACGACTGTTTTTCCGAGGATTTGTCCCATCGCATAACCGACTTTGTAACTCTTAGAATTCTTGTCAAGTTCGTTCATAAAACAAAACCTCCTTAATCTATAGGGAACGGAGGTGGAAGCTTAATAACGTAACCCTCTCGTCCGTGTACCACTGCTGCATTTCGAACTACGTTCCTAGTCCAGCCATATCTATTAGCTGTATATGGAGCAACAAGTCCTGCAAATTCATACATATCTGAAACTCTAACAACACCGTCATAACGGTCAGCCATATCGTCCATTTGGTCAAGTACGAGCTGAGCATCGCCACGAGTTAAATATATAATGTCGTCGAAATCGAATTGATTTCTAGAATTTGCTGTACCTACAGGTTTACGATCTCTTTCTCTTTCGTAATAACTTGTGTAAGATACTTTAGAACCACCTGATTTTTTCGGTGCTCCAGATTGTCCGAATAATGCAACGTCAATGCTATTTCGAATAATATCGAAAATACCTCTTACTGTATCGGAAACAGTATTTTTAATAGCTGGAACAACAACATCTTCGATAATAAATGTCTTGATGCTTGTTACATCTTCAGCCATAAATACATCAGCGAACTTACGAATCTCGTTTTTCTTTTTGGTTTTCGCAGTTCCGTTTATAACTTTTTCAGCTTTTGGTCTGTCTTCTGCAGGTGTTGCATTCTGGGCTTCTTTTTGAGTTTGTTTAAATTTGTGAGAATTAGAAGCATATTTTTCCATGATTTTCTCCTTTCGACAAAACGAAAAAGGAAAAGTACCCTGTGATAGGTACTTCCCCTTTCGAATAACATTATCATTCCTTATTCGGCTTCGTCTTCAATGTTTTCAGTGTCGTCATCAACGATGTTTTCTTCAGCTTCATTAACCGCTTTAGATTGGTCTTTCTTCGCTTTACGCTTGCTGATGAAGTAAGCTGCTGCACCGATAAGTGCTGCTGCGCCTGCTACTACAGCTGCTTTTGTGCCGAAGCTAGAACCCGCTTTTGTTACGATTTCTGCTGCTGCCTCTGTTGTTTCGTTGTTTACTAAGATTTCTGTGTTTTCCATTGTAGAATTCCTCCTAAATAATATTGGAACATTGAGTATGTTCTCCATTAAATAATTTGTAAATTTCGCGTACTTAGAATATTTTTCTAAAGTCATATTTCGGTGCTAAACTATAGCCGATCACAAGACATGGCGTACCATCATCTGCGAGTTGAGAGCTATAATCTAATTCAAGGAAACCTCGGTCTATATTCCAACCGAGTTCCTCACCAACAGCAACCTGGCTCAATCCAACTTCACAATAGAAGTCATTAACTGAAATATACATTTCATCCATCATTCTACGATTGAGCTCGTTTACTGATTTGTTGAGTTTATCAATATCAGACTTAAAATATCTGCCTGAAATGACATCGTAGCAAAGTGTTTCACCCTTACCAGTGATAATAATCTCGTTGTTGGTTACAGGATCCTTTTCGATTTTATCTTTTGCGATAGCATCTCGAACGACCTGCTCTTTTCTCTCACCGATAGTTTCAACAACCTTATCTTTATATTCGCGTAAAGCAGTTTCGGATAAAGTATATGCTGTAGCTAACGCAGCATTACGTTTACTATTTACGGAGCTAGCTCCTACCAAACATGCAATAGACACTGTTCCTGTTATTGCTGCTGGAATATAACATTTCCAGGTAGTTTTAACAATGTCCATCTTTGTCATTGGAAGCGATTGTTGAGAATACGAATCGATTTCCTCTCTTGATTTTTCCTCATTTTTAATGAGTCTGAGTGCCTTTGGGGTTGCTTTTACAGCCAATACAGTTGTAGTTAACATACCAGCAATACCCATGCCTGTGAGTATTTCAGGACTATGTTTCATTACAGCTGTTTGTAAACTTTTGAACGATTTTGTTAAATTAGATTTGTTCATAAAAAAGTTCTCCTTTCGTTATTTAAAAACAAAAAGAAAAAGAGTCAATTAAGACTCCTCTTCTTCGTCGTTTTCTTGATTTTCGAGTTTAATAAGTCGTTCTTCCATATCATCAATTCGTTGGGCTTCCTTTTGTTCTGATATAGCCTGTACTACCGCTGTAGCACCAGCAATCACAACTGGAACCCATTTTAATAATGTTTTAAGGTTCATTTTACGACCTCCTTTCTCATAATACAACTTGTAAATTTTGCGAAGTTACCACATATCTTCGTAATTAGCAACTGGTGGAATTGGCATTGAAATCATATAACATTCTATACCGCCCTCAAGTTCGGTTTTGTGGTGATCAAAGTCTATCCAACTAGACAAACCACCCTCCATAAGTTCCCAAGAGTTCCAGCCAAGTACGTCCCCTTCTTTAGTTTCGGACAAACCTAAGAACTCGTAGAATTCATTGAGATTTGCATAACCTCTCATTGCAAAATTACGATTGAAATGATATTCAGCGTTTATAACTGCTTCCATTGTTGATTCGAAATATCTTCCACGATATTCTTCATAGAATAAATGTCTTTCGCCACTTGTATTAATCGGATTACAACCAGGACAATATACAAGCTTATCCTCACAATGATCCTTTGCAATAGCTTCTCGAACCTTAATATCAGCTTCCTCGCCGAAGAGTTCTTTTACCTTAGCTCGATATTCTTTGTATGAGTTATCCACTAAAGCATAAGCACTAACAAGAGCTGCCTGTTGACGCCTGTTAAGAGCATTCGCACCAAATATACAAGTTATTGTAGAAGCTCCAATAAGTATTGATGGAATATAAGCAGGACCTGCTAACTGTATAATTTCGAGTTTAGTAAGCTCCTCGCCTTTTTCATACTCCGTCTGCTCAATAAGTCTAATAGCCTTAGGTGTAGCACGTACCGCAGTAACTGCTGTCCCTATGACACCTATTGCTCCTATACAGGTTAGGATAGTCGACGAATGTTTCTTTAAATATAATGCCGACTGGTTACATAGCTTTTGTAATGATTGATTTGGTTTCAATTTTTATTCTCCTTTCGGTAAAAAATAAAAGAAACAGTATCGGATTCGAACCGATGACTCCCACTGGATAAGAGTGGTGCTCTACCAACTGAGCTAACTGCTTCTTTCTCATAATACAATTTGTAATTTTCGCGTATCTCAAATATCTCGTCTATCAAAACAGGTTTCCCATCGTTCTCTAGGAATTGGTTTCATCTTTAAAGCCCACATTATCTGTCTGACGGTTACGGTAGGATATAACCCGTCCTTACCCTTTGCTGCTCGCTTACTGAAAAACTCTTTGAACTGCGGGTGTAGATAAATATCATCTGTGAGCCACGGGTCCAATTCACCCCACCAAGTACTTTTAGATTCTGAATTAAAACGCTGCTGTATAATAGCCAGTCCTTTATCGTCTAGTTCAAATAAAGTACATCTATCGTAAACAGGATGATTACAACTATGTAGTTTTCCATACATTGATAAATATATATTTGGTTTCTCGTAATGGTATCTCATAAGCCCTCTCATATATAAATGATAAAAAAGAAAGAGCCCTTGTTAGAGCTCGATCCTTCGAATCAAATTATTTTCTTAAGTAAGCCTTATCTCTAAGTCTGAATAACTCCAGTGCTTCATTTTTAGTAAGTCCAATGAATTCGTGTTCTTCGAATGATAGTTCGTCTGGATAATATCTAAATAACATCTCGACAGAACCGTCATCATACATAACGTCTACTTCACTTGTATATCCTAATTCTGTAATCTCACAAAGTTTTATTCTTTTCATAGTTAATAATCCCCCTCGATATATATTTGTTTCATAATAGGACCTGTAAATATCGCGGAAAAAGAAAGAGCCCATGTAATATACACGGACTTAGAATGTAAGTATTAATCTTCAAATTCTATCGGATAACCTGCTGCCCACCTGTAATAAACATCTTCGTGAACGGATTTGCCACATACCGAACAAATAAAGCAGATGTGTCCCTCATATTCCATACCGTTCTTAGCATTGCAGTAAAGACAGTCCCCCCGTCCGATAGTATTTCGTAGTCTCTCTATAACTTCTTCAGGATCCTCGTTCTCGTCTAATTCTTCGTAATTTCTGCTATCTTCAGTGTCGTAGTCATATATTAGGTCATATTCATCTCTTTTCTTACCACTCCCAAGCGAACCCAATTAAAATGCCTCCTCCATACGTATATTCTATTTTCATTATAATATAATTTATCTACGAGTAAAAGATAGTCAAAAACGAAGAGACCGTGTCAAATACCCGATCTCTCGTCTTTAAACCGTATTAATTTTTATTTCTTAAAATTAAATAATCTTGATAACGATCTTCCAGCTGATGTGGTGAAAGTATAATCTTTCTCGAAATTACACATAAGCTTTGCAAATCCCTTGTTGCAGCAATATTGTATTACTGGCACGGCTAAACATGTTGCTCCAATCTCAACACCTCGGATTATCCAAGTATTTCTTGCCTCTTTCTTCGCCAACTCTTGTCTCTCGAGTTGTTCGTCGTGAGAAGCTTCAACCTTAGACAATTCAATTTGTCGGTCTATAGCCTCCATAGCCTGCCCGAAAGCAATTTCTGCATCTTCGGAATTCATGCTCTGTGCTTTTACGAGTCGATCTTGAATCACCTCATTTAAAAGCTCTTTGTTTTCGTAGTTCATGATTTTTTACTCCTTTCGTAAAATAATATGGTTTCCCATAATAGAATTTGTTAATTTTGCGAATCGGGTTTGTTTATCACTTTAAGTAATACATAACTATCCTTTGTCAGTAGTTCTGGTTGTAGTTCCCACGCTACGTAACATACTATCTCTCCATCTTCATTAGGAAATATGTGTAAATCACCAACGACTTTTGCTTCTTTTTTACACGTAAAGTACATATGCCATAGTAAACCACCACAAAACATAGCGAGGATTATGACTAATAGTTTCCATAAAAAATCCATTTTTACGCCTCCTTTCATTTAGTTTTATCAATTTTTTCAACCCGGGGAATTTTTCTAATATCAAGATAACACGTTTTTGTGTCACCTGAGTACGGTAAATACAAAAAAGAAAGAGCCCTTGTTAGGACTCAATCTTAGCAACGAATGTGTTTTTTATTTTTCTAACTTTTTGTTTTATTATGGCTTTCTCATATGGATCATTCGAAATTTGGATTGCTCTAGTTATGACTAAACCACCCAAAGTTGTTGCTGCTCCACATACAACCATACCGAAAACATCTTTAATTTTCATAAATACACTTCCCTTCATAAAGAGAGATGATTTTTTCGCGTAAAAAGAAAGAGTCCTTGTCGGACTCAGTCTTTGAATAATCATTCGGATTTGGATTCCTTTTCTTTGTGAAGTCTTACCTCATAATATACAACTGTACCAACAAGTAGTGTCATAAGTCCGTAGAAACGACCTTTCCACAAACCTGCTGTATAGCAATATTGTACGCTTCTTTTAAATAGTTCTTCATTAGACATATAATCGTCCTCCTTTAATTATTTTCATAAAGGGACCTGCGATTATCGCGTACTTATTCTCTTTCTTTGCTTAGCAGCCAAAAGAATTTTCTATACCTATCATAATATGTATCCTTGCTGCAAGGCATGTCCAGCTTAGTCTTAAGATAATTATACGAAAGCTCTTCAGTAACTCCCTTTAAAATATATCTACATAATTCCTTATCAGTCTGAATGGCGACTTTTTCTATCATATTAATTCTTTCGGAATAATAAATTTTTGCTATTGCACACTTACCAGTCGGATCTCCAGGAACATTAGTTGACGAAGTTATTATTGCTAGATTTATTGGAGAAATGCAAATATCATCTAAAGCTAAGTATGCTTTCTTCCAAGTAGGATATTGAAGACAGAAATGCTTCAACTCGTAATATCTGTGTTTACCTATCCAATATTTATTATTTTCTGAAATCTCAGCACGTAATTTAGTTCCCATATTAATATCTCTCTCCTCTCCACACATACCCTGTTTCTTCCCATAACTTCTTCGGCGAAATATAGAAATTTATTCTACCGTACTTAGAATCGATTTCCTCGATTTTAGTTATGAGTTGTCCATTTCTAGTTGCCTTACCAATCGGGAGCCAACCAGCTACTATTCCTGCCCTAACCCATGATGCATCTTTTCCATATACTCGAGCTGCTACCATTACTGGTACTGACCCTTTGATGAATTCTTCCATCGACTATCGCCTCCTTTTAACTACATTTTAAGACAACAATCGACATTGGTAAAAACAAAGTCGGTGGAAAATTTAAAATAGTCTGAAAGTATTGTGAAAAAAGAAAAGACCATACGGGTATTACACCCATATGATCAATCCTTTCTTACCAATCATTTCATGACGTTTAGATTTCTTTTTGAATACATCGACTGCTTTCTTGATATTGCGTTTCTTTCCTTTCAAATAGTGTGTAATACTAACACCGTTTGAATGAATTTCAACAACCTCAAAAGTTTTTTCGAATATTTTCATAATTATTACCTCCGTTTATTACTGATTGTTTTCATAAAGGAGTATGTTATTTTCGCGTCCATCGAAGCATCGTCATCTCACAAGGATAATCTTCAAATCCTAGTGTATCAGGCGTAATAGTACCATTAACAACGCCTTTGATTATTTCGGCTTCGTAGTGTTTGTATGGAAATATAGCGTCTGGTAATACCCTATGTAATCTACGGCAATCCACACACTTAAAACGTTTTACTTTAATATGCCAGCTCACCCCTCCTTTCGTCCTTACAATTCTTCTAACATTGTCATAATACTTTAGAGTGCCCCCACACTCAGGGCAAGTTGACACATTACTAATAACCATATCGTCGTATACCCTCAGAAGTTTTAATCTAGATTAGAATACGTTTAACCTAGATTAGAAATGTACGAATAATTTGCTTATTCATACACTATGATATATAATTATTAGTAATATTTCAAATTATAAATATTGGAAAGAGGCGAACATTATGCTAATAAAATGCACCGAATGTCAGCTTCAGGTAAGTGACAAAGCAGTAGCTTGCCCACACTGTGGATGCCCGCTACAACCAAATATAACCAGAAAACCTCGAAAGACGAACAAACGTAAAAGACTACCTAATGGATTTGGACAGATTAGCGAAATAAAGAACAGAAACCTCCGTAAACCATTTAGAGCCATGGTTACTGTTGCTAAAACTGATACCGGACGACCTATTTGTAAACCATTAAAGCCAGAATCGTTTTTCGAAACATATAACGATGCCTATGCAGCATTGGTAGTGTATAATAAAAACCCATATGATTTGGATCCATCGATTACTGTTAAACAAATATACGAAGAATGGTCGGAAAAATATTTCCCTCGCTTGGAATCAGACTCATCGATACGAGGTATAAAGTCTTCGTGGAATTATTGTTCGTCGATCTATGATATGGGCATTAGAGATGTTAGAGCTCGACATATTCGAGGCTGCATCGAAGAAGGTTATGTAATGGATAAAGGCGAAAAGAGATACGCAAGTAATAATACGAAAAATAGAATAAAGTCGACCTTAAACTTGCTGTTAGACTATGCTGTTGAATATGAATACATAGATAGGAATTATGCCAGAGATGTTAAGATGGCTGATAGCTTAACAAAGGAATCTTCTGGTAATTCATCCAAGCATATGAGCTTTACGGATGAAGAAATGATTATTTTATGGAAAAATGTTAATACTAGGTTATATGTGGATACTATCCTCATACAATGCTATTCTGGATGGAGGCCTACTGAGTTAGTTGAACTTAGACTAGAAGATATAGACCTTAAAGAGTGGACTATGACAGGAGGGATTAAATCAGATGCTGGAATTAATCGAGTGGTTCCAGTCCACGAAAAAATAAAAGAGCTTGTAGAAAAGAAGTATAATGAAGCAGTCGAACTCGGAAGTAAATATTTGATAAACTGCTTAGATAGAAAATCTAAAAAAGACATGCTGAATTTAAGTTACAAAAAATATAGTAATCGTTTCGCCAACGTAATAGAGGATCTGGGTTTAAATATGAACCATAGGCCCCATGACCCTAGAAAGCATTTTGTCACTATAACTAAGAAGTATGGTGTTGACGAATATGCGATTAAAAGAATGATAGGTCATACTATTGACGATTTAACTGAAAAAGTATACACTGAACGTGATGTCCAGTGGCTTAGAGACGAAATTGCAAAAATAAAATAAAATGTACTTAGTGTAGGAATACCCGTGTAGGATTAATGTAGGAATAATGTATAAATTACCTACATCAACACACAATTAACTACCATTAACCACATCTTACTATTACGGAGTATCAAGGCGAAACACACTACAAAATATGTGAGGTGTTTATTATGAAGAAACTTCCGAACCAGTAAAAATGCTACTTACCGCCCTAAAATGTAGGAATAGTATAGGAACAAGTTGATTTTTCCTAACTTTACCCGCTTTTTAGGGCGTTTTAAGTAATATTTTTACAGTTAGATATTGTCAGTATCAGTACTGTTTTCAGTCTTGTTATACTGAGATGTACTAATACCAAGAACAACACCTAAGAAAACATCCACCGCAGAGATTGTACCAATTATTTCTTCGCCGTAAGGGAAACCCCAAATACCCGCGATAGCAAAATATAAAGTACCTACTGCTGGAAGAAGATATTGTGCTATCCATTTAAGGATATCATATGTTTTATTTGAAAATTTCATTGTTATGTTCTCCTTATATGAATTTATTTTCTTCTAGACATTCTTGATAAGTTTTCTTGATTAATTCGATAGTCTGATGAGCTACGTTATTACGGTAATCCGGATGATCACAACAGAATTTTTCGTACTTATCAATGTCTAATAGAATTTGTTGGAAATGCTCCTGGCTGTGGGCTACTCCGTGTTGTAACTCGTCACCGAAGTGTAAAATATTTCTTCGACTTAGAGAAGCCCATTCCTCAGCATTAGCGTTTTTAAAATTGTTTATGTCGTTGGTAATAGCATCTACTTTTTCGATAACTTCACCATTTACAAATCTACCAATGAGTTTACCAATATAACTCCATGGATTAAACTTTATTGGCGAGATTTGAATTAATGTCATTATCAGCACTAATGCCCCACCACCATACAAACCAATTTCTTCTAAGGCTTTTATGGTCACTCTATCACCCCTTTTCAAACGTCTTCAACTTCTGTAGATTCTTCTTCGTCTGTCGACGTTTCTTCAGCTTCTATAGATTCTTCCTCATCCGTCAATATTTCTTCAACTTCTGCAGATTCTTCTTCGACGATTGCGTCTTCATAAACGTCTTCGGCCCCTTCAAACTCTGGAAGGGTTTTTAAATATTCATATGCTTTTTCAACGGTCATTTCCTCGTTATATGCTGTTTCATAAGTTGTAGAAACTTTATAAGGTTGCTCAAGGATGTTATGTTTTTCAGCTTCCCTTGCTTCTTCATCAACATATGAGAGAACCGCTATTGAATTATGTCGGTTTATTGTTTGTTGTAAAAACATAATACGGTGATAACTCGTAGTCACACCGTCTCTTTGTCTTATAGATTTTTTTAATGCCATTTAAATCACCGTCTTTCTTATGAAAATGTAATAGTACCACTCCATTGAATACCAATCGAATCGTTATTAGTTACGTTGGTTGTATCTGAGAAAGTTGCAGTGATCATAATACCAACGTCTGCATCTCGTGAACACGAGTAAGTCGATGGCGTGACAAATGTAGCCGAAGCGGAACCGTGTGTATATAACTTACCCTGACGAAGTATAAAACCGTCAACTGACGACACCGTCACAGTAGGTTCGCCAACTATTACTTTCGTCACGGGAACCGTAAATATAACGTCTTTACCGCTACCTGTAACAAAACCAGCCGTTTTAATATGTACTGAAAAACTGTCGCCTCTGTTAAAATACGGTTTCCATGTGCTAGCACCACTCGATGTATTACTTATGCGAAGATAAGTATCATATCCACAAAGGAAAGTGTTACCGGACTTTTTATCATAGTTACCATAGCCTACAACTACGCTACCGCTACTGTCTTGTGGATTAAATGCATCTTTTATAGTTCCGTCCGTTGCTACGCCGTAAATTTTCTTACCACTATCGAATTTAGCGTGAAAACCAAATTCAGCATAGCCGTCTGTGGTTGCTCTTCTACCAAACCCCACCGCAGCATTCTTTTTAATGCTTAATGGAATAACGGCACCTGGCAAAGTTCTCGAGACATTAACGGTTTTCGTTCCGTCACCTACGTAAGCGGTGATAACATACATGTTTGCTGTACTTAAAGCACCGCCACCGACTATCTGATTTACAGAACCACTTGTACCATTTGCCGAAACAGTAACTGTCTGTAAGGCTGTGGTAGTGAATTTAATTTGGATGCTTGTAACTGATTTTGAGGAGGTCCAATTGAATTTAACTCGACAATATGTGCCATTTGCATCTGCCGTGCCTGCCGAATTACAACGGGTAACAGACATACTACTTATTTTCGGTTGTTTATAGTTGGTTGTCCAAACAGCGTAAAGTGTAGCCGATGCATTCGCTGTGTAACTACCGCCAGAAGAATAAGAAGTTCCAGTACCCGCACTATTAGTATTCCACGTACTAAATGTATAACCGCTTCGTGTTGGTTTGGTAGTTGAAAGTGTTAATGCTGTATCATGCCACTTTGTTTGTGCTGAAGGAGCACCGCTACCACCATTAGCATTATATGAAACAGTGTAAGAGGTTTTCGCAGCAACCGAAATTGAACCGGAGGCTGAAAGTGTGCCTGCGTAGTTACCACTCCAAGTGAGTAAAAAGTCAAATGTAACACTAAATGCTATACTCTTAGCACTTGTACCTTTTGTTATGGTTACAGTTCCAGTTTTAACAGTTTTTGTACCCGTTACGCCGTGGATGTTATAACTACCACTTGCAGCTGTAGATCCATTTATCTTAATTGTATAAGCTCTTGAACCTGCGTCAGCTGGATAGTCTGAAATATATTGTAAGGTGTATGTAAGTGTTGCCGTGGTTGCTGTAGAAGCTGTTTCAGTAACCGTCAGCTTCGCATAAGGTGCTGTACTTACCCACCTATTTGTACTACAAGAAGCCATGTTTCAACCTCCTTTACTGATAAATCAAATTAAGAATATCGTCGCTATCTTCAGCCCAGTTATATCCACTGCCTATTGATAGTCCGTTATCAATTTGTGCGTGGTCGATATTCATAATATTACCGCTAATATAAGCAGCTGTAGTATCACTTTCCATGAAACTAATTTTTGTATTGGTCAGCATTAACTTTTGTTGTGCATCATCAACAACTAATTCGAGACAAGGCTGACCGTTATAAGTACCTATTTTGACGTGTGATAACAGATTATTCAAAGTGGCTTCGAAATCGCCCATCGAGAACGTCCAACCAGTTGGCGTCTGCGTCATTAAGGACTTACCAGATCCGTCTCGAACCAAGGTTGAAATTTGATCTGAAAGTTGCTCGATGTTTGATTCGGCTTCCATGATACTCGCTCTATTAGCGTCGGTTATAGTCTTAACATTCGAACTAATTTTATCGCTTGTCACCTGGATTGAGGCAGTTTTTTTAGCGAGCTTCTTACCGTCTTCGGTATTTCTGAAATATTCGACATGCATCTCAGGCGAGCCGTCAGCGAAAATAGTTGTGTTAGGGTTATTAGTGTGTAACGCTGCGTAAGCCGCAAGTTCTTCGTCTGTTAAGGGTGTTTCGATTGGTGTTGCGAGTTCGTAAAGTAAATAACCGTCGCCATATTTTGCTATTAAACTTTCATTTGTGTCAGTTGAGTTTCCAACAAAAACAAAGTTCGCTGGATTTTCATAGAATGTACCATCCATATAAGTGTGGGTAAGCGTTGCGTGTGTACACATATTTACTGACGAATAGCGTTTTTTATTAGGTGCGTTTACAATCAACCCTTTGTTACCGTTTGGCAATGTAACAGTGTCTGCAGCATAAGTTGACACTTTTTCAAAACCTAACCTGTGAGTTTTTATACCTTTCGCAAAAACAATCTCGTCTTTAAGGTCGCCCACTCCTCGTAAGTGGTAAGGTAAGGATATGGTTTGTTTGTTGTAGGGCTCGTAAGGTAATGAAGTTTCACCAATATTTAATATTGGCTTTAATACAACATTGGAATAAGTGCCCATATAAAGTAAGATACCAACAGAAACTATTCTGTTTGTTGTTTTTTCAAAAGTTTTAGGTGCAGTCCAAACAAACACGTCTCCGTTCCCATCGGGATTAAAAGTAATATATGTGTCAGCGGGTTTTGTGCCACTCCAATTAGGTGCAAATGTGAGTTTGCCACTACAAGTAAATGAGCCTATATCACTAATAAAAGCATTGGCCGTAGATGTGCCGTTTACTGTAATTATTCCATCTTCATCTATGACAATGGTTAGTCCGTTTGATGTTATGGTTTTTACTGTCGGCTTGAATAAGTTACCGCCATACACCCCAACCTCAAACAAGCCACTATCGCCCACCGATTTTAATTCTTGTGGATAGTTAGGATTAGGTGAAGCAATACCACCTGTGTATTGTTCAAAATCATTATATGTTGCGTTTAAGTCTTTTGTAAGCATTGGTTTATATACAACATTTGTAAAAGTTACTCCTGTAGGGAAATATGCTACTATTAAGTACTCATCGTCTTCGTCTACTGCGTTGAGAACTATACCCTCGTTTGTTTTTTGAATCCCATAGTTGGTGGTTCCAGCCTTATTTTGAAGATATAGTGTATTATTAGCAACATATTGTAACCCTACTAATAAACATCTGTCCCCGGACTTCAAAGTGGCTTTTCCTAAAGTTTGCCATGTATGGGCTGTTAGCGTACCATTTAATGTGTATGTTCCATCACCATTGTTTACTATTTTAAGTCCGTTGAGTTCGATGATAGATAAACTTGCTTCACACAAGTTCTTACCAGTAGTGGTAAATTGTTCTGTCTTGCCATCGATCTTTAAGTCGATCAGCTTACCATCGGCACTGTCATTTACGACTATTGGTGAGCCGCTTGCTGAACCAGTAGCCCCAAGTTCAGAAACACTTAAAGTTAAATCTTCTGCTGTCTGTTCAACTGTGCTCATTCTTGTTTTGAGCGAGTTCGTTTCGCTTACATTCGAAGTAACTTTATCTTCTAAAACCTTAATAGAAGCGTTAGTTTCTGTAATTTTGCCTTCTATATCTTCAGGGGCAGCAGTCCAGTCAGTAGCTTTGTTGCCACGTTCAAATTTTATGCAGCGAATATAGAATGTACCAACAGCACCACCCCAACCGAAATGAAAATTAATGTCGTTAGTATCAACCCATTTTCCGGTATAATATAAGGTTGAATATTCGGTTGAAACATCACCTTGTAATTCGTAATATCCCATACCGGCTTTGAAATAAACTTTTGGTTTTCCGGTTGACCCTGAATCACATTTAATTTCAACAGAAAATGTGAATTCGTCGCCAGTTTTAAAATTAGCTTCAATAACATTTTCTTTAGTCCAGCTATGCCAATTATCATTACTTGCAGTAGTGACAATTTTCCACAAGCCATTTGTTACCGAAGCCGTGATACCGTTTGAAGTGCTTCCCGGTTGAGTGAAATTATTAGATTTTAAAATAAAATTCCTACCACCGATTTTAAGACCATTAAAAGTTTCTTTGGTTGTGTAGGTATTAGCAATATCATTAATGACATCTTCAACACTCTGTCCACTAGTACCAAATTTAAGACTAGAAGCTGAAATATCGAGCTTATAATTTCCATTTTGATCTTTATAGTATTTAAGGTAATTGTTTGAGTCACCGAAATTTAATTGACCATCGGTATCCATATAAATACCCCTAGTGGTATTATCCACAGAAGCCTTTGCTCCTGAATATATGGAATTATCACCGATGTTAAAATTACCGATAGTTGCGTCAAATGCAACCAAGTCATCAACTTTAATCTTTTCAGCAGTGATAGAATTAGCAATTATGTTACTACCATGAAGACCGTTTTTAAACTCTTCAGTAGCAAGCTGATCTGGAGTAGCACCACCTTCAGCATTAAGTTTATAGTATATACCGTCGTCACCTTTGATAACTAATTTATCAGCGACGATACTACCACCTATAATCCTATCGCCACGAATAGTGATACCAACCAATTCACCTGTTATAGTCTGATCACCGACTACAACATTTTTTATCAAGCCAGAGTTTGCATAGAAATTTTCCATCGCTGCTTGACCGATATTAGAAAAGTCTATATTTGCATATTTAGCATTAAGGCTCTCAACATCTAAATCTTTAATAGTACCTTCTATAGCTTCGAATTTATCAGTTGTTAAGTCGACAAATTCACCATAGGTAGATTCTAAATTATTAAATTTAGCGTTAGTACCCTCTAAATTTTCGATAGTAGCATATTTAGCATCAGCGACTTCTACAGTTAAGCTGTCAGCTTTTAACTTGTCGATTTCTGCATCTCTAGCTGTTATTTTCCCTTTAATTTCTACGTTGTCAGCTTTCAATTTATTAATATCTGCTTCTGCTGATTCTAACGATGTGATAGATGCGTATGTAGCATCCAAGCTTTCGAACGTAGCGTATTTACCATCTAATTTGGTAATGATAGCTGACTCGATTTCTGCTGTTTCAGCCTTAACCTTATCAGCAACGATTGTATCAAACTCGTCTATTTTATCTCCAAGTTCTTTAACATCGTCATTTCGAGCAGCGGGAGATGATACATTGCCAGTAATTGTTGCACTATGATCTTTGACCAAAACCGTTACTCGTTCACCCTCAGCAACTGCTGCTGTGGTGTTAGCAGGAGTTAGTCTATCAGAACCATCAAACTTAACCCACGGACGACCGTCGATAATAGACACCGTACCGTATACAGTAGATTCAGTCTGCTTGGTCTTATTATCATTTGTGATTTTCGCAAATTGTGAAATTAAGTCATTTGACAAACCCACAGCGTATCACCTCCATAATTTTACAATAAATTCTGCTTTTTCTGACACCGGACATCCCGGCGTACAACTTATATTTTGACTGATAACTTTAGCTTTAACATCAGTCAAACCTGCTTTTTCGTAATTTAATCTTACACAATCGCCTAAACGAACCGGACAATATCCGTGTGTATATGAGACTGTGTATTTTAAAGTTGACATCTCACGTAAAAGTGATTCGGCATATTCTTGTATCTGGGATTCTGTTGAATCGCCTGTTAAACCAGGATTAGTAACTACGTGAGTTATCGGTCGTCCCCTACTTACTGTAGATACGGGACTATTGGGATCATCATTAACGGCTTTTCCGTAATAATAATCTTTACCGTTTGAATATATGACTTCTACAACATTAGGAACATCGTAAAGGTCATGATTTATATCTATATCGGGATATAAGATAGAACTGTTACTGTCATCGAACGTCCACACGGGTTGAAGCGAGTCGATCTCTTGCTTAGGAGCAAAGAGAATACGACCCATTTCATCCAATGTGAGTATGTATTTAGCTTGACCTATAAGATCTCTTACAAAATTAACCCACTTATCTGATGTATTTGCAACAAAGTCAGAATATAACGTTTTGTCACATGTAGCTTGTACCACAGGAGCTCTTGCGTTTTCTCTAACTATTTGGTATGCATTCGACATGATGTTCGCACCCTTGAGTACTGAGTAACCAAGAGGTGGTGGATTCTCTTTTAATTCCAATAACGGAGTATAAGCATCCATGGAGACGTTCCTAACCTTACCGTTAAAGCTAGATGATGGCGTTTGGACTAGAAATGTTCCTAACGGATGCTTCTCTTTTATTCCATTTTGAATTGTTATAAGGTAGATTCTTATATAACATTCGCCTACCGATTCAGTAACATCGATTGTAGCCGAACCAAGAGTATCAGCTTCGGAGTCTCTGCTTATCGTGCAATTAGTAACGTTCTGTAATAAACTTACATCTCTCCATGTGTTTGGATCGACTGTGTAATATTCAAATGTTTGTTGCATTGACGATAACCAATCAGCCAAATTACATACCTCCTTCAACTCTTGTGATGTTAATAGTTACAGGTATAGTTAAATCTTTGTGTTTTTGGTCAAAAGACACAGAGACGCTTGCCCAATATCCGGTTCCAGACGGTTCTCTAACATATACATCGCCTTGATATACTTGTAAACGACGTAAAGCATATATTGTCTCTTTATCGTCTTTCGGAATAACCGTGTTCCAAGTAGGAGTTGTAGTTATTTGAGTACCGTTGTAACTTACAGGGTGTTCACGACCGATATATCTTACCAATGTAACATCATTTGAAGTATTATCGGATACATCAACGTTGTAGTAGAGTTTCAACATTGAACCAGCCCATGTTGGTGTTTCTAAAGCTTCTTCACCATAAACATCAAAATTTGTCCATGCTTCAGACCATTGAATAACAATAGCTGCTTCACCAACGGGATATCCTGGCATATCGTAATAACTAACCGCTCCTGTAGAGTCATTTTTAGCAACGATTCTATAACGAGCGAAGTCTAATGCAGGATGAGGATCCGTTACGCATGTGTGACTAGCGTTATCGAGATTGGTAGCTATTTCAGTAAATTTACCATCGAAATCTCGCCTATAAACGGATAATGTGACACCTTCTATAAGATTCTCGTCTTCGTCTGTACAAAACGGACGTATAGACGCAGTTAATGTTTCCGTATCAATACTGATTTCAGCGTTTGGTTCGTAAATATCATCAGTCCACGAAACATCAAAGTCAACGGATGATTCAGCAGTCAAACCAGAGTTCATAGCAGCTGTACATTTAACTTGATATGTGATGTTGTTATCAAGATTGACATTGTGAGCTGACATTTCGACCATCAAAGGATCAGTAGTATCGAAATATTTGGAATATACGGCATCACCAACGTTAATGATAGTCTGGTTACCAAGATTATCGACTGTCTCATATATTTCGGTTGAAATTATCGAAACGTGATAACCAATAGGGGCCTGTGTACTAGGACCTGCTAAACCAGAAATATAAAACGGAAATGTTTCTATTATATCAAGATGATCTCCGTTTGTGTTAACTACATCCAACTCTAACGATGGTGGAGCATAAACGTCAACAGTTCGTTGAACAGACCATTCGCCATATTTATTAGTTATGCCACTAGTTCTAACTCGCCATTGAATTTTGACGCCTTCGGAATATCCAGAAGTACTAAAAACGTATTTACTGGTTTTATCTTTCTCGTCTTCATTGGTAGAATTCTTGATGGTCCTTGTTGTAACAGTACCGTTAATGTTTAATTCTAATTCAGCATATGTTTGACTTGAACCGTCTCGTGAATTGTGAACCCAATATAAGATCACATCCTCATCAACGATTGCTGTGGTTGTTGAAGACCATGTTGTTGGAGCAATGGGTTCTTTACCCAAAACAATCGACGAAATATCAGTCCATGCAGACTCGCCTTGGTCATTGATAGCTCTTACTCGGAAGAAATATTGTTCTCCTGAAGCAAGACCCGTTATTTCAGCGTGTCCAGCAACAGTAGCATCAACAGTAGTCGATTGCACTTCGCTAGAACTATCGAAATACATTTTCTTTGTTGTGTATTGTATCTCGTAAGTCTTGGCATTTTTAACGTTTTCCCAATCGATTTGTACCGATGTTTCTGATAACGATTTTAATGTTTTAATACCAGCTGAAGCGGCAGGAGCCGTACCAACATTTGACGAATAGGTAGAC
>JAEIGA010000892.1_pt1 | contig 44442 bp, 28 predicted proteins | sample 9270691 | NCBI WGS metagenome assembly JAEIGA01 (sample SAMN17057246, study PRJNA624740) | gut metagenome | biome: biome; isolation source: fecal sample | host: Bos grunniens | place: China: Xizang | collected 2019
AACTATGGCTGAAGCAGGAAGTAAGCTTAGCGATATTCAATTAGATGCTATGGAGTTATTGACACAATGGCAAAATTGGGAATCGGCCACAAGTACTACTTTTTCTGATGGAGGCTTTACTGCACTATTCACAGATGTAGGGCCTATGAAACAATATATAGATCATCTGAAATCAAGTCCTGCAGATTCATTAGCTACTGATGCATATTTAAATGATTTCAGAAAGAACTTCAATTTCTTCCATCGAGGAAATTATAGTAACATCCATGAAGACTATTATTCAGAATTTAATAGTTATGACTTAGTAAGTAAAACATCTGGATTTAATTCTATACAAGATGTATTAGCAAATATAAATAACTTCACAAAATGGAAAGCTTCAATCAAACAATTTAATGCTGGAAGACAAAGTACAGAAAATATAACTTCAGCAACATTAGTAACTCAATATATGATTCATAGATTATCTCAAGGAGTAGAGAATGCTGGTTTAGCTTTATCAGATGCATCTACAAGTTCTCCATTGAACACAATTAAGAATCTTATGTTGAAAAGAGTATTCCCTGCTATGGCAGCATATACAGCATTTAACTATGTCAATGATATGTCTCAAGACATATTCGGTATAGGTATAACTGGAGCAGCTGCAAATAGCATAGCTTTATTAGATATAGGTGCAAGAAAACTCGCTTACGCAACAGGAGCTGGACAAGTACTAGATTGGTTTAAACGTACATCTGTTATAGCAGAGTACTGGACAGGTAGTACTGATTTCCAAACAGAAGAAGAACGTGCTGAATGGTATAAAGACGGATACTCTCCTGTTCGTAAATCTAGATTCTGGGGATTTGGATCTTCATCTGAATTCCGTGGCGGAGATATATCTTTCTTCCAACCAAACTATTTAAGACGTATACATAGTGATTACAAAGATAAAGTTATATATGGATCTAATAAAGAAAAATGGGCCCATAGTATTATACCAACACCTACACATCCATTTAGTACTGTTAGATATTTACTAGATCCATATTGGTTAGAAAGAAAGCACATGGACGATGCGCCTACACCATTAACAGGTAAGATGTTTGCAGAAGGTTCTTTCTGGGGAACTATTCTTAATCCAACCATAGGTGAGGTTATTAAGCCTCAAATTATGTTACCAGAAGTCAAAAAACGTTTGACTGGTAAAGGTCATGATGTCAGAGGTATTATACGTAATATCAATGAAAGAATCAAACGTAAAGCATCGGAATATGATGACATGCTTATCGTTAATGGTACAGATATAAGAAATGCAACTTATGTACCTTATGGCAATGCAACTCCAAATACGATAACTGTTTCTGCTAATGGGCGAATTCGTGGAATCAATTATATGAATGCAGTCCAAGATATTGAAAGATATAGAACACCTGACGGTACTACTTATACAGAATCAACAGGTGGAGGATTTGGTCCTCCAATAACTCGTCAAGTTGAAACAGGCGGAGTAATTAAAAATCATGTTGATGATTTCTTAGCAGAGTTCGGGCAACAAGGCGAAATGTCTATTAGTCTAATTCAAGGTCTGAATGACGCTATAAAAAATAGAACGAAAAAACAAAAAAGAGGAAGAATGGGTGGACCTAACTATGCATCGGGAACACCTGATAGTACACATGAAGGAACTTATATTTATAATAATTTAGTTAATGAATATAACACTTTCCTAGATAAATACTATAGTGATAAATTAACTCCTATTTTAATGAATAGTAATAAGTATAAAGACTATGCACAAGATGCTGTTCATTCTGTTAAAAACTTATCTGGTATCTATGGGTTCTTAGGAGAGCAAGCGTTTGGTGGAGACGACTTCACATATAGATATGAAAACGCAGGTTCTTACCTATCATTCTCCAGAGGCTTCTGGGATATGGGACTAGGTGGACTTGGTGGCGGAATGATGGAAATCGCTCGTCGTTTCTTTCCATCTTCTGATAAATCCAAAGTTGATTATAATCCATTAGTTAATAATATGCCTGATTGGTTGCCGGAAAAATTCCGTACAGGTGTAGCATGGACTAAAGTTACAAAAGGTGAAATGAGACTTCCTGGTAAAGGTTATGAGTCTCTTAACGATTTACATCCTGATGAATTCGCTGATGAAAATGGTTATGGATCATTTGATAAATTTAAAATACTAGCTGATGTTGCTCCTAATAGTAATGAATATAAAATATGGCATAACATAGTTAAACATCATATTAAAGATCCTGAATTAAAACAAGAGATTAAAGAAATTGAAGCACGAACTAAACGTATGTCTGGTAATCATGAATTCTATGAATATCAATATCTTCATACTGGAACTGAATTCAAAAAAGGCGTAGTTAAAGAAATAAACGACGATGGTACAGTAAGACTTGCCAATGATCAAATATTAACTATGGCAGGAATAAATTTTACTGAGAACTACAATGGAGAAGTTCATAACTTCTTAACTCCTGGACAACACATCACATATAGAGTAGAAAGAGATATAGTGAATGATCCTACTGGCGAAGGTGTTATTAGAAAAGCAGCAATCTATACAGGTGGGGATAATATCAACAAACGTCTAATCGATATGGGTGTTGCAGAACGAGATATGTCTGATACATCTGCTATAGGAAATTTAGCAACTGTTTCTTCCTCTCAAGAAGTATGGGGTGCGATTCAAGAAGTTATAGCACATGCTCGTATACCTATTGTACATAATAAATTAATGCATATAGAAACACCATTAGAATCATTTATATCTGAACAAGTATACGGCGCTAACTTCCAAACTTGGGATCATCCAATAGAAGGTTTTATTAAGCCTATGATAAACGAAGTTAGAGGACAATCTATCTTCCGTAGAGCATTAGCTAGAGGATATAGAGAATTCCATTATAGCAAAATAATGACTAAGAACAGTTTAGGATTTGGTAATAAAGCTACTAAGTTTATTTCTGGAACAGTAATGGCGACTCTAGACCCTATGGCCATGATGGGTGGTACTTTAAACTTTATGCGTAGATTAAGCAACGGTAGAGTTGGTAGAGGTAACCAACAATTAGGTGCATGGAGTCAGGGCGCTAAAGTAGGCGGTACTGTAGGAGATTTCGTTTGGGCTTGGCAACAAGCAGATAACCCATTAGAAGGTGCTATAGCATTTGGTGCATTAGCAGGAGACTTGTATAGAAAATTAGAATTCGGTGAATTTGCTGAAAAAGTATTAAAGAAAACAGTAGATGTAAAAGGTGCTATGGGTGTAGGTGCCGCTATAGGACTTGGAATCTCTGCATTAAAAAATGCTGACTTTGATAAAGAAAAAATGTTTGGTAAATTCATGCCTAAGAAATATAAAAAGATAAATGAGATAAATGAATACTACGATAGATTAGAATACATAAAATACAAAGGCTTATATGAATCAGCTGCAAGACGAGCAGCATGGTTAGAAGGTGCAGATATAAAAGGCATATTCAAAGAGCTTGACAAAAACAAAGCTAAGATAGCTAAATTAAAACGTAAAGCCGAAAAGCTTTTAGACAAACTTGATGAAGGTGATTCTGAATACAAGGCTAGAATGGCTAAAATCAATCAACAAATAGCTAGTTTAGAAGAACAAGGAAATCAAGTATTTAAAGGTGGCAAGTATACTAAATCAGCAGTGGCTTATAAAAAAGCCATGGAATCAACTATCTATGGCTTAAAAGAAGGAGCTACTAAAGACGAAATACTAGCAGCTATACCTGATCAATATAAAGATTATTTCCAAAAATTTATAGATGTTAGAGATAAATCTGAACAAAAGAAAATCTTAAAATATATGCCAGAATATTTAAAACGTCCATTACAACTTGCATGGGGAATGGAATTAAGTGATGTTGAAAGTAATCGTAAGTATTTCAAAACTCATAAACTACCTGGTTTAAATTGGAGAGGTTGGAAACCTAATGTTAATTTAAAACATGTTAAAATGAAAACTGTAGAAAATGAAGGTATGATTTTAGCTGACTTTGGTTTCTATGAATCTGAAAGATCTAAACCAATATATAAGATGGCTCCAGAAATAGAAGAATATAATGAACCTAGTTCATTTAATATGTTTAGTTCATTAAGACTAATGGCTGAAATGAAAGGACTTGGATTAGGATTAACAAATGTATCTATAGACAGAACAAATGCTCCTGGATTATGGATAGGCGGAGACATTAAACAAACCATAGAAGAAAGAACAGAATTAGCTACAAATAGTTTAGGAAACGTAATGCAAAGTATTGCATCAAACTTCTATTAAAATAGAAGTAATATATTATCAATAGAAAGGAGGTGCTACTATGAAAAAATTTCTTAGAAAGATTTTTTATAAAGCAACACAAGAACTTTATGAACAAATAACTTTGCTAGAAAAACAACTAGATAAACTAAAAGAAGAATTAGAAGAACTAAAGAAACCAGATATAGTTGTTGATTTAATAGATGATAGTGATATAAGTTCTACTCCTAAAAGCGTAAGAATTAATTATTATGTTTGGGAAGACTGGCAACAATTCTGTGAATACAATGAAGATTATTCTAAAAAACAATTAGTATCTATGGCTTTAAAAGAATTCATGGAAAAACATCAATAAAAATTAGACGTCTTTATAGACGTCTTTTTTGTATATATTAAGAAATAGGAGCGTGATACTATGATAGATTTATTTGATATATTAAAAGATCAAAAGAACAATAGAATAAACATCAAAGGTATAGTGAGTGAATACAGCGCAGTGCCATTTACCGTAGGGGATATAAATGAAATAGTTGGCTTATTAATTAATAATGATAAAAGCGTAGAAATTATGTCATTTGAAGTTACACAAGAAAAACCAAAAAGAGATATAGGTACTATAGGTTTACACGGTTCATCTTATGAATGGGATATAGAAACTGTATCTTTTGATATAGATGTAAAAGTTACAACTGAATTATATAATACTATATATACAGAGTTTGAAGATTTTATAGATTATTTTACACCTGGGAATATTAAATACGATTATAAAGAAGAAGAGATAATGATAACCAGAGATGATACGGATTATGAAGAATATACATCTGCTAGAGTAAATGCATCTTGGGATGACGTCTTAGGAGTCTTATCATCACAGGCAGCGTATTATGATGATTACACTGATTGGCAAATAGGTAGTCATCCACGTTTTGAAAGAAACCATGACGCAGATGGAGATGTGATGTTTGCTGCTAGTTTCTCATTAGGTAATCCAAGACCAGTTATAGACGGAGGCGATAGATAATGTTATTATCAGAAAAAGATTTATTGAACTATATCAAATGCCCTCTATATTATAAATTAGAGTCTAATGGACATAACTTAAGAAGAGATACGTATAATACATTCTTACATGATACTGCTAATAAATATATTAAACGAGTAGGAAGTACTAAGCTATTAGGTAATTTTGATCATGAAAATTATATTAAAAAGCATTGGGACAAAGCATGCTTAGAAAATCAACATATAATAACTCCAAAGCAATGCATTCAAGGCTGGGGATATTTATATCGTATAGTTGAATTTATTAATACTGCTAACATAGAAGTATTGGACCCAGATATTACTTATACAATAGAACCTACTGGACAGCGTCATGGCGTAACCGGTACGCTTGATCCTATTATAAAGCAAGGTGATTTTTATACTACTTTAATAATAAGTTTCTCTGATAATCTTCCTGAGTCATATGTAATGGATATGAATTTAAAACATACTATAGATGCATACGCGCTTAATCAATTCATACCAGATATACAACATTGTATAACATATCATAGTTTTAAAAGTGGCGCAGAAAAAGATACATTGAGATTTTCGAAGCATTTCAGAAGGCTGGAGTATATACTAGAAACTATAGGAAATAGTATAGAACAAGATCTTATATATCCTAGAAATAGTTATTCATGTAGTACATGTACATTTAGAGGATTATGTGATCAATGGATGGGAGATGATAAATATGACAAATAAAGATGGATTCTATTTTAGTGAAGAGTTCGGATTTAAACCACAGACAAAAAAATCTTCCGATAAAAAGAAGGAGGATAAGAAGAAAGATGGCAAAAAAGAAAACAACAAAAAACAAAAAAACTAAAGAGATGGGACGCTACTACCATAAGAAAACTGAAGTGGATGGTATAATATTTGATTCACAAACCGAGGCTGAATACTATGAATATCTTAAAGAACAATTCAATATGAAGAAAATAAGAAAGATCGAAAGACAAGTAGAATTTATACTTCAAAATAAATTTTTAATAGTGAACGGTAACCGAATAGATGAAAGTCATAAAGATTTTAAAAAGATACAAAAGGCTAACCCTGGATGTACTATACAAGCTATTAAATATGTAGCAGACTTTGTAGTACATCACTCTGACGGTAGAATACAAGTTATAGATGTTAAGGGGCAAAAAACAACAGACTTTAAACTGAAGGAAAAAATGTTTAACTACATGTATCCTCAGTACAACAAATTATTTTGTGTAGTAAAATATAACGGCGAGTGGCTAGATTATGATGAAGCCAATAAAATAAAAAAAGCTAAAAAGAAATCTAAAAAATAATTTGATCGGAGAGTGCAAACAATGGCAAATAAGAAGAAATTTGAACCTACTGAAAAAGAAATTAAAGACTGGAATGAAGTAGAAGAATTAGTTTTATCTTATCAAGCATATATTAATTCTGACGATCCTGCCGAAAAAGAATTATGTAAAGGACCAGCAGAAGAATTATTAAATAGATTTTCTCCATTATTCAAAAAATATATAATGCTTATTAAGCATAATCAAATAGATTTTAATGATATGGAGCAAAAAAGCTTTGTGTCTTTATTCATGGACGATATAACATTACGCAGAGTACTTAATAGAAAAGTAACTCCACCGTCATATCGTTCAGATATATATATCAAATCTAACTTTATTAAAGAGACATATGGTTTTAATTCTGAACAGGATATAATAAATGATTTATACATATGCTTTTTAAAGATAGCTAAGAGATATAAACAAGTAGGTAAAAATTTCTGCGCTTATTTATATAATGTATTTAAACATGAAGTAGCAAGAATGATCAAATCTAATATTAAGAACCCATTATCTATACCATATAAAAACTTCCAATATGAAGATTATGTAAATGGGTCAGAAGATAATTATCAAGTAGAAGCATATGAAGATACTTACTATGAATCCATAACAGGACTTCCTGATCTATCATGGATATTGGGAGAAACATGTGGATTTGAATTCGTTTATTTAACTCCATTACAAAGAAAAATACTTGTTAGATATTACTTAGAAGATTGGTCTGATAGACAAATAGCAGAGTCCATGGGCGTTCAAACAAGTATGATAAACTTAAAAAGAAGACAAGCTTTACAAATATTATGTGAAGAGTTTGATGTAGATATTAATACATTAAAACGCACTAGAAAGTCAGGTACTATGAAAGATAAATCTAAGTAGTTTTCAGGGCTGATTAACAGCCCTTTTTTATTATATTATATGGGAGAGATGAATTATTATGATAAGATTATTATTAACAAAATTTAAAAATATATTACTACTTTTAATAATGAGCGCTATGGTATTATCTTCCGCTAATACGGCGCATGGAAATGATTACTTTAAATATAGTGTTGGGGAAGACTATATAAAAGTATCAGTAGAGACTATGGCTACACAACAAAGACAATGTGAAGTAGTTGTAAGAGCAGGAGAGTATCAAGGTAAAGCAGGTAAACGTATATATGTAAACAATTGTACAGTTCATTTACCTGATGACATACCAGTAAGAAATGATAATGATGGTAGAGGCTTCTATGTATCAGAGTGGGATATAAATGTTAAAGAGGCCAAAGCATTAGTAAATAAATTACAATCTATGGGTGTTAATGCTAAACTACAAGTAGCAACTACTAAAGCAGAAGATTTAAATGCTGCAGGTAGAATAGCAAATAAATCTAATCCATATCTATATGTATCAATACATCATAACAGTTATGAGTCAAATAGTACAGGTTACTTCGGTATGTATAATCCAAAAAATGAAGCTAGTAAACAAGCAGCCATAAGATTATCTAATGCTATACAAAACAATGGACAAGTTCCTAAAAGAGATAATAGACCTAATACAGGCTATATAGGCGAAATGAATGTTATTAATTCTACTACAACACCTGTGTTATTAGAACTAGGATTCTTCTCTAACATAGAAGAATTAGAAGAAATCTGTAGTGACAGTTACGTAAATTATGTGTCAACAAACTTAGCTAAAGAGATTCAAAAAATGTTAAATGAAAATTATAGATAAGGAGAAGATGTATATGTTTAGAAACAATGCTTATATGAAAATATTAATGAGTACTATGTTAGGAGCTTTAATTATAGCTTCATCTATATTTACATTTAACTATCAGAATAATAAAATAAAAGTATTAGAGGATGAATTATATCTTAAACAACAGAATGAGCAAAAAGCATCAGATTATTATGAATCTATATTAAATATGAAAACGATAGAAAACAAGTTTAATTCATTACATGAATACCCTGTTTTAAAGGACTCTACGATCGAGATGGAGCATACTTATGATTATACAGCAGATGGTCGTATGGGCATCAAGAAACACGTTGAAATAGCCGGATACGGTAAACTACAATACAGTGCTGTTGTTAATTTAAGTACTGCAATAATTACTTCTAATAACAATGGTAAGGATATAACCATACAAATAGAAGCACCGTATATAGATATGCCTAGTGTTAAGTTACAACAAAATAGCTTAATCATTAAAGACAGAGACTATAGTTTCTTCTGTAATAGAAACGATAGCGCACAAGCTCAAAAACTATATATGGATTCATTCGTAGACGGTGGTATTAATAGATTGACTGAATTATATGGACGAAAAGATAAACAAAACGAACTTGATAGAATAGCAATATCAGAAGTTCATAGTTTGGTTAGAGCATTAAATCTTAATGGAAATGTAAATATTCACGTAGAAATAATTAAATAAAAAAGCCTTGGAACCCTGTATTTTACAGGGTTTTATTGTATTTTTTATCCATTAATTGGATATACTAATAATAGTAAAGGGGCTGATAAAATGGTAGAATTAAGAAGAAAAAATAATATAAATAATAATTTAAAACAAGAATTAATAGATAATGGTTATAATGAAATGATAATAAATTTACTTGTTAATAGAGGCTATGATAAAGAACTTATAACTGCTTTATTATCAATAGGCTATTCAGAAGAAATGCCTAAATATAATGACTTAACAAATGTAGAAGTCGGAGCCGATATCATAGAATCTCATATAGCTAATAATTCTACTATTTATATCTATGGCGATTATGATAGCGATGGAATTAATAGCACATATATATTAGGTGACGCTATAAATAATATAATATACTATACTGGTTCTTCTTCAAAATTAGGATTAAAAGTTCCTGAAAGACATGAAGGTTATGGATTAAATATGGAATGGTGTAAATCTATAGTAGCGAAAAGAACTAATAAAGTATTAGTTATAACAGTAGATAATGGTATAGCACAAGATAAAGAAGTAGAATATCTTTTAGAAAATAATATAGATGTATTAATAACTGATCATCATACTCCTAATGGTCATACTCCTAATAACGTATGGATAATAGATGCATTTCATAATAATGATAATGAAAACAATAAAGGCTTATGTGGAGCAGCTGTATCATTTAAACTAGCTATGACATTATTAGATAGATACCCTGAAATAAACTCAGAAGATTTATATTATAAATACTTAGTACATGTCGCTATAGCTACTATAACAGATAGTATGCCTATGACAGTAGAAAATATTAAATATGTTTACAATGGAATACAATTATTAAAAGACGGTTATGGCTCTGAAGCAGTTACTTATTATAGAGATTACAATGCTAATACTGACTTAACTCCTAAAGATATAGCATTTGGATTAGGACCACAAATAAATGCTTGTGGAAGAATGAATAATACAGCATTAGCATTAAATTATTTATTCTCTGATAATGAAGACGTAGAAGACTTATACAACGAAGTAGTTGCTATAAATGACGAGAGAAAAGATAAAACTAAAAAATCTATAGAGAAAGCTGAAAAAACATTAGATATAAATTCTCCTAGTATAATATTAGAACTAGGTAACGTAGAAGGAATAGCAGGTATAATAGCTTCTAATTTATCTGGAAAATATAATAAATGCACTATAATATTTTCTAAAGATTCTTCTGGAAAATATTTAATAGGGTCAGCTAGAAATGACGGACAAATAGACTTATTAACTTTATTAAGAAACATTAACAATGGTTCAGTAGTTAAAGTTGGTGGTCATAGTGCAGCATGTGGTATAACAATAAAAGCTAATAAATTAAATAGCTTTATAAAAGCAGTAAATGAAGCTATACTTGATTTACCAGTAGTAGAAATAACAGAAGAAACTACTCCTCAAATAATAGTAGATAATTATATATCAATAACTGATATAAATAAAGATACTTGTGAAACACTTAAAGATTTATACTTTTTCACTGAATCAAATCCTATATTTGCTTTAACAGATGTAACTATACAAAAAACTAAATCATCTAACAATAATAAAAACAATATGATGTTTACTATAATAGATGAAGATAATAATAAATTTGAATTTTGGAGCTGGGGAATAGGTGAACAATATAGAGCTTTAGGTGAGCCTAAAAACGTAACTCTTGTAGGAGAAATAGAATATAAATTTGGTAAACCTAGCTTTAATATATTAAATATAATACCTATGGAGATGATAGAGATATGTTAAATAATTTTGTACACACACATGTTCATACCGACGCATCATTACTTGATGGATTATCTAAAGTTAAGGACTTAGTTGCAAAAGCTAAGTCCCTTAATATGAAAGCCGTAGCTTTAACTGATCATGGTAGCTTAGGAAACGCTTATTCATTTTGGAACGAATGTAATGCTAATGATATAAAACCTTTACTTGGAAATGAATTATACTATACTCATAATACAGATATACTATCACTACCTCTTAAAGATAGAGATGAACTTGCTAAACAAAAAGCAGAAGAGGCTGGTATAGAAATTCCTAAAAAAGCTAAGAAAAAAGATATAGCTGAATTATTAGAACCATACACATACGATACTAAAGGTTATCATATCTTATTTATAGCTATGAATCAAACAGGTTGGATTAATCTTATGAAGCTATCTGGAGAGGCATCTGACAAATGCACATACAATGGTAGACCTCATTGTGATATGAATATGATACGTAAATATAGTGAAGGTTTAATATGTACTACTGCATGTCTTGGTTCATACTTTGACCAACTAGTATTAAATGATAAAATGACTGAAGCATATCAACATTTAAATGAACTACATGATATTTTTGGCGATAGATTATTCTTAGAGATACAACCCTTTAATAGTGAAGAACAAGTAAAAGTAAATGATATGATTATTAGAATAGCGCATGACTTAAATATTAAACTTATAACTGGTGTAGATAGTCACTATGTAGAAAAAGAAGATCATTATATACATGACATCTTATTATGTATAGGTACAGGTGCTAAGTTATCAGAAGAAAATAGATTCAGATTTGAAAACCAATTCTGGTTTATGTCTTATGATGAAGTACTAGAACATTATGAAGATCAAATAGCAAATACAGAATATGCTATATCTGAAGAATATAGAAATGGTATATATGAATCATTAAACAATACTAACGTATTGGCTGATATGGTTGAAGACATTAAACTTAAATCAGATAAACCTATAATGCCTATAGTAGAAGTTCCTGAAGGCTTCACAGATGACACTTATTTAAAACATCAATGTTGGCAAAGACTATATCAATATCTTCGTAGTAATGGTTTATGGCATAAACGTTCTATATATGAAGCTAGACTTAATCACGAACTTAATGTTATATGTACTAAAGGTTATGCGTCTTACTTCTTAATAGTTCAAGATTTTATAGAGTGGGGAAATAATAACGGCTGTCCATTTGGACCAGGACGTGGTTCTGCTGCTGGATCATTAGTTGCTTTCTTACTAGGCATAGTTAAAGGTACTGACCCTATAGAATATGATTTATTATTCTTTAGATTCTTAACTATGGATAGAAAAGCACTTCCTGATATAGACTCAGATATATCAAGATTAGATAGACAAAAAGTTATAGACTATATGGAACATAAATACGGCGCAGAGAATATGTCTCAAGTTGGAACATGGACTGTTATAGGTGTTAAAAATGGACTTAAAGACGTAGCTCGTGTTCTTGAATTACCATTTGCAGAAGCTAATGAATTAACTAAAAACTTGGATGACGGTATCACTTGGAAAGATATAGATACTATGGAAGGTGAAGAAAAGAAAGCTATTGAGTTATTAGAAGAAAAGTATTCTGAAATATTTAGAATAGCAAGAAAACTTAATGGAGTAAAAAGAAACTGTGGAATACATGCAGGTGGAGTTTTAATAACAGATAAACCTATCAATAACTACTTCCCTACTAGAACTGCTAATGGGCGTAAAGTATCTATTTGGGATAAAGATGAAGTGGAAAGTGCTAATGGATGTAAATTAGACTTACTTGGATTAGCTACTACATCAATGATAAACTTATGTACTCAATTCATAGAACAAACTACAGGAATTAAAATAACATTAGACGAATTATATAATAACAAAGAATTAAGAAATGATCCTGCTGTATTAGACATGATATCTAAAGAACAAACAGAGTCAGTATTTCAATTTGAATCTAACTTATTTAAATCTATAATAAAAGGTATGCAACCTAATTCATTTGAAGATTGTATAGCATTAACAAGCATAGCTAGACCAGGTCCATTAGGTGCTGGTTTAGATAAAGTATATAACGATAGAAAACACGGTGTAGATACCAATACAGAATTTATATTAGGCAAGTTTCCATACATGGAAAGTACTTATAATACAACTCTATATCAAGAACAACCGATGTTATTAGCAAAAGATATTGCAGGCTTTTCTGATAACCAAGCTGACTCTTATCTAAGAAAAGCTATGGCTAAAAAGAAACGTGACTTACTTGAACTATGTAAAGAATGGTTTATCCATGGCAAACCTGAAGATGAATACGGCCCTGCTATCAAAGGTGGAGTTGCTAATGGATATGATGAAGCAGCTTTAACTGAATACTTCGATAGCCTTGATTCTTATTGTTCTTACTTATTTAATAAATCGCATGCTACATCTTATAGTCTTAATTCTATGATAACAGCATGGCTTAAACATTACTATCCAGTAGAGTTCTATGCATCTGTACTATCTATACAAGATAACAAAGAAAGATGTATAAATTATATGGGTGTAATAGAAGAACAATTTGGTATAACTACAGTACATCCTGATATAAATAAATCTGGGGAATTCTTTACTCCTAATCCAGATAATAATACTATATTGTTTGGACTTAATTCTATAAAAGGCGTAGGAGAAGCGGCGCTTAAAGAAATCATTGCTAAACAACCATATAAAGATATGTCTGATTTATTAGAAAGAACAGAGAAGAGAATTGTTAATAAAAAAGTTATGACTGCATTAATTAAATCTGGATGCTTTGATTGCTGGAATGAAAACAGATATGAAGTAATGAATCAATACTATGAGTTAAGAAAAGTAAAAGACGCTGAAATGTATGAACCTTTAAACTACGACAAACAAGCTATAATAGAATTTGAATTAGATAGCTTAGAAATAGCTTTAACGGCTCGTTATTGGTTTGATGAAATTCCTAATGGAGAAAAGACTACATTTGATTGTGAGATAGTTAAAGTGACTGAGAAATACGATAAGAATAATAATCTTATGGCATTTGTTAATGTAGTATCTATAGATGAAAGCTATCCTATAGAACTTGTTATATTTAGTTCTACTTATAGACGTGTAGTGGATTTATTTGATACTGTAGATCATAAATACATTACAGTAAGCGGTAAAAAAGATGGTAAAAAAATAATTGTTAATAAAGTAAAGCCTGTTTAATTCACAGGCTTTTCTTTATACGTAATATATATTCGAAGGAGAGTAATTAAATTACACATTAGAAAGGAGATTTAAAATGGACGAGAATAAAATCTCTGACATGCTTTTAGTTCTTATGCAAGACATCGCTGTTATTAAAGCGAAATTAGACTCTATAGAAGAAATTAAATTAGATACAAAAGCTATAGGGACTAGAGTGGATCATTTAGAAGCTCAAAATAGAGAACATGATCGTATAATCAAATCTCTAGAAAATAGAGCAAGTACAATGGAAAAATTCACTAGAGATAACATGGCAGATGCTAAAAAGCAACAAACATCTGTTATGGTATCTATAGGCATGGCAGTATTATCTGCTGTATTAAGTTTAGTTATAGGATTCTTAAGATAATAAAAAGGAGCGTGTGTAAGCATGAGCAATACAACAAAGAAAAAGAAACAAGACTTTGAGAAATTAATTATTCCATTTGTAGTAGTTTCTATATTTACTTTTACTGGACTGGCAATGTATGTCCAAATAATTTCGGGGATAGAATTATCGGCCGCTCTAATAACTTGCTTCTTTGCTTTTTGTACGGGAGAGTTATGGATGTTGGCTAGCATCAAAAAGACTAAAATAAAAAATAATTTCGTAGACGATCCTACAACACCGGAAGATGAATCTGAAATATATGCTGAGATTTATCAGCAAGGATACGATGACGCTATGCAAGAACTATCTAAAAAGTTTATGAATAATTTTAATTACTTTAATAATAATGAAGTTGATATTGAAGATGAAGGAGGCAATGGTGTAGGGTGATGGTGATTGATGTAATATTTTATATAATAATTGCTATACTAATAGGTGTCTTAGGATACGGCTTCTTTAGATTAGGGAAAGATAAGCAAATTAAAATAATATCCGAATGGTTGATATTAGCAGTAATTAAAGCTGAAAAAGAATTAGGAAGTGGTACAGGACAAGTTAAACTTCGTTATGTATATGATTTGTTTTTAGATAAATTTAAATTTATGTCAATGTTTATTACTTTTGTCCAATTCAGTGGATTAGTTGATTTAGCATTGGTAACAATGAAAGAAATGATTTCTAATAACAATCAAGTTAAAGAATACATCGAAAAATAAAACTATAAAAGGAGATGGTACATTTGATTAATAACAGATTAAATGAAACTAAAATAGGTACTGCAAAAGTCATTGTAGATATTTTACCTGCCGGTAAAGTTATACCTAACAAAGCTATGGCTGTTAGCTCTATTACGATTCATCAAACTGGGAACATAGGAGCACCTGCTAAAAATAATCATAACTATATGAAAAACTGTAATAACAATGGGGCAAGAATTGCTTCTTGGCATTTCACTGTTGACGATAAAGAAATTTATCAAGCCGTGCCAACTAATATGAAAGCATATCATGCAGGAAATGCTTCAGGGAATAGTAGTTCAATAGGAATTGAAATATGTATGTTTAATGATGCTGAAAGACAAAAACAAGCATATCTAAATGCTATAGAACTTGTTAAAATACTTATGAAGTATCATAACTTCAATATAGGCCATGTTAAACAACATTGGCATTGGACTAAAAAAGATTGTCCTCAATGGCTACGTTCAAACAAATTTGGTTACGACTGGAAATGGTTCATACAACAATGTGGAGGAAACACAGTAAGAACAAACATATCTCCTGTTCCATCTTCTACATTTAAACCTTATATAGCTAAATGTAACACTAATGGATTGAACTGTAGAAAAGGTGCTGGTATGAATTATGCTGTAGAACAACAAATAGACGCAGGAACTGCTATAACAATAATAGAACAAAGAATGAATGGAACAACTAAATGGCTAAAAGCGAAATCAGGATATTGGGTATGTGCTAAATATATGGATTTTATAAAGTATGTCTAATTACTTATTAGTTAATAAACCTTCAGCTACTCTAGGCCAAATTAATCGTTGGTCTAGAAATAAACCTGTATTATTTAGACAAGCCATCCCAATAGCCTATAAGTTAAGTTTACGATATGGTATAGACCCAGTAATCACAATAGCACAAATAGCATTAGAAACTGGCTATTGTAAATTCGGTGGTCAAGTCTCTCCTTCTTACCATAATACTTGTGGACTTAAAACAAAAGACGGTAAAGCGTTCCATAAATTTGATTCTTGGCAACAAGGAATAGAAGCACATGTACAGCATTTAGCTTTATATGCAAATGCGCCTAAACTACAAGGTAAAACGATAGTCGATCCTCGTCATTTCAATAGTTTAAAAGGTACAGCTAAGACTGTAAATGATTTATCTATGAAATGGGCGACTAATTCTAACTATGGAATTAAACTAAATAAATTATGTGATGAAATTGTAAAGAGCCATTAATTTGGTTCTTTTCTTTTTATGGAAATATATACTAATAATTAAAGGGAGATGATATATATGAAACAATTATATGAATTATGTTATGGAGTAGAGCCAGAAGATAAAGAACTTGCTTTATTAGAAATTAAACATCAAAGATTATTAGATAATGGCTATACAAATAAAGAAGCTAATAAAATATTATTAGATACTAAATTAAATATAGACAATTATGAATATGCAGATAGCATTATAGCAAATGCAGAATGTATCTTTAGACATCATGAACTACAAATACATTCTAAACCAGGCGGGTTTGATCCTGTTACATGTACTGTAATAAAACGTCCATATTACTTAGAGATGAAACATAGATATACAATGGATAATTTATTAAACTATTATTATGACAAACTTATAGTCCCTCCTCTATTTAGAGATACTAAAAGAGATACAGGTGCAATGAATCATTTAATTAATAATTTTAAATCACCTGTTCTACACTCAGTTGATTTTATATTATTCGTAATAGATTATGTAGCGTCTAATGGATATAAAACAAATAATCCATTGGATTTAAAAAATTGGTTTCAATCAACTTACGAATACTTAGAACAATTTGTATTAAGTACTAAATTAGAATTAGTTAATAGAGAGGACGTGCTACTATAATGAAATGCAATATAATCGAAATGGGCGGAGTTAAAAATGGATACTTCACTAGAAATCATTTTATAGAGATGAATCAATTAAGCAAACATTTAAAAGACTATGACGGAGATATATATAGCACTATATATAGATATGATAGTACAGATCAAAATACTGCTAACTTTATAGCTCCATTATATCTTGATTTAGATATAGATGATATAGAAAATAACTTTAATAAAATAAAACAAGATTTAGCTTTAGTATTAAGAAGATTAAAATCTATGTTTAGCCTTTCTGATAAAGATATAGAACTTTACTTCTCTGGTTCTAAAGGTTTCCATATACTTGTTAATCATAACATCTTTGGTTTTGAACCTTCTAGAGATATTAATAAACAATATAAGAAGGTCGCTGTAGAATTAAAAACATATACTATTAATAAAACAATAGATACTAAAATATATGATAATAAAAGACTATTTAGAATTCCGAATACTATTAATCATAAAACAGGATTATATAAAGTATCTATTAGTTATGAGAAAGTTAAAAACATGCAATCATATGATGAACTTAAAGCTTATGCTTCTAAACCAAAAATAGCTAAGCCTTGTATATATAAATATAATCATAAAGCTAGAGAAGCATTTGATGCTTTAATTGAAAAAATAGATGCAGAAGAAAAAGCTAAAATAAATACTAAACTTGCTAAAGAGTTTATTCAGAAGAGGGAACTTTTACCATGTGTTCAGTATATACTAAAAAATGGATGTGCTAAAGGACAAAGAAATAATACCACAGTTGCTTTAGCAAATAGTTTATTCCAAATAGGTAAAGACTTTGATGAAGTCTTAGAAATAATAACTTATTGGAATACAGAGAAGAACGAAGATCCATTAGATCAAGCAGAGATAAGAACTACAGTAATGAGTGCTTATAATAATGCTAAACAAAATAGATTCTATGGATGTACAGTATTTAAAGATTTAGATGTATGTGTTAAGGGTTGTCCTATACACAAATAATTTTTATTGGGAGAGTGTTATATATGGATACTAAAATAAGAGATTTAATAAATGGAGAAAGAGACAACGAGGTTGAATTATTAAATGATACAGATAATAGGGTTTGCGCTATTGATTATTTTAGCGCTTTATCGATTAGTCTAGATGAATTTGATGATAGAGCATGGAACAAAAAAGAAGGATATAAAACACCAAATTTTCCTTCTTTAACTACTGGCTTAGAAGGTTGGGATAGTGGCTTATATATCTTTGCAGGATTGGCTAATCACGGGAAAACTGCTATCATGGTTAATATATTAGAAGACTTAGTAATGAATCCAGATAATAAATTATTTGGTATCTATTATTCACTTGATGACAATAAAAATAAAGTATTGCCTAGAATAGTAGCAATGAGAGAATCATTACCTATAGGATTAATAAGTAAGCCTGGTCGTTATCAGAAAATGGTTGATGAACAACATCCTGATGCTATACATATAGCACAACTATTAGATAAACGTGCAGAAGGTATACAAAAGCTTAAAGAGCAATCTAATAAAATGATGATACTTGATTCTCAAGATATAAAATCAGATAAAGATTTAAAAAATTCTATTCATCAAATATATAACTATGTTAAAGCTATGGATGAAGAAGCTAATATAGTAGTAGCAGTTGACGGACTTAAAGATATAAACTTTACTGAATTAAATTTAACTGAGAATGAAAAAGTCGATACTGCTTCTAGATTCCTTAAAGATATATCTGTAGAACTTGATATAATAGTAATGTCTACAATGCATTTAAGAAAACTTAATGGTAATCGTAGACCTGGTACAGAAGATTTAAGAGACAGTAATAGACTTGAATATGAAGCAGATGTTATATATCTTGTATATAATGACGTATCTAGAAATAAAGATGCTGCTAAAATATATACAAGAACTGGATCTGAAGATAGTCCTAAATGTCCTGTATTAGAATTAGATTGGGCAAAGAATAAAATGAGTTCTTATAAAGGTAGAACATTCTGTTACTTTGCTCCTGAATATAGTAAAGCTATTGAATGCCAAGAAGATGATGCTCGTAGATTCAATGCTTTAGTTTATCAATTATAATAGAACGCCTTAATGGGCGTTCTTTTTATTACGTTCAATTGGTAATAAGATAATGATTATACTAAGAAAGGAAGGTGTCATATAACAGTGGATAAAGATTTGATGTTTTTGGCTGAGTTCTTAGAGCAGTTCTATATTCTGCCTTATACTCATAACGAATTGCTCGATCTATTATCTAGAATAAAGAATGGCTACTTCTTATCTAGAGAAGAATATGAAACTCTTAAAAGTATCATTCTTGATGATGGAGAAATAGAGGGCGATTTTTTATTTTCTGGAGACTATAAAGATTTAATTAATAAACCTTACATACCTAAGAAAATATCAGAAATGGCAGATTATAAAACCTTTATGTCTGTTATAAATAGCACGTGGTCGGCTTTACAAGAGAAAGATGCTGAGCTAGAAGAAAAGATTAGTGATAACGCTCGTTTTGTATCTGCCCTAGAAGTAGTATTATCTCAAGATATTGAGCGATTAGAACGATTAATAGATGCATGTAAATTATTTGAAGGTGAGAACCTTAATGATGTAATCGCAAATATTAGAGATGAACTAGGCTGGTTAGAAATTATTAGAGAAGATATAGAAGATGGTAAGGTCTTATCAGAAAAAGACTTCACTGCTGCTTATGAAGAAATATTAAAAAGTATAAATGAAACTGCAGATGGTTTAGCTGGTTATATTAAAAAAGTCATTGCTGAATCAATTGTAGATCCGGGAGAACCTAATAACAATAGTAATAGACGATTAGATTCTATAGGTGAAGCATTAGCTACTAAAGTAGATAAAGTGTATGGTTGGGATCTATCAGAAAACAACTTCTCTAAAAGATATAAAGAAATTCTTGATACTGTATTAGACCATGATGGAAATGGACATGGAACACTTCAACAATACATAATAGATATCGTTGATCGTTATGAAGAACAATTCCAATACATGATTAACGATGTAGTAGATAGAATGGTTGAATACACAGAAAACGAGATCCAAGATATTAAAAAACAAATAGCAGATAAGTTTGATGAAATAGACGATACAATGACTTCTGTCAAAGAAGAAACATTGTTCGGTGTTACATTCAAAGATGGTGATGGGCCAGCCTCTATAGCAATAGGAGGATTAAAAAAAGGTACAAAATTAGAAGGTAGACAAATAAGAGATGTCTTATTAGAAATACTATGTCCTTTCGTAATGCCAACTGTATCAGCCACATTAGAACTAGCACCTCATTGTGATTACTTATCTAGAATAGGTAGCGTTGTAGAAGTTGAAGGTATACATGTTAATATAGACAGAGGATCTTTACCTATAAGTAGAACTATCTACAAACAACGTGTAGGGAATCAATACGAAGTAATACAGGCTTACAGTGGAGCTGTTACTAGTCACATGTTCCCTGAGATACTTGAATTTACACAAAGCTTAGATAGTGATTATTTTATTGTTGAGGTAGAAGATGTTGAAGGTAATGTTGTAAGAACGAATACTCAATCTGTTTATATAACATATCCTCTATTCTTTGGTGTTCTAGCTGCTGATGCGGAACCAAATGCTGAAATAGTATCGCAAATGTATGAAATGCTAAAATACCCAGGTACTAATTGTGAAATAAGATATACGACTGAAAATCAAAGAATGGTATTTGCGGTACCTTTAGGATATGGAGTACTATCTGAGATACTAGATCAAAATGGTTATAATATTACAAAATCATTTAGTTATGAAACAATAACTTTAACTTTTAGAGTTAAAGAAGTTTCAGGTGATACAATTAAATGGAACGAATACAAACAAAATTATGTTGTATATTATAACAATCCTAGTACGGTTACTAGTTTTAAAATAAATTATAATTTCTAATAAGGAGGTGTTTTTAATTGAGCGAACCTAATTTTGGTATTGGTAATGGTATCACCATTACAACTGGCTTTGACGTGTCTACACAATTACCTTTAGATTCTAGAACAGTTGTTAATAATTTAGATGAACTAGCAAATATACCTAGCACTGTTGTATATTTAGGGTTATTGGTATTTGTTATAGATGAAAACAAATTATATCAATGGAAATGGATAATACCTGAAGAAGAGACTGAAGCTCCTTATATAGGTTGGGGGCCAATAGAATCAGAAGTGTCAACTAAAGAAATACTTGATTTATCAGAAATAGATCCTGAAAACACTCCTGTATTAATGATGCAAAAAAATAAGAAGAATTTCTTTCCTATAGTACATGAAAAAAGTATTTATATAGAAGATTCAGAGAGCGAAGATCCTAATAGTTCTGTGTCTTTAGAAGATAAATATCAAACTAGATATGACGAGGCATTTGAAACAGAAAATAAAACTGTTACTGGATCAGTTAATGAGCTTAATACAAAAATGGAAGACACTTTACAAGAATTCAGAACTGAAATAACAGTAACTTTACAAAAATTAAAAGATGATGTTGCAAAAATGCAACAAGATGTACAAGACACAATGGATCAACTAGAAGCTGATATAATAGCTGACATGAACGTATTGCAAAAAGAACTTGAAGATATGATAGCTGAGAAACAACGCGAGATGGAAGCTAAAATGGCTGAAATGGATAAAACATTTGAAGAACTAATGGCTGAAATCAATCGTAAAATAGCTGCTTTAGAAGCTACGATTCAAGAGAAAGTTGATGAAATGTTACAAGACGTAGATAATGTTATTTTGACAGATGATCAGGTTAATAACTTTATGGAACAAATAAATGCTAACTTAGCTGAATTAGATACTATATAAAAAGAGCCTTTAATTAGGCTCTTTAATTTTACAATTATTTAATTCTATTATATGAGTATGTTTCATTTTATTTAAAGCTTCAGCTGTATGTATTTTTTTATTACATACATTGAAGTTACGATTCCCGCCTACTTTACCTTGCTCATAACACTCTCTACACTCATTAAGTCTCATATCGCAGTTACGACAACCATAGCAAAGAGTACATTGAACAAAGTTAGGACATTGTATCTGATTTCCTCTTACTTGATTTGGTTGTTTCCCCGCCATAACTATTCTTCTCCTTCTTCTTTTTTGTTAGATTGTTTTTTAGCTGCTGGTTCTTTCTTCTCTGCTTTAGCATTTTTTGCATTCCCGCCATTCGGCTTGTCCTCCTCTACTTGCATATTAGGATCTAATAAGATAAAGTTTCCTAAAGTCTTTTTAAAACAATCTTCACATAAGCAATACTCATTGCCATATATTTTAAGTTTATAAACTAATTGTCTATCTAAAGATTTTGGTTCATACACATCTTCAGGATTACGGTTACGTCTACAGTGATAACATTCATCACCTACAGTTCCATATTGTAATCCTTCTTTTTTTTCATAATCTAATAAAGCCATATTATCACGCTCCCTTAAAATAATCTATAAATCTATTACTCTTTGCAGATGTAATATATAAGAAGAAGATAAAAGATAAGAGGTGATAATTTGGCTAGACAATTTTATAATAGAAGATCGACAGTTTCTAATAGTCACTCATATAACGTAATGAAAAACAAAGCTAGGCAAGCTGCTCAAGCTAGACAGCAAGGGGATTATGATGCCGCTCAAAAAATATTTGATGAAATAGATTATATTTTTGGGGACAAAGAAATAGATTTAACAAAAGCAACTAAGGTTATAAATTCAAATAAGTTTCATGTTAAAGGTGCTAATCGAAAAGAAAGTACTAAACTTACAAATTTATTAAACAAATTGCATTCTGATAATGCTTTTGAATCTATGCCTACTACGGGTTTTCATAAGAATAGTGCAATAGAAAAAGCTATCGATTTTAATGGAAAGATATCATTTGTTGAACAAGATGTAAGTACATTTGCATCATATTCAGATATGATTAAAGCATACGATCGATTAAAAGATATGCAAGGCAAGGCTGGAAATTATTTATATCTATTTGATACAGAAACTTTTGGTGGAACTAATAGATCTAAAATATGGAATCCATTAGGTGTAACTGAATTTGCCATGCAGAAAATAGATTTGGCAACAGGAGATTTTACTAAAACAAATATAGTTTTAGGTATGAATCCTACGATAGAAAATAAGAAACTTGTAAACAAAATATTAAATGCATTAGGAACATCTTTAAATGACCCCGATGTTAAAGATGGCGATATAAAAATAGATCCTAGTATAATAATGAATGATGAAGAATTAAGAGTAACTGCATATCGTCTTGCATTATATGGAGATGAAGGTTCTAAATTTAAATTCAATAAACAATTAGGATATATGGAAGCAGAAGAACTAGCCGCAGAAATTACTGACTTCTTAGACCCAGAGAAAATTAAACGAGGCTATCAAATGAATATCGATGCCTTTAATGCTGCTGGGAAAACTAAGTATGGTCTTAATAAAGCACAATTAGCTATGATAGATAGCGTAGCTGAAATGTACGAAGCTGCATGGAATGGAACAGGTATGGTTGGAGGTCAAAACATTGTACCTTTCGACTTTAAAACTGTTAATGCAGAGCTAAGAAAAATGAGACAATCTTTGGAATATGCAATTAATTCTGGAGGAATGAACGGTATTCCTGTTAAAGAAGCTAAATTAGGTTTAGATTATTTAAATACTAGATTTAAAAAATATGATGCTATAGGTGTATTATCTAAAACACAAGAAACTTATGGGACAATGTCTTTACCATCGCAACAGATATTTGATACATTGCCTATGATAAACTTTATCAAAGAACACTTTGGTATAAATACACTATATAAAAATGATCAAGAAGCAATAATGAAAGCTTCTAATGGTACAGCAAAACAAGAAAATGTTGGAGCAGTTTGGTTCCCTGATTTATTTGCATCAGGAGAAGCACATAGAGCTGACTTTGACGTTGATGTTCAACGTAATTTTTTCACTGCACCTATAAAAGAATTAGGAAATAAAACTTTCATAGAACACTTTATGGAACATGAAGGTGGTAGTGGATTAAAAGGCTTAAATCTACGTGAACAAAAAATTATAGCAGGCGGAGAACAACAATTATTCTACGCTAAAAAAGGTATTCATGATAGAACGTATGCAGGTAAAGCAGCACTTGATCATGTTATAAATAAGAAAACAGGAGAAGTTTTTCTTGCATCTAACTATGAGATAATGGGTAAAAATAAAACAGCTAGTTTTACAGGCAATAAAAATATGGGTAGTCAATTATCCAAAGGCCAATTCTATTTTGTTGATAGTATACAACAATTAGATACAAAGAATTTACCTAGTGAACTCGGCGATGTTTTACCAGAATTAAATGGACAATCAATTTATCAAGTACGTATGCGTATGGCAGTTGGTAAAGACTATATGGGTCAAGGCTTAGAAGATATAGAATACGTTATGCATTTCGATAATGAATACGAAATGAGTGGATGGTTCTCTAGTCACTTTGGAATGCCGGCTGTTAAAGGTGACGATGGTAAATGGAAGTTTAATAATAATGAAGCTCTTGATTTATTTGAAAAAATAATGTTAGAAGACGGCCAAATGAAAACTGTGCCAGGTACTTATGGAAGTGATCCTAATACATTAGTCGATGACATGTTAAACTTCAAAAGTAAAAGTACATTAATGGATAGAGCATTAAGAGATATAACAGGAGATAGACAACTTGGAAAGATTTCTGATCAAGTTGAAATAAGAAAAATATTAAAAGATGCAGGTCTTGAAAATGTAACAAAAGAAGAAATACGCGACATTCTTAATGGAAAACAAATTGCTAGAATGAGCGGAATGAATTATAAAGATGCACAACAATTAATTCAAGATGTTATAAAACAAGCAGGGTACGAACCTAAAGATGCAAAAGGTACTACTAAACTATATGGAAGTACTATAAATAAAATAATTACATCTTGGGACTTTGTTTCAAAACAAGACCCATTCTTCTCACAAGTTCTTGATGACCTTGATGTTTTTGCTACTAAATTAAACTATACGAAAGAACAACAAAAAGCTATATTTAGTAATGCTGTAGAAAATCTTAAAACACAAGTTGCAAATATATTATATGATACTCCTGAAGAAGTTAAAAAGGCCGTACATAATGTTACTAATTATGAAGGTTCATTAAAAAATTTAAAGAATATATATGAAGTATCTTTACCTGATAAATTTATACTAGATCAACGAAAGATACATAAAGTACAAACAGCATTAAATTTTGATGCACAAAAAAATATATTAACAGTACGTTTAGATAACAAAAACTCTGCTGCATATAATCTAGTCGATTCTCTTGTTTCATTAAAATTCGGAACAAGAAATTTAGATTCTAATCCAGAGAATTTCCAACGTAGAGCATTATATGAATTTACTGAACACTTAAAAACTTTACCTGAATTTGAAAACAGTGCATATTTACAAAGTGCTTGGGATCATATAACTCAAGATACAGTAAATTTTAATATCAATACTGCTTCTGACTTTGTTATAAAAGCCATGAACGAAGTAAAAGAAATAGATCCAAGTCTTGGTATAATAAATGATATAAATGTACGTACAATGGATATAGATCAACAGTTTGTTGATGCATTAAATTTAATTGCTCAAGGCGCTATAGACGATAACTACATTAATAATTTAAAATTGTCTGGAGCCGATGAAGCTACTATAGAAAAATTCCAAAAACTTAGAAATATTTCTATTGTTAATACTGTACGAAATGCACCTGTACCTTTTGACGTAAAGTCTAGTAGATATCAAGGTACAGATACAGAAAAAATTAGAGAGTTTATAAAACAAAACGTATTAAATAAATATATGCCAAATCAACAAGAGTTTGAATCTAGATTGATTAATATGACCGATGAAGAAATTTGGCATAGAAAAACTCTATATAAAAAATTAGAAGAACAAGTTACTAATAGATTAACTGATGTAACAGAAGCCTTATCTAGAGTTCCTGGAGGAGAACTTTATATAGCAGAAGACGGTCAATTTATTTTTAAACATGGTGGGCAAGCAATACCTATAGAAGCTTTACCTAAAGTAAAAATGAATGGTGTAGAATTATATGGAGAAGTAGGTAGAAGCCCTGTTGAATTAAGATTAAAATGGGGCGTAGATAAAACAGGTGGAATTAAAATAACTACCAACTTAGAAGACTCTTTTGAAAGAGGTAAAATGGTTACTAATAAAATCAAAAAAGCAGTAGAAGATGGTAAGTTTAAGCCTGATATGGTAGCCAATATAACTTCTCATTTATCTAAAGAGTTTAGAGAAGATTCTAGATATGCATTTGTTAGTGGGAATATGTTTACTAACTTAATGGTTGATACTGGTGATTTAGATACAATACTACCTCGTTTATTTAATAAAGATGGAGACCTTAACCAATATTTAGATAGAATCAATATTCCAGACGATGTTAAAGAATTTATAGCAGAACAAATTGGGAATGCAGATAAAGAGATAGAATCTGGAAAATTAGATCCTAGACTTAATCAATATTTATCTGCGTATAGAATTGAAATACTTCAAGGATACACAGAAGCTTTAGCAGCTAATAGCCCTGAAGCACTTAGAATAGTTAGGAACTTAACTATAGGTACAAAAGGTAAAGGTAAACAAGAACGTGGAATTTTAATGGGTGCCGGATTACGTTTCGAAACTGGAGCACTAGACTCTTTCAATGATCTTGGACGTCCAGTTGTAGACAGTTCAGGTAACGTTCAATGGATTGCTTCAGAAGCTTTAGATGAAAATATTATTTCTAAAAATATTGGAGGTACTTTCTATAAAGGTGCTTTATTTGAAGATAATATGAGTAAACGTGTTAATAGACAAGTCTCTGATGGTGCTGGAGAAATAATGACTAGTTGGACTAGTAGAACAGCTTATGTTGGAGAGTATGGATTAAAAACTATACTTGATAATAACTTTGATAAAGTTATGAATAATAACACAGTTAAGCATATTACAAAAGAGCAAAAAGAAAATGTTTATAATATGTTATATGCATATGTAAACACTTTTGAACAACAAAAAGTATATAACGCTAGAGCATTTGATGAAATGATGAAAGGTAAAAAACCTGCCAATATAGTTAAATTATCTAGTGCAAAAGATTTTGTTAATATAACTAGAACTGCAAAAGATGCTGATAAATACGATAGACTATTGGACATGATGGGATCTATAAAGATGTCTCCAGAAGGAGTTATATCTTATAAATCAGGTAGAGGAGAGATAGTTAAAAGAGGAGATACTATAGTATCATACGCTCAATATGGAGCCAAAGACGGTAGAGCCAATTGGACTTCGAATATGGATAGAGCTTTACTTCATTTTCAAGTTACTAATAAACAAGGAGTAAAACTTACAGACGAACAAATTAGTGAAATCTTAAATAAAAACAAAGACATATTTAAAGATGTAGATTTTACTAATAGAGGAGAAACACTTAAAGCTTTAAAAACAGCATTAGATGATTATGAAATGAACTTCGCAGTAGAAGATATTAATAGAATTATGTTACCTAAAATCCTTGTTGGTGACGTAGAAAAATCTATGAATCATATCTTATATGCTAAAACAGGATCAATAGATGAAAATGTAGCTAAAGTATTTAAAATGTACGGCAAAGAAACTGAAGAGTTATTATATGGAACAGTATTAACTGATCAAGCTTTAGATGCTGCATTCGGTGACACTAAACGAAGAAGAGCCGTAGCCAAAGCAGCAGGATTTAAAAGCTGGGGCAAATTCGTTAAAGCCTGGGAAAAAGAAATGTTTACTATGTCCGATATGATATTTGGTAAAGGCGGATTATTTGAAGGCTTTACAGATATAGGTAGTGATAACTTATTTGGACATGGAAACAAAGGTGCTCAATTTTTAGGTTCTTTAAATGACGCTATACTTATGTTAGGTAAGTATTCATCTGGCGGCGTTGAAAATAATGCTGCTAGAATAAAAGGTCTTGAAGAATTTGTTAAGATGTACAATAATGATGAAAAGTATCAGTTTATTAAAAACAATGGTTTTAGTCAAGGTAAAGGTGTAAAACTTCAAGTAGTTGATGGTCATTTAGAACTTGAAGGTGGTAGAGCCTTTAATAAAAATTTAGAGAATTCTGATTATATAGATTATAAAAAACTTGAAAACTTAATAAGAGATGTAGATTCATTTTTGGAATCTAAAAATGCTTCTGTTGAAGACCGTTTAATCCATAACTTTAAAATATATAAAGATGAAGAAAAAGGCATAGATAGATATGTTCAATATAATGGTGAAACTTTACAAGAAGGAGAATCTACTAAAGAATTTATAGGTAGAAAAATATTCTCTAAAAATGAAAAAGGCGAGCTTGAAATGATAGGTGGTCAAGCTGCTATAGACCATAAGCTTGTTATAGATTCAGAAACTCAATCAAGTATGCCTCAAGAATATTATGATAGAAAGCTAGATTATCTCCATATGAAAGGTGAAAGAGCAAATATAGAAGGAGAACTAGCAAAAGCAGAACAAGCTTTTAATGATAATCCAACAGATCCCGATATAGAGCAAAGATATCTTGAATTAAAATCTAAAAAAGATATGATGGATATGGAAATAGAAGAGTTAGATGAATGGCTAACTAATATGGAAAGTACAGGACATTCATATCGTATAGGAGATCAAGAAGAAAAGATACTTAAAAATTATCTTTTAAGTGATCATTCAATAGATGCTATCAATCATCAAATAAACGAAGGTGGATTAGATAAAAATATATTTTCTACAAACGAAGCTTTTAGAGGAGTGGACTTTGAAAAATATAAAAATAAATCTGCATACGCAGACTTGATTGAAGAATTACATGCTCAAAAATATTATAATCCATATATAGATAATAAAGTATTAAAAGAAAAAGATTTAAAAACTGAAAAATACAAACATTTAGAAGGTATGTATGATAGGTTTGTTAGAGCAGGAATCACTGATAAATTAGGTGCAGAATCTGCACAACTTATGTATGATATAGAATCTGCAGCTCTTGCAGATAAATTTAATAACTTAGGAGAAGCAAGCATCGAAGACTTATTAGAAGGCGACAGATATAAAATAATGACGCCTGATCAATATATTAATCAATTTGGTGACCCTAGTGTTCCTGGTTATGATTCTGTAATAAAACAAAATGTTCTTTTAGAATTAGATTTAAAAGATGGTAGAGGTAAACAATATATAGCAGTTCCTGGAATGGGTACTGTTATGGAACAAAATGAAATTAAACAAACATGGCATGAATACGCAGGTAGATTATCTACTATGTATCAACAAAAATTCTTGCCTCTTCACGGTGAACCATTAGAATCTCAAAAAGTAAGAGATAGCATGACAAATATAATGAATGATTTAAGAACATCAACTAAAGAATATATGGAAAAAGGTTCGTCATTACATAAGTGGATGCGTCAAGAAGTTCATGCTGGAACAGACCGTGTTAAAATACTTAGTATGATGCCTTCTGAAAAAAATCCATTATTTACTCAAGCCAGAGTCGATGGTAAATCATTATATGATTGGTATAAACAAGGAGTATATTATGATTATTCATTTGACTCTTTAGAATCATTTGAAAAACGTGGCTATTTTAAAGAAGACTTCTTACAAAAAATGAATATGACTAGAGAACAAATGATAGAGCATTTAAAAACTGAAGGTACCGTAATGCTTGATGACCGTTACCCTAACATAAGAGAGCGTTCAGTAACTCCGGTGCGTCATTATTTAGCAATGGGACCTAACAACGAAAGTTTCCTTGCTAATAACGCAGCAATGTTAGCACCGTGGACAGAAAAAGCTTTAAAAGGGGACTCAGATGGTGACTCTATTTCTAGAGTATTGGTAAAACGTAAAGGTATTGATTATGTTCAATACGGCGTAGCTAGAAAGAGAGCTGTAGATGAAATAGATCAAATGAATATTATGGATAACTTTGAAAGAGAAGAACTTATAAAACAAAAGACTATTGACAACATTAATGAAATGATTCAAAAAGATACAAACAAACATAGATTATTCCTTAGAAAATTTAAAGAAAAAGATTATGAAGTTTTTAAAGCAAAAGATATAAACATGGCTGTATCAGCGACTACAGAGAATAAAACAACATGGTTTGAAGAAGTTTTAGACCAAATGAAAGGCGACGATGCAAAAGCTAAAAGAGCGATGATTATAAAAGAAGGCGATTCGTACTTACAAGCAGAATACGATAAAGGTAGATCTATTTTAGGGATGATAAAAGTTAATGCATTATCAGAAACTCCTACATGGGCTCAAATAGGATCTAACGTAGACGATATTAATCAAGCTTTAGAAACTCTTCAAAATAATTCTCAATATTTAAGTAAAGATACAAGAGAGTATGTAGAAAGCATATTATCAGATTCAACTAATATATGGGAACATAAAAACGAAATAGATTCTTTAGATAAATTATTGGTAGGAATGGAAGAACTTCAAAGACATAAAAAAGCTCCTGTTAATCAAGATGGATTCGAAAAAATTCAAAATGCTGTTTTAGAACGTATAAGAATAAATAGATACCATGAAGAAGGTATGCAAAAACTAGGGGTTACAGCTACTGGTAATGTCAATGCTACTTTATACGGAGTATCTCAAGCAGTAAAATCTAGATATGGAGATGTAACTTCTCCTCTATATGATGAACTAAAAAGATTTGTTACTTCTGATATATCATATTGGGCAGAAGAAACTCCTATATCAGGTAAAAAATTTAAAATAAAAGCTGGAGATAAAAGACTGTTTGAATTTTCTAAAGTATTTAAAGACATCGAACGTTCTTATAATAACGGTGGGCCTACAACAGAACATCTAGAAGCTATGCAAAATTACTTTAAAACATATATGGATCATGACTGGATAGCAAAAACTTATGATAAAGCACATGATAGATTAGGTACTCCGTCTGCAGCTAGACTAATAGATAAAGCAGATAAAGTAGACGATATAATAAAACAATATACTAATGTAGTAGCAGAAGCACTTAATCCTAAAAGCTCAATGTATGCCGAAGTTTTAGCTCATAGAAGTTTAGGGCGTAGAAATGCTCATCCTGGAGCAGTATGGCATTTAAGTGGTAAAATGTGGCTAACTTCAAATGCTGCAGAAGCTGCTTATTTAGTACACGGTAAAGCTTTAGATCATACAACAATATCTGATGATATCTTAGATAATGCATCAAGTGTAAGAATGAAAAGAGTAATGCAAAAATTTGAAATGCCTGATGATAATAGTAAAACCAAAATGATAGCTGAACTAGGCAATAGAGTAAGTAATAAGATATCGAAAGCTATAATAGATAGTGGTAATAACTTCGGTAAAAGCTTAGGTTTAGGTGTTGTAGGATTGGCTGCTGGTTTAATTGCAGCAGGATATGCAACTGGTAATCCTCTTAACGATGCCGATCCTGAAACAATAGTTGAACAAAAAGGTTATGAAGGTGTAAAAGCTGCACCAGAAATGATGTTTAGTTCTGGACAAGGATTTGCACCAAACAATACAGGAGGGTATATAATTAATATTAAAGGCGATACAAGAAAAGGTAATCGTCAATTAAAAAGAGCATTAAAACAAGCAACAAAAAATATAGGAGGATCTTCGAATGTAGTTATGAATATAAAAACATCTACATCTCAAGGCCCATATACAGACCAAGATATAGAAAACATACTTAATAATTATTTCTAATAAAGAGGAGCCATGAGCTCCTCTACTTTAACTAAGGTGGTGAGAGCGTTTGGCTAAAAATGATGAAATGGAAGTAGTAGTTAGCACATCTCCTTCTGACATGATCAATAAATATAAAGAAATGGCCAACATGAGAAGAGACTTCGAAGATTTAGATATAAAAGATTGTATCCCTACATTAGATGAAATGATTAAGTCAGATTTAATGTATGACATATTAGAAGGAGTAGCTAATGGAGAGACTGAACAAGATGTTTTATCTACAGCATATTATATAGATCAACCTCCTACTATGGAATTAGGATATCATAATGATTTAAATGTATTTATCTATAAAGTAAAAGTAAATCTTTCAGAAAACGATATTAAATTAAATAAATTAGACGGAGATACATTTAGAGTTCCATTGGACTCTGTAATAGAACCTCTTAATTCTGAATTTACAATGAACAATGGAGAGTCTTATAGCAGTTTTAAAGATTATTGTTATTCAAAAGGCTTAGTTGATGAAAGTGCAGATGCAGACAAACGAATGTTACAAATAAGACTTGTAGGAGTAAATACTCCTGAGATTCCACACTACGATATACAAGTCATGAAAAAATCAGATATAGTATCTATGACTTTAGATGAAGCTAGGAAGAAAAATGCAAATATAAAAAAATATACAGACTCTGGATTAGAAAGAAATGAAGATGGTAAAATAGATTTTTATAAAGTTAAAAATTCTTCTGGTGGATATTCTTACCATGAAATAATAGGTGACGCTTCTGAGTATTTAGACACGAATGTATCTAATTGTGTATGTAAAAAAATAGTAGTATACGATGATTCTGAAAAATCATCAGTTGTTGGTGGATATAAAGCACAACAAAATTTAATAGACCTTGTTAATGGTCAAACTGTTTATCTTATGCTAGATGCTAATGGAGCTAAAGCAAATAAGACAAGTAGTAAGTATAAATTATATTATAATCATTGGTGGAACTTAGCTGCTACAGTAGGAGATATGATAGATCAATGGTGTGATTATACAAATGAAACTACATTAACTAAATTATCTTATTCTCCATATGGTACAGATGGATATGGACGTTTTTTAGGTGCTGCATATGTATCAGAAGGAGAATTATATACTAATGTAGCTAAATATAATATAGCTGATTCAGAAACAAAATCTGTTGCGAATCCTGATGTAACAAGCTCTCCTGAATTAAATAATTTAGGTAGTGATACAGCAGCAGCTTTTAAGCTATATACTTATAATAAAAACAATCAATTATGGTTAGATTCATTTTCTGAAATGACGAAAGAATCTTATAACGCCCGTATAGAATTCCATAAAGAAGTATCTGGTATAGACTTTACAAAAGTACGTGATTGTACTATGTTCTTAGGCGATACTTTATTTTTAATACCTCCTCAAAATATTCGTTCATTATCTAGTATTGATTATGAAAGAGTCGGCATTATGAGAGGTAAAGGTTCGATGATTAAAAATAGTACAAATAGAGATATGTACTTAGAAGTCGATCTATACTTTTATAATGGTGATGGAGTTAACGGTATAAAGAAAGACGTTGAATTACCTAATGGACAAGAAGTTACTTATCATATGAATGGGTTAAGAAGTCTTATAGCTCAATTCAAACTTGCACCTTATCTACCTATAGAAAATAGATTTATTAACGATGTATTAAATATAGAAGCTGTTAGCTTAGTAAATCTAAGTGTATCTACAGTAGAAGGAATGCCAAGATTATTAAGAGCCACTTTAACTCTTCGAGATTTTAACTATAGAATTTATATGCCAGACATACCTATAGATTATTCTAATAACGAAGTATCTGAAATAACTGAAATGAATCCTATATTTGCTAAATGTTTTAACTGGGAAGTTTTTAGATTCTATTATCAAAGAATAATCTCTTATGGTGAAGCTTTAAAAGAATACGATTATAATTCACCTACTTATTTAAAAGAATTATATAGCAAAAAAGAAGCTCTACAACCTGTTTACTTCTGCGAGAAAGATGGCTTTAATAGTAGTGCGATAAGTTTTTATACTCCAGACGAAAACTGGCTAAAGGCTGCTCTTGCTTATAAAAAAGATAAAGAGTTTTATGGCCAAACTGTTATTCCTGTAGAAAAGACAGAGGCTGCAAATGAATGGATAGATAGTTTAGCAACAACAGCTTCTTGTTTAAATATGTTATCAGACTCAACTGTGACATCAAACATAAATAAACTTTATGCTGATAATATTTCATTAAGAACAATTATGAATCTTCAACTTAATGATGTATTAACATCTCGCAGTACTAACTTAAAATCAAATAATGTTTCTAATGTAATGACACATTATATAGACCTTATATTATCACCTATAATCGATCAAGCTGCCAGTACAGATGTTGTATCAGGCGTTACTGTAAATGAAGTAACAGATATAGATAATATGAAATTAAAATATGAAATTGCCTTATCTTTAAATACAAACAAATTATCTACTATTGATAAAGAAGCTATAAAAGAATCTGTTAGAGATGTTTTAGGCATGGATAACATTATAGGAATATTTAGAGATAGTAAATTAGTTTTTAATATAGATTTTAAATTAAAGAATTCAAATTCAACTTATAAATTAGATACGTCATCTATGCCAACATTATCCGGTAGAGAAGTTGCTAATAAAGAAGACGTAACAATAAATGATTTAGATATTTTAAATGCATTTGCTACTAATAAAATTAGTACAAATCCAGATGATAAAACTACAAATGAATCATTAGGTGAGACATATGATTATTTAGAACCTTCTGCTATGCAATTCTTACCTTATCTTGAAAATGTAGAATTAACATCTTTAAGTTTTAGTTTAACTAATACTTTTGGAGATATTACATTAAAAATAATGGACGGTTTTGCCCCACAATATATGGGATCATCTGATATAATAATTGAATTATCTTTAATTACTAAAGACGATGTTGTTGTGTCTATGCTGAACGCGTTACCTGCACATGCTTCTAATATAGGTAAATTATATAGACGTATATTAAGTTGTTGGCCTATAAGAGTCAGAAATCATTACTTACAAATGGCGGGAGTTAATGAAGTATTAATAGACCTTATAGAAGTACAAACTGTACAAGGTTTCCCTGGTACTTATGAAATAAGAATGAGATTAACTTCTGTAGACAGAACAATGCGTCAACGTGAGACATTAAAACAATTAGAAAGTGATGAAAAAAGTTCTTCAAAAGCAGTAGCATCTTTATATTCTTATTGGGATTTAAATAAAGTATTATCTTCTGCAGAGCTTTATCCAGATTTAGACCTTCCATCGCTTAAAGAATTAGAAGAATACGGATTTAATTTTATAAGATATAGAGGTTCTAATCAAGCTTATCCTGATCCTGATTTCTATATGTCTTATAGTTGGCCTTATACATCATATATTATTAAAAAGAATTTAAAAGATGTATTTTATAATAGCATTTTTCATGATGAAGGTAAAGACAAATCTGAAATATTAGATGATACAGCATATGAATTCTTTGATCAAATGGGTATGACATTGTATCAAAAATTAGACCCTGTTACTGGGATGAATGAGGCAGAAGGTGCAGACGGTAAAAAGCAAAATGAATTAGCTGATACGTTTGACGAGATAATGGCTATTATAGATAGCGGAGCAAAAGAAACTATAGAAAAAGCAGATAGATCGAAGAATAAAAAAGTAGAAGAAGAAAAAGACTGCGCCAATCTTTCAGACTTACTTATTTATTTAACAGCATGTGATATACAACAAGGTTGGTCATTAAAACCTGGATTTACTGTGCCAATAGTTATAAATGAATTAAATTTAGACGTAGAAAAATTAGAGTGTAGTGGTATACCTCATGACGAGGTAGATGAAAGTGAAAAGACATGTGTTTATGCACAAGAAGTATTTGATTTAAGAACAGAAGCTATTAAAGCAATAGATGATTATTTAAGTGACCCTATTAGTTATGATCGATATAGCTACTCAATATTTACTGATGGAGTACAAACAATGGGTTATGGGGAACTTATTGCAAGAGTTGTAAATACCTTTGTAGGAGAATCAAAAGCTCAAAAGATACTTCAATTATTAAATCCGTTTGAAACTAATTTTGCTGTTGATCCTATGCCTGCACATAGCTCTCCAGGAATGACTGTTGGTGTTGATGAAGTATTCAGTAAAATCAAATATGACGAGGCTAATTCTGCAAATTACTTAGTAGGATTTTTATATTCAGCAGCTAAAGCTATAAGTGGGAATGACGTCTTTGATACATCAACTTCAACTAACTTATGGGAGCCACGACAATTTGTTATAGATGAACACGGAAAAGCTAAAAAAGACAAGGATGGAAATTATGTTCCTAATTGTAAAATAGAAAGAAACGGTAAACCTATAGCTTTTGCAGAAACTTTAGACGAAAGTTTAAATCAAGGTATTCAATGGGGTATGTTCCAAATCAAAAGATATAGAACTGCTGATTTGAAAAAAATAATGAAACCAGCTAGTAGAGTTGCTTATTTACCAGAAAATGAACAAAGTATGTATAAAGACAAAGACGGTAAAGAAAGATGGCATCCTGGTTTTATAGATCCATATTACAATATAGCTGGATATAAATCTAAAATAGGTAAAGAGTATATTAAAAAAATAGCAACAAATGAAGGTATTAATACTATCGCATTTATAAGAACAGTGTTAATGCATTTAAGACGTATGATAATCGATGGCCAAATCTTTTCTGAGATAGATATAGTCGCAAATGATTATGATGAAATAACACAAACAGTTTTAGATGCACATGTTGATCTTGGCGATAGTTGGGACGGAACACTTGAAAAGTGGAAAGAAATGGGGATGGATATATTAACACTACCTTACGATATAGTAGTTAATTTATTATCTAGTCCTATAGAAGGTTTAGGTAAATTAGGTTATGACTTATTCCTTGACAACACTGTAGACTATCTTGATGATGTAAATGCTTCAGCTAGAATGAAATCTATTACTGATGCAATGGGTGGAGACGAAGTTAAAGCAGGAACTATTTCTGAATTAGTAGAAGAACTACCAGAGACATATAAACGCTCATTCTGTGCAAGATTAGTCCTACCAATTATAATGGCAACAACTGCACGTGATAAAGAATTAGATACTATGATAAATAATTATGAGTTAAAAGAGTTAAATTCATTAACTATGGGTGCAGTTATTTCATCAAGTGAACCTATATCTTTAGTATCAAGATACTGCAGCGCAATGAATAGTATAGGTATGTTAGATTTCTCTAAAGCAAAAACAGACCCTGAAACCACTTCAGATTCACAAAAACTATGGAACTATATAATGAGAGAGGCTTATACAAAACTTGCTGATGATCCTCAAGCATATATTTTACATAGTTATTATGATATGTTAGTCAATGATAAACGTGGTAGATTAGTTCGTGCATTCCCTACTTACTATATCGTATTCGTTGATGAAGGTCGTAAAATAGGTTCTTGGAAACTTTTTGATAACTTCTATAATATGAGTGCAATATCAGAAATAACAGTATCAAAATCTAGAAAAATAGCTGCAGACACTTGTTCATTTGTTATGAGCAATATGTATACATCTTATGCTGCTACTTATGATAATACTACTAGACAACAATACGTAGACGTATATGGATTAAGAGACGTATTTAATTCTATCATGTGTCCAGAATCTTATTTCTTAAAAGAAGACTCATTACGCCGTCGTAAAGAAAGTCTTGAAACTGTTATATTACAACCTGGTGTTAGGATACATGTAAGAATGGGGTATGGTTCAGATGCCGGAACTTTACCTGTAGTATTCAATGGTAAAATAGCAGAAATAGACGTAAGTGAAGTAGTGCAAGTAATCGCTCAAGGTGATGGTATAGAGTTGTCTAACCCATTAAATACTTTAGGAGAAATAGATGCAGTTGAATTGACAGAGGCTCAAGCTTGGACAACAATATTTAAAGACCTTAGAGGTTCTTTAAAACGTGGAGGAGAATCGCCTCGTAATTTATTAAGTAAACTTCTTACTGCTAGATATGGAGGCGTATTTAAAACTGTAGTTAGAGAGTTAGTTAGTAATGGTCGTTGGTATGGAGATAACCCATTTGGAATATATCATTTTGGAGATAATAGATTTAATTCTATTTTCTTAGAAGGAGAAACTGTTCAAAACTTATATGAAATATGTGATTCAAACTTATTAAAAGGCTCTAATGAACTATATACCTCTAAAGAAAATTCAATGGCAACACCTACTATAAATACGACTTTACAAGATAAAACATTCTGGGATATATTACATTTATGTGCTAACTCAGGTATAAATTATATGGGAGCAATAAGAGATTTTGGCATGAGAAGTACTGTTTGTTTATGTAAACCTAATCAATATTATGCTTGGGCATATAAACGAATAGATGATGAAAATGGACAAACAGAAGGAAAAATTGTAGAACGTAGAAAACCTTTCCAACAATATCATTATTATGATTCTTATACTGATATAGTTTATAACTCTATTAAAGCATCAGAAAAGAATATGAAAACTAACGCTACTGGTATTTGGGAATCAACTGATCTGATTTGGGGTAAAAGCCAGGCTACAGTTGGACCGATATATCTTGATATGAATATATATCCAGAACATCAAAGATCAATGACAGTAGACACCACTCTTGTATCAGATGGAGCAGGAGGATTAGAGTTAAACTTTATAACTCATTTCTCAGAAAACTGGAAATCTGATGCAAATGATAATAAAGTCAATAAAGCTTTAGCTGAAAGAGTAACAACTAATGTACTTAAAGAATCTGTAAGCAATATGTATTGTGGAGAAATTTGTGTATTAGGAGATACATCTATTAAACCTTATGATAGATTTTATGTAAATGATGTCTATGAAGACATGCAAGGGCATATGGAAGTAGAGGGCGTTGTTTATTCTATGAATAGTTCTACTGGATTTACTACTACCGTATATCCAGATGCTATAGTACGTATGTCAGAAGATACTCATGAATCAGCAACTCGTATAGTTAGTGGAACAATGCTATCATCATTCGGAATATCTATCACTGGTAGATTAATGGGGATAAACACTTTTGCTAGAATGGATAGTAAATTATTATCAGCTTTAGGTAAAGGTATCGCTACTGCGACAGGAACTCCTATAGATGAACTAGCGGCAGGTGTGTTAGGTAAATTCATAACTACAGGAGGTGGAGCTCAAACATATGCTGCGGCTGCAAAATCTGCTTTAGCAGCGGGATTGTCTACAGCTTCAATCGCTACAACTGTTGTAGCTGCTATAGGAATATTTGTTTTAGCTAATAATGCGAAAAGTTGGTTTGGTAGTTTCTTAAAAAATATAAATGCTTTATCTGTATATCCTATAACAAAAAATCAAAGACCTTTAATCGCAGGAATGGCCGGTCATAAAGGTAGTGTAATGGGATATGAATATACAAAAGAAGATAAAGATGATTCTATACAAGGTTTAATAGTTAATGCTGTAGATTGGCTAAATAAAGGTAATGATAAATTTGAAAAAGTATTTCCATTTGAATTTGGTGACATACTTATGGATATGTTTACAAGAAAAGTTGATGATGGCAATGGTAATAAGATTAGCGAATATGAACTAATGAAAAGAAAATGGGCACAAACTCTTCCTCAAATAAACTCAGATTTGACAGAGGAAGAATTAACAAATCTATCATATGAGCAACAAGTAGAACGCTTAGTTCAAATGATATATGGAGCATCTAATTCAGAATTTTCTACTCGTAATGAAATGACTTCAGCATTGAGAACTAAATGGAGAATACCTTCATTATTAGTTTCAGAAAGTGATAAGCTTGCAGATGAAACATATAAGAAATATTATATAGGAGACATTTTATCTTTAGATATGTTAAAAACAAGCGAAAAAGTTTTAGCACTATCTCCTATAGAGGACGAAGCCGATATAAAACAAGCAGTTATCGAAGGTGCTCATGCTAATATAAAACAACTTCATATAGCTCATATGCAAGGAAATTATAAATTACAAATCCCATTTGAATCAGGAAATAGAATTATAAAATTCTTCGTTGAACAAGATGGTGAAGATGGATATATCTTCGATTTACCTATGTTACAAGAAGATGCATTAAGAATACTTAAATATATAATAAACGATCAAGCATTGAAAAACAAAGTTGTTACATTTTTAAGCGGAACTCGTATTAATGATAAAAAAACTTGGAAAAGTACAGGCTTTGCTTTTATACTTCAATCAGAAGATAAATCAGCTTTAAAAAGTGCGTTGGATCAAGTAATGAAACAGACTACATCATTAACGAAAGAAGGAACTCCTATCTTTGAATATAAAGAATCTGATGGAGGATTTTTAATAATAGTATATGCTCCAATAGAAGCATATAATGGCTTCACTTCTACTAAACCTACTGATACGAATGAGTCAAATAAGACGACTAATAAAACTACTGAAAAAGACAAGGGCAAAGAAGAAAACAAAAAACCAGCAGATAATAACAACAATAACAACAATAACTCTACTATTGATCCTAACACAAATGTTTCTTTAGGAAAACAACAAGCGCTAAGAAAAGCACAAGACTATCTAGATTATACTGCGTTTTCAAAACAAGGTTTATACGATCAACTTATTTCAGAATATGGTGGCCAATTTAAGCCTGATGAAGCTCAATATGCAGTTGATAATATAGGAGCAAATTGGAAACAACAAGCGCTAAGAAAAGCTCAAGACTATCTAGACTATACTGCATTTTCAAAACAAGGTTTATATGATCAACTTATTTCAGAATCTGGTAGTCAATTCAAGCCCGATGAGGCTCAGTATGCAGTTGATAATATAAGAGCAAATTGGAAGCAACAGGCATTAAGAAAAGCACAAGAATATCTAGACTATACTTCGTTTTCAAAACAAGGTTTATACGATCAACTCATTTCGGAATATGGTAGTCAATTTAAGCCTGATGAAGCTCAATATGCAGTTGATCAATTATTTAAATAAGGAGGTGAATACATGTCATTCCTTAAAACGGCAATTAAACAAAACATAATGACAACTGAAAGTAAATACAAATACGATGGAGAAAAAATAGGTGAAGTTATAGAAACTAATGAACCTGAGAATCGTTGTACTGTCTATGTAGTAACAAGAGATGGTATTGCTTCAGTTGAATACAATGTAGTAGTTGATAAAAAAATTAAAAAGTTCCCTAAAGAAGGAGACTTCGTAAGAATTACAGAACAGTTTAAAAAATTTACTATCATAGAAATATTTGATAAGTCAGATTTAAACACTAATTTAGATGGAGATATATACCCTTCAACATATGGAGGAGCAATAAATGGATACGTAGGCATATAGAAAGAAGGTGCTATAATGGCGAATAAAGAAAATTTATTTAATGAAACAGTCGTTAAAACCAAAAGAGCATCTAGACAAACTGATGACTATACCATAAATTCAGATAGTGGAGCTAACATCACCGTAAAAGGTGATGGCTCTACATCTATGGTATCAGGTATTTATGCTCAATACAAAGCAGATAAAAACTCAGGAGTAGCTACAGAAATATCTTTACAATCAAATACTGTTACAGTACAAAAAGATATCATAGCAAATGATCTTACTATAAATAGACACAAATTAAATTCACAATTATATGAATTTACTAACTTTAAAAATAATTGTGGAACAATCATGGGTAACATGATGATGGATGCAACCATCCTTGTTAAGTGTTGGGAGCCAACTCTTGAACAGTATGTATTAATAAGAAGACCAGCTAGATTCCCTGTATTCAGTAATCTATTAGACGCTTATGTAGTAGATGAACGTTTAGATGTTTATGTAGATATGTCTGAAGATATTGCAAATTATCAAAAGAATATCAATGAACTTTACTTATTAGGGTTAGAAGGTGAAGGAGGCGAAGAAAATGAGTAATTATGATTTCTTCTTAAGTAATCGTGGCGATATATCTTTTGAAACGATGGCGCAAGATGAAATAGAACAATTCGTTTTCAATTTCCATTATGCAACTTCTGATTCTTTATTGTTTAATTTTTTTCCAGAAATAAATGGAACAAAAAAAAGAGAGCCTGAAATGTTTCAGTTTAATTTTATGACATACACTACGTTATACGATAAAAAGAATAGATTAATAAGTGGAGACGATTATATAAAACAAGCTATAAAGATAGCATTAGAAACAGAGTTAGGAACTGTTAGAGAGAATGCCGAAGTAGGAAGTAACATTTATAAGCATAGACATATGTTTATGAATGAACAAAAAGTTATTAATACTATTAAAGAGTGTGCTTATGAAGCTATAAAAGATATAGTTCCTAATTGTGAAATAAAGGTATATCTTCAAGAAACTGCATATTATGATTTTTATAATGCAATAAAAATATCTGTTATATTCTTAGATAAAATAATGTGGTTTACACTTTAAGGCAGGTGAATTACTATTAAATCGTTTGCAGAAATATACAATTCATTAAAACAAAACTTTCTAGAAAGAACAGGCGTTGACATTGCACCTAGATCTGTAATAGATATGTTTTTCAAATCTGTATCAGATATGATACATCAAATTTATAATACAATAGAAGAAAATAAGAAACCTTATTTATTTACAAATCAAAAAGGGGACGAATTAGATTCTACTGGCTACTTCTTACAATGTCCAAGAGAAGAAAACGAGAGTGATAGTAACTATTTATTTAGATTGAGTAACTGGACTCAACGTAATGCTTCTTGTAATGAGCAAGCTATCCTTGATAAATGTAAAGAATTAAAATACAGTTCTAATCAAAGCTATGTACCTTATACAAGAGGAGTAGGTACAGCTACTATATATGTTATACCACTTGATTATGAAGATTCGGCTATAACAAGAGCATTGGTAGAAGCACAAGAAAAAGTTTCGCCTATTATATCTCCTTCTTCAATAGTTGATTTCCAAATCCCTGAGCCTAAATATATTAAAATAGTTGCTTATTTAGATATAAAAGCAGACTCAGATAAAGATGAAATAAAACGTCTTATACAGTCTCAAATAAAAGAATATATAAATACAATTCCACCTGGAACTAGTTTATATTTAGGAGAAATAAATAACATAGGTTTAGATACTGATAACGTAGAATACTTTAACGTTGTGCAAATATTTGCTAACGAAGAAGAAATAACTAATTTTGAAATACTTCAAACAATAACAGCTAAATTCTTATTTGATCAAATCATATATTGGGAGGTGGAGAATTAGATGTTTGATTACAATAAAATGATTAAAAGAGCTATAGAATTCTTCCCTCGCTGGACTGATATACGAAAAAGATATAAGACTTCTAATGGTGGGAACTTATTAGGAACTTTTTTAGATGAAACAATAAAAATAGAAGAGGCTATTCAAGAATATATAGACTCTTATTTTTTAGAGACTTATGAGGGCCATGAAGATGAAGTAATGGCCTTTTCTTATATGGCAACAATAGGTAGAATAAATAACTTAGGTAGACTTTCTGTATACTATGAAGACAGAATGTTAATGGTAACAGACAATACAAGACTATTTAATGAAGATAAATATAATGAATATGTTTATTATGAAGACGGGCGCCTTTTCATAAAAGAATCTTTATATAAAGAAGATGTGCCTTTAACAGTAATCATAGACGATGATACTGCAACATATAGCTTAACTAAATATCATGTATGGAATATCTTTGACGAATTCGCTACGTTTGTAAACACTCGTAGATATGAAAACGAAACTAATAAACAATTATTAGATAGAATATTATATATAACTAATAACTTACCAAATGGTTCTGAAGATGGATTAAAACATGCTATAATATCTGAGCTAATGCATTTTGATGTAAATGTATCTATGGATGATATTAAAATAGAAAGAGCGACACCAGAGAATTTAATTAAACCTTATGAAGATTATGAATCATTATTAGAAAAATTAATGTATATTAATAGAGACGTTTTTAAATGTAAACGTTGGGATTTTGACTATTGGATATATGATTTTGAATCTATTAGTTATATTCCTCACAAATGGGATGAAACTTTAAACTATTGGCAAAATGGCATAGGACACGGTGATGACTTAAAAGTACTTGTGTCTGACGCAGCAAATATTACTGATGCAAAACTAACATTATATAATAAATCAAATGAGGCTTTTGAAAAATATGTTCAAAACAAAGATATAGATTATGATATAAATTTTAAATTAAAAAGATATAATA
>JAEIGA010000893.1_pt1 | contig 44422 bp, 99 predicted proteins | sample 9270691 | NCBI WGS metagenome assembly JAEIGA01 (sample SAMN17057246, study PRJNA624740) | gut metagenome | biome: biome; isolation source: fecal sample | host: Bos grunniens | place: China: Xizang | collected 2019
GAATGAGAAAGGATGGAGTCGAAAATATTAAACTTGTTAATCGTGGATTTAGATATTATAAAACTGTAAAAAATGAAAATAACAATAGACGAGATTAATACTTATCGAAAGATTGGTGATAAAATAGAAATACTTGCAAAGGCATATTACGATGAATTTATTTATTGTAACCGTACATATGAATATCTTGGATGGGAATTATTAGAGAACAATGAAATAAGAATTAATTACTCATTTATTGATTATCGTAGTGAGAGATGCCATGATGATTTTATATTAACACTTGAGGAGTTGAATGGTGACATATTAGCTATGACACCAGATGAAAGTAATATTTCTAAAGATAATATTTTTACTGGAACTAATAATGGGATAATTAATGTATTTTAAATAAATTATGAAATTAGAAATTTATGAACAAATAGTATCAATTTTAAAAGGTATAATTAAAGATACTAAATTTGAAAATCATACATATACAGTAGGTGGTTGTGAACGAGACCGTATCTTAGGTAATGAAATCAAAGATATTGATTTAGTTATAGATTCTATTCCTAATGGAGGAATTAAATTTGCCGAATATCTTTATGAGAAACATTACCTTACCCATGAACCTGTTATATATGAAAATTTTGGTACTGTAATGTTTAAATTAATTGATTTTCCAGATATTGAACTGGAAGCAGTTCATACACGAAAAGAGACCTATCGTGGAGATAGTAGAAAACCAGAAACTGCTTTTGGTACAATTGAGGAAGATTGTCAGAGAAGAGACTTTACCATAAATGCATTTTATCGTAATGTATCTACAGGAAAAGTATATGATTTCAATGGTAATAGTAAAAAAGATTTACTTAATAAAGAAATTAGAGCGTGTGGAGACCCTGATATAATTTTTAATGAAGATAGTTTACGTATTTTACGTGCTTTTCGTTTTGCTGATAGATTAGGTTTTCAAATTGATGGTCTAACTTTCTTAGGAATGAACAAACACTGTGATAGACTTTCAATTATATCACAGGAACGAATTACTGATGAATTTAATAAAATACTTTTAGGCAATGACCCAACTTATATGTTTGGAGGAATGCTTGGTCCAACTCTTAAAAAATATATTTTTCCAGTATTGGATGAAGTTGGTTTAAGTAAAATATTTAATATTTCATTAAAACAAAATCTTAAAAGATGCCCTAAAGATTTAATTGTACGTTTAGCAGTATTATTTAATAGGCTAGAAACTACAACTATTAAAATACTTATGAGAAGCATGAAGTATTCAAATGACCAAATTGATGAAGTATGTTTCTTGGTTGAAAAGGGAAATAAATATAAGGATTATACTTTTATAAAGCCTACAGTTAGACAAATCATGTTTGAGTGTAAAACCTTTTCTCGCTTTTGTTGTTTAACTTCATTTCTTGAAGCAATTGAAGAAAAAGGCTACGAGTTGAAATTAATGGGAATGCTTGATGTTGGTGATGTTATGTTCGGTTATAAACTCCCTGTTAATGGTGATGATATAATGAAAGAATATAATCTTGAGCCAGGTCCCCTCATTAAAGAGATTCTGGAGTATTTACAGACACAATGTTTTTTCAACCCTTATCAAACAAAAGAAGTATTACTTAAATCAGTTAAGGGTATATTGGATTTAAAAAAATCTATAGAGTAATAATTAATATGGTGAAACATTTGTTTTTACCATATTTTTTTTGTATATTTGTATTAAATTATAAAAATATGATAAATTTTAAACCAGGTGATAAAGTAGTACATAAGACAAAAAAATGTACTGAAACAATTATTAATTTTTGTAAAATTAAAATTGATGGCAATTGGGTAGAAGGAGTAATTTATGAAGGTATAGATTATAAAACTAACAACCCTATGACCTTCGTTAGAACATTAGAAGATTTTAATAATAATTTTGAACTATATGAATAAAGAAATTTATTGTACAAATGCAATTACGAGTTTTAATGTAACTAAAAATGAATTAGTTGATACATTAATATATATTCCTTACCAAAGAGCATATCAAGATACTTGGTGGGGAGGTAGTAAAATGATTATTATAAACCCATGCTGGTTGTATAAAGAAAATGTATATAATAATGAAGGTCTAAACTGCCCTAAACATTTAGATGCAATAAAATATGCAATTACTGAAAATCAGGTTGTATATGATATTGATAAAGTACCTATTGAAATAAAAGAACTTGCATTAGATAGTATGGAAAAACATGGCTATTCTATTGAAAATAGTGATTTCGCTGGTTGGTTTAGCTGTAACTTTGATTCAGATGATTATTATTATGAAACGGTTACAAATGCAATGGGACAAGTAATTAAAATTAATATTTTTAAAAAAGGTCGTATTGAAATAAATGTTAATGAAGATTATAAATCTAATTTAAAATTTTCAAAATTTATTGCAGATGATTTTGAGGTAGGAAAAATATTAAAGAAAATCGGCCAAGCAATTATAGAATATCCTTTCTTTACAGTAACTGAAGATGGTTATTTTAATTTTTTGAAATTAAATGATAATAGTGATATGTTATTAATAATTTAAAAATTTTAAAAATGAACTGGAATACAAATATAAATGAAGCACCAACTAATATGTTATTGGCTTGCATTGATAAAAAATATCAAGTTGGATTATGCCAGGTATTTGAAACATCAACTGGTAAACGAGTTTATTTAGCTGAAACAATTCAAGATATTGTGGCATGGGGATTTATTCAAGATTTTGAAAGGCCAATAGACTGTCTATTTACTGAAGAAAATGGCTTCTATACCTTAGAATGTAGAGGATGTCCTAATTGTTTGGGAGTAACAAAAGACGGAAAAATAAGATGTTTAAAAGATAAATAATATGTTTAATTTTAAATCACAAATATGTACGACTAAAAAACAATCCGAAAAATTATTATCATTGGGATTAAAACAGGAAACCGCTGATATGTATCTAGAATTAACATATAGTTGTAACTTTGAGACACACCAATCATCTGAAGAATGGAAACCACATCTTAGACCTTATTCAGAATTATTAGAAGATTGTGAAAAATTTAATATACCTATATGTTTTAAACATATAATACCAGCTTGGTCCCTGGGAAGATTAATAGAATTACTTAACCCTGTTGGATACTTAATAAGTAAAGAAAACCCCTTCCAAGATGCTATATCAGATATGCAAACATTAATACAAAAAAATTATTTTAATAAAGATTATCTAAATGAATAATTTTATATTCGACACATTGAGACTTACAGATACTTTTAATACCATGAATAAATATGATGCAGTTAATCTAGTCTGGAAAGGTAATGATAAAATTAAAGGCCTCTGTAAAGCTTCAAAATCAGGACACGGAAGTACTATATTCGATAAACTTAATCCAATATCTTATGAAGACTTCTACCAAAAATTAGTTATATATACCGAACAAAATAAATATACACTAGACGTATATCAACGAGGTCTAACCTATGAGGAACTTATATCACTAGCACAAGAATTTGAAGAAAATGTAAAATTATTAAATCCTAAAATTTCCTTCACATTGGAAAACTATATGGACTATATAATGTATGTAAACATAATCCAAACATTCGATGGCCATATCAATGAAGTAAACCTCGTAAACTATATTAATAAATATTGGTATAAAGATGCTCATAAAGCCTCAGGAGAATTAGACTCTAAATACGGTATAGATATACTATATAAAAATAATACACGTGGAATCCAAGTAAAATCTATTAACTTCTTCCTCGGTAATAAATCAAGTACTATCAACGATAGAAAACAAATAGAACCACTTAAAAATATAGTAAAAGAAAAATTTAATATAGATATGAAATACGCTATATACGATAGAAAATGTAAACAATATCTAATTAGCTCTAATAATACCCCAATATTCTCTTTCGAAGAATTTAATGAACTGATTAAAGCAAATGATAAAAAACATCCAGTATTCAATTATAAAAAAATAAGTGTATAATAATTTATTAATATGTCTAAAATAACTATTAGTAATAAAGATTTGAAAATCTTTAAAGAATTACTTCCAGAAAGTAACATAACTCATTATTATAAAACTAAAGATAATATCCTGCGTATAGCACTGTTCGATGATAATAACTTTATCGCTATCGAAACCCCTAAAGGATTAGGCCTATTTGAACAAACAGTCCTTAACCAAGATGACAATAAAGTGTATAACCTTACTAAAACTATACACCTCGAAAACCCCGATGGCTCTCTTAAAAATGCCGTCTATGTAGGAACAAGAAACCCTATTAACTAATATTAAAAATCTAGATATCCAGCGCTTTTTTTATTAAAAACGCTGGTTTATTTTTGTACGTCAGACATTTGAAAACGTAATTCATTGTCTTATAATAGTTTAAAAATATTAATCTCTAAATTGATTTTAAAAATATTGTAAAACCCCTGATACTCAGTTTGATATTATTTTAAAATAAGGTAAAAATAAATTATTATTAATCTAATGCTATTTTTATTAAAAAATTTTAATAATATACCCCTATTTTAACGTGTGAAGTATGTTGGTAATATTTGATTTGAAAATATTTTAGAGAGGGTTATTTAAGTAAGATGAGAATGGAAGAAAAATAATTTTTAAAATTAAAAATGTTAAGATAAATTTTATTAATGAGGATAGTTTTTTTAGTAGTTATTGATGGAGGTAATTTTAATTAATTTGGGCTGACCCTGTTTTGGAATCCAGACTGTTGGGTATGTTGATTTTAATAAAATTTTTTAATTATTAATTTAAAAAAATAAAAATTGGCCCGAACATTTTTAAATTAATTTATTTTTATCATAAATATTTGATTAATAATTAGTTATATAATTTTATTTTAAGTAATGGTTTAGATTAATTATAATAATTATTTGATTATAAAATATTTAGGCGAAATAATTTTAATTTAAATATTATTTTATTAAAAATATTAATAATTATAATAATATTAATTAAAAAAAGATGGGAGATAGATTATCTATCTCCCGTTTAAAATTTTATTAACTTTTTTGTTCTGTATTGGAATTATCCTGACTTTGGTATTTACCTATTCCCAGGGCTTTATCCAATTTATCGCAACCTTTAATGAGGATGAATATGGCGATAATAAAAAGAAGCAAGTTCATGACTAATGAACTGTAGGTTGCGGTAATTGCTAAATAGAACAATGAAGTACTTAGCAAAATTAAAAATAGACTAATTAATTCATTTAAAAAGTTTTTCATATATAATAAAATTTTAATCTTATATAAATAGTTAATTTAAATGATTAAAACCAATTTTAAAAAATTTTAATAATTATTATATATGTGCGTAACGGAGTGCACTCTCCCGTCATTTAATAAAAAATGCCATGCCCAAAATATTATTAATTAAAAAAATTAAATAATATTCACATCGTGTAATTTTATTTTACACGATTATTTTACAATACAAATATACAAATAATATTTTAAAATAACAAATTTTAATTAGATATAAATTGGTCTATTTGTATACAATTTTAATAATAATTAAAAATTTTTGCTAGTGGAAAAAAATATTTATTGGTCTATTTGTACAATTAAGGGTACGCAATTGCGTATATTAAATAAAAAAATACCCCATCCTGGTTAAAGGGTGGGGATAAATATATAAATGACAAAGACTATTTTTTAGATTTAAGTTCCTTATATTTATTAAGGCACCATTTTTCTTTTTTAAGGTCTTTTTCGACTGTTGAGGTAGGTTTTTCGCCAGCTCTCATACGATATTTGAAAGCGTTGAGTTTACACCATGACATTGTTTCTTCTATACCGAATATACGTTCCATCATTTCCACTACTTCAACGTCATATACATTATAATGGTCGGGATGGTTAACTTCTTCATAAGGTTTGGTTACATCTAATGGAAGATTTAGAATATTACGGGTTGCTTCTTCAATTCTTTCTAATTCTTTTTTTCTTGGGATAATATGTTTCTCTACATATTTTTTAGCACATTCGATATCCTTATGATTAGAATCAGTTGTCACTGAGATTCTATTCTCTTTATTTTCTTCAAGAGGGTCATTATCGATATTAGCTAATATAGAAGAAGTCTTTTCTTTTAGATGAGGATATCTCTTCAATATATCCTGACATAGAGTCTCTGATGTGTTATTAGTATCCGCATTTGCGTCCCCTATATTAATAGGTCCTTTCAGAATATCAGGTACATTATTATTAACTTTGGCGTCTCTAATTTTTTCAACAATTTTTTTTGAATCATTGATAGTTTTCCTAATTTCTTTTCTATCTTCTCTATCTCGTTCTAATTGTGCGTTTAATTCTTCTTCAGAACGATGGGTATCATCAGAAACTACGATAGTTTTCTCAGGGCCTGAGATTGTTACATGTTTTTTACATAGATTTTTGTTTAAAGTGTTCTCTAAATCTGTTGTACTAACAGTATTAATTTTAATTTTTCTAGACATTAATTTTTCATATTATTGCACTTATTATTATAGTTTTTTATTACAAATATACAAAAAATTTTTATTAATTCCAAATATTAATATAGTAATTTTATAGATATGGCCCCTACTGTTTAAGGCAGGGGCAATCTGGGTCATGTACAATAGAACCTTCTGCTAGATTAGCATATGGGGCAAAATAAATATAATGATGATTTTTATAATTAAATCTATATACATTTATATTACCAGTACTATATGGTATATTAACGTTAACGAAATCACCTATAGGTTTATCATAATTTTTATTAGCATATGATTGGCATCCAATAAATGATATCATTGTAATAAATAAAATAGATATTTTCCTCATAAAATTTCCCAAATTGAACATTGATTTTAATTTTTCCCTATATAAAAATTTTAAATAATTAATAAATTTATTCTTAAATAGAACATTTTAGAATGCACGGGCTGCCATAGCCTGGAGCTTTTTACTGGCAGCCAGACGGATTTGTCTTACACGCTCTGAAGTAAGGTCCAACTCCTCTGCAATCTCATAGTCCTTATAATCTCTCTCATATCCATAACCTGTAGACATAGAAAGGATGATACGCTCTCGACTAGAAAGCTTACTAAGATACATATTAATAATATTGCGTGAATCATCAACATTCTCAGTCTCGACATAACCATTATAAGAAGCGGTTCGAGTGTTGAACTCCTGAGAATTATCCTTAATAGTATACTCATCGTCACTAGCCAATGAAACATCAATAGAAACGATATCAGCCATAGATAGGTCCATGCTATCGACATCTACGATATCATACTTTGCTGCCAAGATAGACTTAATCTCGTCAACTGTAGGGTATCGGCCCTCCTTGGCAAAGAATACACTCTCAATCTTCTTCACCTTTGAAATAAGCTTAGCATCATTAGTTGTTCGAATAGCGATATTCTCCTTAGTAATATAAGCATTAATAGCTCTACGAATATAATATGTAGCATATGTACAAAAACGCACATTCTTTTTATAATCATAAGACTCAAATGCCTCAATCATTCCGATGGCGCCAACATTAACCAGGTCCATAACGATATCTGTATTATTATATCGCTTAGCAATAGCATAGTTCAAATACTGGTTTCTTGAAATAATCTCATTACGAAGACTCAACTGGACCTTCTCCTCAGATGTCTTAATAGTATAATAATTAGAGGTCCCCTCAGCTGCCTGAACTCTCATCTTAGACTCCTCAATCTGCTTAAACAACTCCTTCTCCTGAGCCTGGGTCAGGGGCTTAATTCGTCTCAAATCAGCTACGAAACTGTCATTTACAATTGTCTTCTCAACATAACCACCTGTCTTACCTGTAATGTTACCAATCTTCTTGTTTACAAACTTTCCCATAGTAAATTTTATTTTTTAAATTATTATTCTAAATTATATTTGTTTAAATATAGAAGTATTATTACTTAAAATCAATACTTTTATACCTTTATTTTTAACATGACAAAGATAAGCATAATTTTTCAATTATCCAAATATTTTATAGATTATTTTCATATTTTTTAATTAAAAAATTATTTTAAAAATTAATTAAAATATTTTAATAATGTTTATATATGCCCGTGACGGAGTATACTCTCCTACCATTGTTACCAATGTCAGCCCCCAAACCTTTTTCGTTTGTAGTGCAAAGTTAATAATAATTTTTGATATATGCAAATTTTTATAGAGAAATATATAAAAAAAAATAAGGCCTATCATCACGACAGTCCTTATTCTTCATCTTATCATCAGAAAACGAGATTTGAACTCACTATTTGAGGCTGAATTCTTTTCCAAATTTTACCTCCCTTATGCCCATCCTAAGGTTTTTGGGCTAGTCATACTTTAATTAATATACAAATTATTAAAGCTTGCTGTACGTTTCCTTAATAAGAAAATAAATAAATATAATATTTAACTAAATTGAAAAACTATCATATGAAAGATAGCTTTTACAAAAGACAACGGTTACTTCTTCTGTGAGCCAGGCTTTGTATAACCTGGACCCTTCTTTGCGAGATTAGTATCATAATCCTTTACTCGTCCAGCAGCCTTTGCTGCTCTCTTACTCGGCTTTAAATATCCCATAATTAAAAGTTTTAAAAATTGTTAAACATTCTTCTTACCTGCAATCAAATAACCAATTACTGCAAATACGCCAAGCAATACGCCCAATACAGCAGCAGTTGTAGTATTACGACCCTGACTCTCGGCAAGCTTATAACAACCAAAACCACAGAGGGCCCAAACAATCAAACTCAATAGTGTCTCCATAAATTTTTAATTTTTTTTAATGTTAATATTATTTTTATTTCGTGTTTAAATTACATTGCAAATATACAAACTTTATTTTTAATTTCCAAATATTTTTAGAAAAAAATTGCCCTTTTACTGGACTTTTTTGAAATTTAAGTTATATTTATAATAAAGACTTAAAATTATGAGAGCAAACTATAACAAAGAGAACTTAATTGAAATAATAAAAAATAGTTATTCTATTTCTGATGTAGCAAGAAGCTTAGGATTAAAGCCTATGGGGTCTAATTTTAATACGATAAGAAAATATATTGATTTATATAATATAGATATTTCTCATTTTACTGGACAAACTTGGAATAAAGATTTAATTTATTCTGAAAAGTCTGCCAGAATACCTTTAAGTGAAATCTTACAAGAAAATACTAATTTCAAGTCGGACCAATTAAAAAAACGATTAATAGCTGAAGGTATAAAAGAGTATAAATGTGAAAAATGTGGTATAACAGAATGGTGCAATGAACCAATAACTTTAGAATTACATCATATAAATGGAAATCATTATGATAATAGATTAGAAAATCTTCAAATTTTATGTCCCAATTGTCATTCACAAACACGTACTTGGAAGAAACGAAAGAAAATCCAAACTGAGAAACCTAATATTTTTAAACAAGAATATATAAAAATATGTCCAACATGTGGCAAAGAATTTAAAGCTGATAGAAATAATAGAGTATATTGTTCCCGTGAATGTTATAATAAAGAATTAGAAAAAAATAAAAAAACTAAAAATTTTAATGAATCTGAATTAAAATATGCTATGACTTTATATAATGATATTGAAAGTTTAAGTAAACATTTTAATTTATCAAGAACAACTATTAGGAAAAGATTAAATGAATTTGGCTTATTAGAAGAGTTTAAATCTAAATATAATTTCAAAGCAAAGCCAATTTTACAATATGATATACATGGAAATTTTATAAAAGAATGGCCTTCTATTAATGATGCTGAAGAAACTTTAAAAATATTTAGTATTGGAAAATGTGCTAATTTACAAAGAAAAAGTGCTGGAGGCTATGTATGGAGATATAAAAATGATGGGGAAGAAAATTAATTCTTCCCCACTTTTGTAGCGCCACTCGGACTCGAACCGAGATAGGTTTTACCCCAGAGGATTGTTGACAGTATGGGGTACAAACCCATCATAGTTTATATTACTGTCAAAATCCGATTTTTTAGAACAGTTTTCTCTGCTAATTAAGTCCTCCGTGTCTCATACCACTATAGTTTTCACTACCAATGTTTTTCATTGTTTGTGGTCTGGAATTAACCTTCACAAATACCTGTGCGTTCCATCAATTCTCTACACCTTCAAAAGATAATATTATCTTAAGCTTGGCTCGGTATCAATCTCTATCCATTATTAATAATGGATGTAACCTCTCTTATTAAAATATCAATATTAATATTTTAAATATCGTAGCTCATTCGTTCGACTTACTAATAAAAATTATGCGACCTTATTTATCAGAAACTTAATTCCCGCTACTACCGACTTTGAAACGTTTTACCAATTAAGGTAGGCAAACATTTTACCAATTCCACCATGGCGCCATAATATAAAAGAACTTCGTTTTAATTACATTGCAAATATACAAATTTTATTTTTAATTTCCAAATATTTTTAGAAAAAAATTACACAAAATAATAGGGTGGATTCGCACTATCCTTACTCGACTCACAGTCGACCCTTAGTTTTCTGCAAAAAACTGTTTAGCAACCTGTACTTACCGTTAAACTACGTTTTTTGTATAATTTATACTAAAACTAAATTAAGTATTTCATTTAGGTCTTCATCAGAAATATTTGGAATTCTTGATTTAATTTCATAGATTACTTCGACTTTCCATCGAGAATCTATTAGGTCAGACCATCCCTGTTCCTGAAGGCATAGAAGACCTTCTCTTACAATATCTTTATTACACATAATCTTGAACATTCTCAAAATAATCCATGGATTCAATAACAAGTCCATGAAGCTTTTCCCACTCATCTCTTGTAACAATAAGAATCTGGTCACCCAATGTTAACTGGTAAACACTATCACCTTGAGGTTTATACTCATCCAACTTCATTTCAAAGTCATATGTTCCCTCGAAAATACTTGTTTTAATTTCCATAAATTTTAATTATTAAAGTTTTTTCTATTATAAGTTTTATTAGCTCCTCTAATAACTCTTGTAATTTTTCTAGTTATACCAAAAAAATTAGCTACTTTATCCCAAGATTTTAACTCATTATATTTTTCATTAATTTCTTCTAAACTTGGATAATGTGAAATATTATTACGACATTCTTTTGAACAAAAACGTTTATCTCGACCATATGGCATTTCTTTACCACATCTTTCACAAATCATTGTTTTAGGTTCTTTTATTGGTAAACCATTTTTGTATTTTTTGTTTTCATTTTCAATGATATTTTCCACTTTTTCTAATACTTGAGATAACTCCATATCTTCATGATGTATTTCGGCATGACAATTAGCGCATAATAACATACATTTATTTACTTCTTTATAAAGAGTATCCATATTTGTGGATGAAAGTCTTCTTACATCAAGTTTAATTTCTTTTTCTTCAGGATTTATATGATGAAATTGTAAAGCCGCTATATTTTTATTGTAGCCACATTTTTCACATTTACCACCTTTATACTCAACTAATTCTAATTTTCTTTTTATACCTCTTTCCTTTTGTCTAGGATAAGTATTAAATTTTTGTCTTGCCATAATGTTCTTTTTTATATAAATAGTACCTTAACTCAAAAAAGTAAAGAATATATTCATAAAACAAAAAATATGGTACTTAGTTGGGGGTGTGGGACTTGAACCCACGACTCCGAAGGTATAAGCTTCGTGCTCTGACCACTGAACTAACCCCCAATATTCTTTAAAAATTACACTGCAAATATACAAACAATTTTTTAATTATCCAAATATTTTGCAATAAAAATTTAAAATATTTTTTAGTAGGAGTCATTGGGTACGAACCAATTTCTTCAACACTATTGATAGAATTAGAAAGGAGGAGTTTTGGGATATTCTATCAACGCTCAGCCCGAATGATTTGTGTTGCTGTCCTACATAGACGAGACTCCTTAGGGTACGCAATTGCGTATATTAATATTCAACTACGAACCAGTCTTCTGCAAACATATCAGTTTGCGTGGGCACCCAACCAGTCATCACCTTATTATCTGCTGTCTTCATACAGATAGTTGGGAGGCCGATAATTGAACCATCATTATTCTCACAGAGAGATTTCAGGATAGGGTCCTTACAGAACTCTGTCTTAATTTCAAAACCTTGCTTGAGCCAAAGGTGCATATTCTTTCCATTCCAGCCCTGACGAGCTACCAGGCTACCATTCTTAAGCTGTTCAAGTGCCTGGCCAAAATTCATATTTACCATGTTATTGTATAATATTTATTATTAATAGTTATTTTATAACCTAAAAATTTTAAAATGGTTTTAATATCAGTTGTCTCTAATAGGTTATACAATTCTGGTTTATTATTATTATTAATAAAGAGAGCTGTATTACCCTTTGAAGCCATAGATTCTATTTCAGCTTCAAATATACTGAGAGCTATCTCATTATCTTGCTTATTAAGAAGATTTTCCAGTGTAGTTATTCTTACCGTATCTTCATATTTCTTTACGTTTTCTCTAGCTTGTTCTGCTGTATACATATAATACTTTATTACTGGTAACCCCAACAGGACTCCAACCTGTAACCTTTTCTTAGGAGGAAAAAATTTTCTGCTGTTAAACTATAGGGTCATTATTTTTTGTCGGGAGCCCAGGAATCGAACCGTGGACTAACTGCACCCATTGCATTAATATAATAGTTGCTGTAGGTTTTCTTACTCAGAAAGCTCAGAATATAAGCCGTGCTACCATTACACTAACTCCCGAAATTTGGGGACGCAATTGCGTATATAAAATTGATGTCCTTCCATAAATCCAAAAATACCCCTAACTGCGTCCGAAAATATGCGTCCCCTTAAATATTCATTAAATAATTCGTTGCAAATATACAAATATTATTTTAATTATCCAAGCAAATCGAAAATTAATTTTGCAATTTTATCCCAATCATCTGAAAATAAATCTACAAACTTGCTATCGACCAATTTGGTTAAAATATCCTCAATCTTTTTAGCATCACCAAGAAGCATCTCATCCAAGAATGCTTTCTTCATTTCGTGCATATCTATATAAGACATTACTGTTTTATTCTTTGTTAAGATAATATAATTGATAATATCATCATAAGAAAAGAATTTAAATAGGTCGAAACAGAAACTTGAAATAAGCATATGCTTATTAGGGTTTGAAATATCAAAAGTAAAGAACTTATGATTTAGGTCAAACTCATCGTGATTGGTAAGATGTAGTATATTCATTGGTCTTTCATTCTGTAATACTGCATCAATCTTATTCATATGATATATCTGATTAGTACCCATTCGTGTAGAGTCCATCTCATTCCAGATTTCAATAACTTTATCCTCTGGCATATAATCGACCAATACACACTGAATAAAGTCAATTTTAGCGGCGTTTATAGATACTTTCATATTATTTTCCAATTAGTTTGTTAATAAGTCCAATTAAATCATTCCAATCATCGGTGATGACATTTACAAATCCAAATGCCTTAATATCTTCAAGAACATTAGCGGCACAACCATTTTTATCGTCACATAGTCTAACGATTTCCTGCATAAACTCTTTCTCATAATACTTTAACTTATCCCATTTTGATTTGATAAGGTAATCTGCCAAATCTACAAATGAGAAATAGTCAAACTCATCAAGTGTATTAAAACACATAAGACGACCACCATAGAAAGAGAAATAAATCTTTTTAAGACTAAACTCGTTTTCACATTGAGAAACATACATAGCAATTTCAGCAGGTGTATTATTTCTCAATACGATATTGAAATCAGACATTGGATAGATTATTGTGTCTAACCCTTCATCGTTACACATATTATTCCAAAGGTCAATGATATCAACCATAGGAATCTCCTCTAACAAAATATCTTGAACAAGATTATTTTTATTCTTATTGTAATTCATATTGAAAAGCGTTTTAATTAGTCGTCTATTTTTAAAACTTTATTCTTAATCTTTGGAATTTTAAGTAATAATAACATAATTGTTATTATCATCATTAAAATGAATTGAACTAAATCATTTGTTTCGTAGTAACTATATATACCACCCACTAATGTTACAATCCAAAGTGAAGAAAAGAATTTTTCAAAAAATAGATATATAAAAATCAAAATATCCTCCATAAAAAATATTTGTTTTTAATGGGATACGCAAATGCATACCCCATAGTTTATTTAATCATCAATACCAAGAAAATCAATCTCAAAATCTCCCAACTCCCAAGAGTAATCGGTTTCGTAATACACACTATTCAACAATGTGTACATACCCATATCCTCAAAATCCTGCTCGGTAAAAGTACACTCATCTAAATTGAGAGTCCACTCATCAATAAGGAATAGGTCATCGTGTCGGAGTACCTTAATGATATTACCCTCTTTATTTACCTTAAACTCCTCAATCTTAATACGCTCTCCCTTGATAATCAAATAGGGAATATCCTCATCGAGGTCATAAGACGACCAATCAAAGCATACTGCTCCATCATAAACACCCTCATCTTTGTGGAGGAGTTCTGCCAACTTTTTTACAATCTCTCTTGTTTCCATAGTTTTAATGTTATTAAGTTTAACGATGCAAAGATAAGTAATTTTTTTGAAATATCCAAATTTTTTCATGGATTTTTTAATAAGGGACGCAAATGCGTCCCCCATAGATGTTGTTACTCATCATCATTTGTTGAGAGATAAGGCAAATTGAGTTCATCAGCCCAAAACTCCAAACTTTCCCAGAAATACTCTTCAACCATAGTTTCTCCAATTTTTTGACTAATTCTGGATAATTGCTCATTGGAAAGACCACTTGCATCACGGTCAATAGCATCAAAGTCCTCTCTTGAAAGAATAACACATTTGAATCTATCCATAACCTCGATAGGTACAAAAATCATCTCGTTATCAGTTCCATCGTGGAATACCAGAGTATCATTATGTGCCTTAAACTTTTTATAAACAGCCAAGTCAGACTCATAAAAAATGTTATCCTTATTAGGCTTTACAAACTTTTCATACAATGCACTCATAATTTTTTTGTTTTAATTGTTATTATTTAATATTTATCTCCGTTTTAATCAATAATTTGTAAAATCACAATAACAATGTGCTTTTGGTAACATAGACTCTCTCATAAAGTTTCTTACCTGCTTTAATGTAGGTCGCTTATGCAAAGGCAACTCCTCTACCAAATTCCAAGCTGTGCCATCTTTATCTTTCCAATAACTTACCAAGAAGATAGTTTTCTCTTTTCCCTTTTCCTTTGGCTCATTATCCCAGCACTCTTTGAAATTCTTGTACCAACCTGTATAATCACTTGTTTCGTACTTGAAAATCATAGTACCACCAAAAATATTCTTTATAGCCATAGTTGTAATGTTTTAGTGTACGCAGGTGCGTATATTACTTATTATTGTTGAAATAATTATACACTACATCATATACAAATACGATAGCATTTCCATCAAACTCACAAAGTTCATATTTCTCATCGTAATCCTCTACTCCGAGAACGATACGCATTGTCTTAATGCCGTAAACATCAACCTGAATTAACTCTATTGAGTTGATGGTTACATTCTCAATACCATCATAACGACCATACATAGGTAGAATGAGGTTGTCATCATCATCAATATCTAAATCAATGATTGTAGTATTATGCTCCTTAAAAAGAGCAATTACCTCATTAAGACACTCTTCCTCAATGCGAGAAATCTCTGCGTGAAAATCCTTATAAGTATTCATAATTTTAATTGTTTATTAGTTCAACAAATAATTCTCCCAAATGTCCGTATCATACATATCGAATAACTCCTCATAATCCTCATCGTCAATCAACTCCAACTCATACTCCAAGTCGGCGATATTCCCCCTTGAAAACTCCGTTGCCCAGAGTCTTTCATTACGGATAGAGTTTTCTACGCTATCACGATACAACTCCCAATCTACATCTTTGTAGGTAATCTTTTTCTTTGTCATAATCTTATTAGTTTTATTGTTTAACGAGTGCAAAGATAAGTATAATTTTTGATATATCCAAATATTTTGAAGATTATTTTAATATTGAATATCAAATTTATCAAAATACTTTTCATTATTCAAATCGTTATCCTCATCGCATTTTGCATCATAACCTCTCTCATTGAGTTTATGAATTGTAAAACTATGTGAGCCATCGTGATGAGCCGCCCATACATCAATAGCACCATCTTCGGTCTGCGTGATTGTAATATAATCACAATTCTTAATACAAGCATAGATAGCCTTTTCCAATGTTGCAAAATGTGTTGCAACAATCTCAAAGTTACCATTCCAACGACCAACCTTACCTGTCACTACACAATCAACATTGTTATCCTTATCGTGTTGGAGATTATAGATAAAGTCGTCCCAATACATATTTAGAGTATTCCACACCCAATTGTGAAATTTCTCACTATCTCCAATAAAGTTTGAACAATTATTATCATAACACCAATCCTTAAAATCCTCATACCAATCATCATAATCTACATTGTGATTGTCGTAAATTACATAACCCTTATTCTCCATAGTCTTAAATGTTTTAATTGTTATTATTTCTTTTTCTTTGATAGTACAAAGGTAATACAAAAAAATGAATTATGCAAATTTTTGGGGATAAAAATACAAAAAATGTACCCCCAATTTTGGGAGTACACCACTAACAATTAAAACTATTATAAACAATCAACACTATGTATCTTATAAGTAGCATAGAGATTTATATTTTTTCGATGTTGCAGGGCAATTTCAGTATCATACTTACGATAAGCAATATAATTCTTATCATCTGCCCACTCATCATCTTCATCAATTTCACAATCCTCATCAGCACACTTTTCCATTTCTGCTTTCAACTTTTCAATATCAGTTGAAACAGCAATTGTGGTTGCATAAGGGGTACAATTATCATAACCCTCATAGCAATATGTAAGAGCAAACATTTTCTTATCCATAGTTAATAAAATTTTTAAGTTAATTACTCAACATCTTCATTTTTGTCAATAAACACAACCTCAATAGCAATAGTGTTACCATTACGAACACGGCTGAAAACATCATAACAACCATCGCCAAAACCACTTGAAGAAATAAATGATTTTCTATCTGCAATATGTGTGTTCTTTTTAGAACACCAAGCACACACATTCTTTTCGTACCAATCATCATCAACATTGTCATTATGATATTTGTCATAATAATCAATATCGCTAATACTCATAGTACCACTATCAACACCAACACAACCCTCATCAAAAGCATACTCATTAAGTACACTAATATCGTAGTCTTTATGAATAGCAACCATTCTTGCTACTCTCTTACCCCAATCGCCCTCATCGGAAATCTCTACGAAACAATTATAAAGACCATCTTCAATACCATCAATAAGCATATTATGCTTACAATCAGTTTCATAACAAGGGTCGCTAATAAGTACTTCATTGTTGATGAATATGCTACCTACTCGTTTCAAGTTGTTCATAATTTTAATTTTTATGAATACATATCAAAATTATCTCTTACCTCTACGCAACCAATATCCAGCGTACAATTTCCGTAGTAAATAAGAATATCAATACTCCTATCACTTGTAGTAAATGCGTCAAGCATTACATAATCATCATCGCCATCTGCACCATCATCAATTTTACTATCATAAACCTCAACTGATTTACCAATAATCTCGGCTAACAATTTCTCCGTATGGTTAATGCCACCATACTCGGTATCAACCAACTTGTCATAAATCTTCTCCTTAATCTCATAAAAAGTCTTGTTCATAGTTAAAATGTTTTTAATTGTTTTACTTAATTTTGATATGCAAAGATAAGTATAATTTTTCAATTATGCAAATTTATGACCATATTTTTTTGAAATTTCCTCAAACTCCTCATCAGTCATATCCTCATAGTATCGCATACCCATTTGGACTGCAATTTCTTCCATTTCTCTCCAAAATGCTATATCCAAATCTTCATCTATATTTGCAGATGGGTCATTGAAATACTTTTCCAATTCTCTATCAGTATATCCATAATTGGAGTTCAACATTTGATAAATCAAACGAGCAAGTTCAGCCATCTTTTCATCATCAAACTCTCCTGCATACATAGGTGCTGGCATATTCTCATAATCTCCACGACTGACAATATCCAAACCTAAACAATGAAAATAAGTATCGTATGTTTCGTACAACTCATAACACTTACTACAATAAGGCGCACCCTCATCAGTGAATGATAGGTCATCTTGAAGAAACAATTTACCACATCTATCACAATAGCAAAATGTTTCTGCATAGGATAGAGTACCACCGACACCGTGTTCAGTTACATCTTTAAGAATATAACCCTCATTTGATAATTCTTCATAGAGTCCTCTTTCTGCATCTATGATAGGCGCATAAACATCATATACATTACCCTCTGGGTTACGATAAATGTCTTTTGTAATAGGGTTATAAAAAACCGTAAACATTATTTGCTCATTCATAATCTTAATTGTTTTATTTGTTATTAACTTATTTTGTTGGTACAAAGATAAGCATAATTTTTGACATTTCCAAATAAAAAAGGGATTATTTTTACATAACCCCTATTTTTTTAATCCCACTCTTTGTCATACTCTGCATCGTATGGCATTTCATAATCAACATCAACTTCCTCGATACTATCAAACTCATTGATATTATTTTTCAATCGGGGAATTGCTACCCTAACTGCATCTTCCCAACTACTCATAGGAATTGCATCAGTTTCCTCGTTGAAATCATCATCAACATCAACGACAACTCTTGTCATTACGCTTGCCTTAACCAATAATGCTACTTTCTTCATAACTTACATCTTTTCAATTTCAATTGTTTCTCCCAATTCTTTTGCTAACTTTCGTAGTTCTTTAATCTTACTTTTTGGTACGCTATGTGTTGAACGATAGCAAAAGCCGTTACTATACCAATGTACCCAATATAAAGTTTCCATAATTATTTTTTAATTAAACTCTCTATAAAGAGATAGTTTCTGTTTGCAATTCAATTTATTCCAATACTCATCACACGCATCTACGAAATCTTGATAACCATCTTCGGGAGAAAATGTGTACTGACAATAACCTGTAACAAACTCCATTGTCTTAAAATCGCAATTTCCCCACCACTCATCAAGTTGTGCTTTTGTCATTCGTGCCATAGTTCTTTTATTTTAATTGTTAATATGCTCTCTCAAAAAATTCGTAACCAACCTCTGTTACATACATTGTATTGCCACTATTATCCTTGTTTCTGTGCATCAGTACATAGATGTCAAAATCTCCACCAATTACATCTTGCTCACTTGTGAACATATAGTTCCAATCACTTGCAGTTTCATCTTCAACATCAAGATAACCCAACTCAATGTGAATTTCCTCTCCACCAAAGATTTCGGAAAGTTTCTTCTCCAAAGATTCTACACTAAATCTATTATGAACAAGTTTCTCCAATTTATTGATAATACTTACTTGTTGCTGATATGGAGTATTAGGATTAGGACTATAATTATCAACATCGTGTTGATGAATAAAATCCTCTAACATATCTATAAACATATCCTGCTCATACTTGTCATCGTAATCAAAATTACAATAAAAATCTCCCACATATTCCCCATAGCCACACTCATCATCATATTGTGTCGCTTTATAAACCTCATAATAAGATTTATCATCCTCACAACAATAAGCATAACGAAGAACAAAATCGCCATAATCAGTTTCAATTCTATAACTCATAGTTTTAATTATTTAATTTGTTTAACTTAATTTTGATAGTGCAAAGATAAGTATAATTTTTGATATTTCCAAATATTTTAACACTTATTTTTGAACAATTCATTCAAAATAACTGCTGATGTGATATTATGATAATCTTCCATATACTCATTTCGTTTCATTACATAGAAATTATCAATAGCAGTAAGATAATCTACATCATACAACTCGGAGAAATCACATTTTACTTGTCGTGGCATAGGATATTTCATATCAAACTCCTCTGCCCAATACTTAATCTTCATAAAGAGTTCTCTACTATCCTCAATAAAACGAGTTAGGTCATCTTGTCCAGCGAGAAATGAAAGGTCATAAATAATCTCTGCAAAAAGGCTTTCGTGTCGTGTCATAATTTTAATAGTTTTTACTTGTTAAAAATATTTTGAAAAAAGAATGTCATTGAATTAGGAGAAACAATATCCTCTCTTGTACAATGTCTTACCCAAGAATAATCCTCACAACAATTAAACCAATCCCAAAGGTTTTCCTTACTATCATAATCAATAGCAGGGATTGCAGGGTCGCCCTCACTTTGCAACTCATCAAGATAACTTGCATAACCCTCAAAGAATGAACAAACATCATTAGGGTAGAAATCAAATGAGTTATTATAATCCGAAATAAACATACTATAAAGTACAATCTCATTACGGAGTTTCCACAACTCATCAGCAGTTAAATTTTCAAATTTCTTTTTCATAGTCTTAATTGTTTTATTTCGATAGTGCAAAGATAATACAAAAAAATGAGAATTCCAAATAAAAAGAGGATTATTTTTCAATAACCCTCATTTTTTTTAATCCAAGTCAAACTCCTCACAAAGTTCCCCACTATAAGGAGAGTAAATAGTACCACTCTCTACTGCACCCGACTCTACAGCAAACAATCCACTATGCTTATCATAATACAATTCACACTCCATTTCAAAAGTTGGATTGTCTTTCTCTGCATCGTGAATAGATGGGTAACAACCCTGCTCTACCAACTCCTCAATCTTATTATTATATGCAATAGGGTACTGCTCTTTATCAATAATGATAATAATACCCTCATAGTTATCCGCATTATTTAACTTTACTGCCATATTTATAAAAGTTTTTAATTATTTAACAAAAATCTAAATCGTATCTCCATTGAAGAACTTTCTCCATATCAGTTGCTAACTCATCAAACTTTTGTTCATCAAGTTTGGTTTTCATCGCTGGAGTATTGTTTATATAATCCTTAATATACTTTTTATATTTAAGGCTTATACTACAACCTCTATTCTCCATTATTTCAATAACCTTTGTTGTTGGTAATTTTTTAGCCATAATTTTAATTGTTTAATAGTTTATTTGTACTAATATTCCAAGAAAAATGAATTAGACTATCTGGTGTATTCACATACATTTCAATATTTGATGACATTGTATTATAAGTAATCTTTGTACCTTTGGCTTGTTTATGTACATCATATAAGACAGCATAGTCAGCAAACATCTTATCGTTTAATGTTTGAAAATCTTTTGATATAGATGTTTCAACTTTTTTTAGACTACCATTAACTACCTTAATAAAGGTCAATACATAAATTTTATCCATATTCTTAATTGTTTATTAGTTTAACGATATGCAAAGATAAGTATAATTTTTGAAATATCCAAATAATTTTAATACTTATTTCGCTCAATCATTTCTTTTTTGAAATTATCAATAAAATTAGTACCAAGTATCATAGACAAACTACCATTGGTTATATCATCTTTTGCCTTTAACCAATTACAAACCTTTTCCAAAGATACCATTTCCTGCTCATCAACTACTTTGTAAACATCAATAAAGAAATCACAATAATCTCCCTCACGCATTTCATTTAACACACTAATACTGCTCGGAATATCATATACAATAGCAAAATCTTTACTCAATGTAAATTGAGGATTAAGATGTTTAATGTCGTCAAGATTATACATTTCAGCCTCTACCTTATAGAAATGTCCCTTATCAACCTTATAGTTGAAAATAACCTCATCAGCAGGGGAATTAAACATCATCTTCAAATCTTCAAGGTCATTAAAATAACCAATGTGCAAAAGTACCATAGTTTTATTAGTTTAATTTGTTTAACTTATCTGGGTACAAAGGTAAGCATAATTTTTGACAATTCCAAATATTTTAACAAAAAAATGCTAGAGAAATTTTATTTTCCCTAGCACTCGTTAAACAATTAAAACCTTTAAGTATGTATATCAAAAAATGTCTTGTTATCAATGTGTTCTTGAATTACTTCAAGATTTTCTTTACGCCATATTGATTGAACATTTATGTCTTCAATATCACGATATAATCCCATTTTATAACTTTCACTTATAATCTCTGGTATCAATGTATCTTCATTACATCTTACCATGAAACGATATAGTTCTTTATCATTATAATTTGGAACAATTATTTCATAATGCGCTTTATTCATAAAATTATATTTTGTAGCGGGTAGGGGAATCGAACCCCTCTTTCAAGAATGAAAATCTTGCGTCCTAACCGATAGACGAACCCGCCATTATATGGAATTACTCCATTGTTTTAGTGACCCCGTTGGGACTCGAACCCAAGACCCATACATTAAAAGTGTATTGCTCTACCTGCTGAGCTACGAGGTCAGTTTGAGGATACTTAATTCTCCTCATTTTTTAACACTGCAAATATACAAACTTTTTTTGACATTTGCAAGTATTTTAAGAATTTTTTAATTATTTTTTGGATTACTAATCTTTTCAAGTTGGTCAAAGACCATCAATGTTGGGACAAGTACATTAAACAATATCTTGCTGATAGGGAAAGAATTTCCACTAATAATCCACCAAATCAACCAAATGAAAGGGGAGCAGATAAGGTAAGCACCACCGATTACTACTGCATAAATACCCGCTACAAGAGCGAGGATAACCCAAAACAATCTTCCAATAATCTTCATTTTGTTTATCAATTAAATTCGTTGCAAATATACAAAGAATATTTCAAATATCCAAATATTTTATTATAAATCTTACAAATTTCTTTCATTAAGGAAAGTATCAATCTTACCCAAGATATAATCTATCTCCTCAATAAGAGATTTGAAATCGTTGTCGGCAAACTCATCACTAATCCATATATCAATATATGTATAGTTAGACTCTTCCATAATTTCAGTCCAATAGTCATAACCCGACCTATCGTAAGAGCAATAGATTTGGAATGTGGGTTTAATTACATCAATCTCTTCAAGTAAGTCAGTAAAATCCTCATACTGAAACTCATTAAACTTTCGTGTATCAACATAATCTACTGAAACACCAAAGAGTTTGCCCTCTCCGCTATCCTCAACATCAAGATAACTCAAACCCTCATAGTTTGAAACAATCTTTCTAATCTCGTTCTCAATCATAGTATTTGTTTTTTATTAGTTTGGTAATGCAAAGATAAGTAATTATTTTCACATTACCAAACATTTTAACAACTTTTTTTTAACTTTTATATGGACAAGAAATTTCAAATTCATCAGCAATATCTACAACATCAAAGATGTCCACAGCATACTCCGAAACCCAATCGCCACCAACCAAGAAATAGATTTCATCTTTTTCCTTATCAAAACGAATGTAGTCGTTATCTCCGTTCTTGTTTATATAATCAATGATATTAGCATACAATTCTGCTTGAAACTCCTGCAATTTATCACTCCAAGTCATAGCGTTAGATTTTAATCGTTCAACATATTCTTTTCCCAATCACGGACATACTCAATCAATTCACACCATTGGAAATCTCCATAATGGAAAGGATTAAACCAACCATCACTCCAAGTACCATCAGCGTTATTATCCATATCCTCTGCTGAATTATCATCAGTATAGATAAACAACTCATAATCATACTCATTGTCCTCATTCAATGTAGCCTTAACTCTTACACCGAAGATATTACGCCACATATCATCACTATGGTCACGAAATAGAGGAAAACCACTCTCATCATTGAAAGCAATGAAACCATCAATAGCACCCTGCACCTCAAAGATGTATTTATTGGCATACTCTTTCATCTTACGCTCTGCTGAATACATTGCGATACTAAAATCATTTGCCGACTGATACAACCAATCTCTAAAATCTTGCTCCTTGTTCTTCATAGTTCTATTTGTTTTAATTTGACAATGCAAAGATAATACAAGTTTTTGAATTATGCAAATTTTTTGATGATTATTTTCAAATTATTTTATTAGGATACGCAAATGCGTATATTAAATATAGCACTCATTAACATATGCCTCTGTTGCATCATCAAGAGTTATAACTCCATCTTCAATATCGGTAATTGTTTTCCAATCAGATGTATGCTCTCTATCATCAATAGCGCAGGGGTCAAGCCAAAATACCTTACGACCAATAAGACTATTATCCTTAACCAAATCGTGAAGATAGAATAAATCCAAATTTTGGAGGTAAAGGTCATTTACACCATCTTTAACATTAAGTGTATATTCATCATTGCTTACCTTTAATTTAATATTGCTATCAATAGGATTTGAAAGTTCTACCCATTCTGTATTGGTTTTCTTATTCTCTTTCTTTTCCCTAATGAAGAAAAACATACCATCAAAAATACACTCTGTATTTCCATCAAAGAAAACAAGTTCCTCATTGACTTTTTCACATTCATTAGTTTCATCATACTCTGCATCAAACTTTTTATGCAAAATATCCGAAAGTGCTAATTGTGCATCAGTTATACTCTCACATACTGCCAAGAGGAAAGTATTATACATACCATTAGTATAATCCAATTCATACCCAGCAGTAAATGGAGTTACTGCATCACAATGTTGTTTTACTAATACTTTAAACATAATCTTTTGTTTTTAATTGTTTAACTTTGATAGGACAAAGGTAATAAATATTTTTGACAATTCCAAATTTTTATGGGTTTATTTTAAGTAAGGGTACGCAAGTGCGTACCCCACTATTACTCATCTTCGCCAAGAGGACAAGGACTGATACAATCTGCACAAAGGTTGCAGGGTTTGATAAGTCTGCCACAAATAGGACATCTTTGCTTACAAAACTTTGTTTCAAGTACAACCTCATACTCACAATGTGGGCACATTTCGACACAAGTATCATAGATTTCAACAACTCTCAATGTACCCTTATCTGGGTGTATATCTCCAAGTTGATAGTTATTAAATCTATCAGCATACTCCTCTGCGGTCATAACCTCTCCGTGCATAAATGCTCTACCAACAAATTGGTCTTCGGTTAAATCACAAGGATTATACTTATCGGGAAGAAAAGCGTACATTTGTGTTGAGGGTGTATCATCGGTGCCATTAAGCAACTCGTTCTGCTCATTGATAGCATTAGCAATTCTCTCAAACTCCTGCTCAATAATTGGAACATATTGTGCAATAGTACCTCTTACCAACATATCAGTAGCAACCTCATTACCAAGTGTTGTAACAAAAACAATGTCATCTTCCGAATGTACACCTATTTCAATATAATCAACCTTTTCTACGCAAGGGAGATTTCGATGGTCGAAATATGTAATTTCGTTGTTTTTATCAAAGAAATTTAGGATATTTTCATCATTTATTGATTTCTCCTCAAACAAAGAAACAATATGCTTATGAGCCTTATCCTCAATATCAAAAATCTCTTTCAAAAAATTCTTCTCCATAGTCTTTTTTTTTAATGGTTGTAGTCAAATCCGTTCCAATCGCAAGAGTCAATAGCATTTTTCAACGCATCTTTTGCAGAGTCAAATACATAATCACTCTTTATAGGATTAGTTACATCTAATGGAATTACCCAACGATATTTATCATTATTGTTAGGCTCGGTATAAAGACCAACCTTTTTGTTTGTGCCACGATGTGTAACCTCACACCACTTAATTACGCTTGCCATAATCTTAATTGTTTTTATTATTAACTTATTTTGATGGTACAAAGATAAGTAAAAAAATCCATATATGCAAATTATTTGGTACTAATCTTCATCATCAAAGACAATTTTCTTATTCTTTGCTCGTTTGTACTCATTTTTTGGGTTATGTACCTTTGCAGGGCGCATACTGATTGACTTGCCATAGGTTTCAATCTCACGCTCTCTATCAGCCTTTTTACAAGCCTTAACATAATCCTGCTCGGTAAATGTTCTCTTTGCCATATTACATAAATGTTTTACTGAATGATACTGAAAAATTAGTTACGCTATCAATATAATCATATCCACCAAAATTGAAGATAGTGATTGTTGAACTCTCCCAAAGAATTTGAAATTGGAATTTTGTTCCATTAACTACAAACTCTCCCCAAAGGTCATCTTTTCCGTTAATATCATCTTTGAGATATTCCCAATCAAAAAACCTCTCAATGTTATTACCTCTCCAATTAAATGAAATAACTGCTTGCATATCGTTTAGTTTTTAATTCTTGTGCAAAGATAAGTATAATTTTTCAAATTTCCAAATTATTTGAAATATATTTTTAGTTATCCCAAGTAAAATACTCTGCAATTTCGTGTGCAGTTGTTCTACAATCGCCTAATCTCTCGAAAAGATTTCTAATTTCATCAAGGATTTCTTCTTTATCAACATTAACAATGAACGCACAATGTTTAAGATGGAAATCACATATTTTCTCATAGGCAGTTGTGATTGCATCATAAACCTCATTAAACTCTTGATTAAGAAGTTTACCCTTATCTGTATTTTCATTATAGTAAAATCTCTGTGGTGGATTATTACCATACTCTTCGTAAAAACTCAATAGTGTATGAGTTTCCCATTGAGTAATGAGCATATTATCTTGAAGAATACAATCAATATCTCCATTACTATTGATATAGTAAAAATAATCAAATTTACTACCGTCATAACCTTTGGTATTATTACCCCCAAGATTTGTTAAAAGGGTAATAACTTTATTACCATTATAATAATGTCCACGAATTGCTAATGTTTGTACCATAATTGTTAATTCTTAAAAAAATTATTACCATCAAATCCCACATAAATTGTACCCTCATCATTGTATCGTACTGCTGAACGATGAAAAGCCGTTCTGCCCAGACCACTCAAAAAGGTATTTCTACCAATCAACTTAATACACTCTCGTTGCGTAATGCGTGTTACGATACTTTCATCTTCCTTTGTAAACATCTCATATTTAGTGTATTTAGCGATGTTACTAATCTGCTCAAAATCATTCTCGGTATAACCGATTGAAAGCAAATACTTTTTGTCTTTGTTTGTAAGTTTCATAGTCTTTAATTGTTTTATTTAACTGATACAAAGGTAAGAAAAAAATCCCAAATAAACAAATTATTTGGGAATTATTTTTATCGTTTTGAATACTTTTTTTCAAGTTCGGGTAAATGGCAGAAAATTGACTGCGTAAATGTACCTACATCGTTAGTATCTCGCCTATTTGTTGCCACCTCATTAGCCCTTGCTATTGCATCTTCTACTTTATATGGTGAGAAAGTCCAACCTTTATCTAACTTTTTAGGGAAATAAGTATAACTAACACACATACCTGTACCTCCGTGATTACCACCAAAACCGAATGTGCAAATATCGTAAAATGGATAACCGCAACTCTCATATAATACTCCGTCAATTACCAAAAGTTTAGATAAATCTTTTTTAATTCTTTTAATAATATCATCTTTCGTTTCATATTTGGAGTAATCATTACAAGAGTAATCATTCCAATCTTTTACTCTTGAAAAATAAGAAGAATAAATCTTAATATAATTAACAAACCAATCAAGAGCAGTAATATCTCCGTATTCATTAACAATACCCGAATGGAGTTTATATTCTTTATACAATTTACCCTTATAAAGATAAATGTTAAATTTGTCTGCCCAATCAATACCAAAGGCAAGTTTCACATCTGCCATTGTAACCTCACGAAGATTTGCAAATACGCTCTCCGTAATCTCATTGTATCGTGGCTTACGGCAACGATAAGGAATATAACTTTCGTAATACTTGATTGTAAACTCTACCTTAATCATAAGTCTTTATTTTTTAAGTTCCTTAATTCTGTCATCAATAAGATAAATGCCATTTACTATTAAGGCAATTGTGAAACAACAAAATGCTTTCCAATCCTCATCTATTCCACCAATCATTGCACCGATAGCACTCACTGTGATACAAAAATGTCTAATAAACATAGTTCTATTGTTTTAATTGTTAAACTTTGATAGTGCAAAGATAAGTAAAAAAATCCAAATAAACAAATTATTTGGACTTTATTTTCAAAAATTTTTACACTTGTGTCTTTGGGTACTTACTATAAGAATAAGGTACAATCTCATTGGGTGCAAGATTAGTAAGATAATTGATAATATCAATATTATCCTTAAACTCTCCCTCCTCAATCATTCGTGCCAAGTTCTTTACGAAATCCTTTGCTGGTTTATAACCCTTATTGAAATTATTTACAATAATCTCAAAAATTGGAATACCACCTACCTTTGCAACAAATGCAATCTTATTAACTGCATTGTTAATACTCTCTTTTGTTACTTTTGCCATACTATAAAACACGTTTTAATCTTGAATATAATTTTGTTTCAGTGTCAAGTTCGTAAATAGACTCAAACTCTAATTGGTCTTTTTCCACACTATTAAGATTGTTCATTTCCAAATAATCTTTGGAATATTTAATAGCAGTATCTTCATCACAATTATAGCAATGAATACGATGTGTCATTGAATGTGTAAAATCGTTAGGATTTACATTAACATACTTGTAGTTAATCTCAAAACATTTATCAGCCATACTAATACCAAATTACTCGTTTATCGTTATAAAACTCACTTTCATTATCTACCTCTACAATTTGGATAATCTCCAAATCACAATGTCCTACATCTGCATAATCAACGCCCGATTTTGCTTGCTCAAACGCTTCTTTGATAGCAGTTTCATCATCTTTACACCAAATATAATCACTATCGGGAGTAAAGAAAAAATCATTTATCTCACATTCGTTGTAGTCAATTCGATAACATTTATTTTCCATATCCTTATTGTTTTAATTGTGGTACAAAGATAAGTAAAAAAATCCATATATGCAAATTATTTGCTAAAAATCTGCAAGAAAATCGTAAGTAAGTCTATCAATGATAGGTGCTACTACTTTCATTTCCCTAATACATTCGGTATAAAATTCTTCCGACTCATCAGGATATGAGTAACGAAACACATCACCATTTTCACACCAACCCTCAAAACTTTCATTACCATAATCGTTGAGGATATTGTTAGTAAGCATATTTATAATTTGCCCCGTAACTGCCTTTTTAACTTTGCTATTTTCCATAATACTACCAAATTATAGGTTGAACAATAGTATAACCAAATCTACACTCACAACCTTTGTTGTACTCTCTTTGTGCATAGGTCTTTGCCTTTTTTACAATGTCATCTACAAAGAGCATTTTTACATCTTCTTTCCACTCCTCATATTTGGGATTACCAGCCAATTCATCACGACTGATTGTATCTTTTACCCATTCCTCTGCCTTTTTCCAAGAAGAAAAACAAGTAATATCCCCAACACCAATAGCCAATGCTCTATCAATACCATTGTCATTGTAAAATGCTTTTCTAATTACATATACCATAGTTTTAATGTTTAATTGTTTTTAACTGATGCAAAGGTAAGTAAAAAAATCCATATATGCAAGAAAAAAGGGAGAAAAATTACTCCTCTCCCTCATTTTTCTTAATAGTCATTGATTTTTCTCGGTTGAGATAATACTCAATGCGTTCAATAATCCAATTTCCACAATTTACAATATCTCCACAAGAAAAATCTTTTGTAGTATCGTATTTATCTTTCATTGGGATATTGTTAATCGTAGGTGTATTAAGGAAAAATCCCTCAAACTCTACGACACATAAGTTATCGCTATTTCTATGCTCATACACCCAAAAATGTGCAAGTTGCTTTACTCCATAGATAATTGTAAATACATATCCCTGCTCTCGGCAGTTCTCACATCTACCTACTTTCAACTTTCCCTCACTCCTACGATTTTCTTTATCCCAAGTAAGGTCTTCTACTTTCGCAATACCCATACAACGAAGATACGCCAACACACATTGTGCTTGCCAATTTGCTCCGTCATACATATAAGATTCAATCTCAATCATAATCTTAATATCTTTTTCTTTGTTCAACAATTCTTAAAGTCCATTGAGGATATTTCTTCTGCATTTCAGCACACTTGCGTTTAGCGTTACCTTTTCTCTTATATAGACTCGGTTGGAGTCCATATCCACTCATAGCACAACAATAAAATACTCCGTTGCTATGCAGAATTGAGTTATTATCATTTACAATGTAAAACATAATTATAAACTATCAAAAACATTCATAATTCTAATTAACTCATTGATACTTAAATCATCAAAGTCAATCCAATTTCCACCCTCAAACTCAAAGATGATATATCCCTCACAAGGGTCTTGCCAAATGGAAACAATACGGAGCATATCATTTGTTGAAAGACCAAAGGTTTCATCACTTTCAAATATGATAGACACTTTCATTTGATTTGTTTCCGATGTGTGCATCAAATGACGAGAGAAATAAAATCTAATCATTTGTCTAACATCATCTTCATTCATTGTCTTTGCTAACACGTTAATTTCATTAGCAGATTTGTTCATTAAATGCTCCATAGTCTTATTGTTTAATTAGTGTACGCAATTGCGTATATTGTTTTTAACTGATGCAAAGATAATACAAGTTTTTGAATTATGCAAATTTTTGGGGCATTATTTTTACATAACACCCCAAATTTTTTATTTTACTCTACAAATTGTATCTTCAAGAGTTTAGGAGTATTATCCAACACTTTCATCTTGATAGTGATTGGGTCATTCTCAAAATCCACCACGCTCATATTATTGAGCAATACTTTTGTAGCACTCATTTTATCAAGGAAAATACCCCTTTCCTTATAATAATTATGATAACTATCATTACCGATGTTTACGAAGAAACCATCTTCGGTAACTACAAATCTATTAAAGTATGCTCCATTTGATTTCGTAACTACACCCTGTTGGATAGTCCAAAACTCATCATTGAAAAAGTATGTGTCATTGTGAACATTTCTCACATTAAAACGACAATTCCAACTTTGCCAACACAAACTTACACAATTAGCACCACCACTCATCACATACTCATCAACTGACTTGTACACTGCAATATAGGGCGTAATAAAATCCACAAGCCACTGCAATGGCTGATTTGGCATCTGCACCAAGAAGATTAAAGATGGTTTATCATTGTGTGTGGTATTGTCATCTATTGTATAAGCCAAGATGCGAAATGCAATCAATTTCTCTCCATCGTGCTTATAGTATGTTCTATTAAACTCCAAATCAAATGGAAATTTGTAGTTTTTTGTTAGCCAATTATGCTTATAATGGCAACGAGGTACACCCAACTCATCAAAAGGTTTGTGGTCTTGCGAATAAGTTACTTTCAAATATCCCATAGTCTTAATGTTTTTAATTGTTTAACTTAACGAGTACAAAGGTAAGAATAATTTTTCAAATATCCAAATTTATTTGAGATTATTTTTCTCTAAATTTTCTATTTCTCTTTCTATTTCTTCTGCTTTGTCCATATCATCATAGAATGTGTCATTCAGCACCTCTTTGAAACGAATAAACATAACCTCAATGAACATCATTGCAAATAAGCAACCGAGCGTAAATAATATCGGCTTTTCAATCTTGATATTTGTACTATCAATTATCATTCTTAAAGCAACGCTCAAAGCAATAGAGTTCCAAAATGAACGAAGAAAAATCTCAAACGCTCTTAATAGTCTTAATTTTGTGGTCTTTTTCATAACTAAATCTCTACGCATTTAACACCAAATGTTACTACCCAATCAAAGAATGAGGTAAGATTATCCTCTAAAACTGATACAAAAATACCCTCATTGTCTTCGTTAAAATACTCTACATAGTCTGGCAATCTATCTACATTAAAACTACCAAAAAATAACTTAAAATTTGAAAATGTCATAACTATTATTATTTTAATTTGTTTAACTTAACTGATACAAAGATAAGCATAATTTTTCAAACTACCAAATTTTAGACCAATTATTTTCAAAAAAAAAATACCCACCCTATGAGTTAAGGGTGAGTAACTAAATATGAAAATGAATAATTTAACAAATATATATCTTTTAATAGGTCATATCTCTAATGCGTGGCATATCTGCATCGGTTTTAATTATTAAACAATGTCAATTAAATAAATGAATTATATATAGTTCGGGTTTCCCCTACGGCTTTCCTCTAATGCTTGTCATAAGCAAATTTCAAAAGTTAATATCTAAAAATTACAAACACAAAACTTAAATCATTTATATTTTAGTTAGGGGGAGGTCGTGTATTCATATTATAAAAGTATTAAATGTTAAACCTATTTTTGACACTCTTAATGTTGTTCTTTAATCAATGTCGTAAGTACAATTCTTGAAAAACTCAATATCGTTCTCGCTAACAAGGTCATCTACGATTGCATACCTCAAATCAGTTGCATCGTTAAAACAGCCATTTTGATATGCTTTGTGTAGTACATCAAGTTCGTCAAGTTCGTCTTTGCTGACTACCATAAATGAGTAACCATAATGACCTGACACATCAATCTTGTAATAGTGTTTTCCGTTGTATTCCATATCTTTTATTCTTTAATTGTGATACAAAGATAAGCAAAATTTTTGAATTATGCAAATTTTATCGCAACTTTTTTCCACAATGAGGGCAAAAATTCCACTCATTATCTTCATTTGTTGGAATAGGTTTTACAACCCACTCCTCTTTATATGGAATAAAGTATTCAATACCTGTTTCAAATGAACGAACTATAATTGCTCTTATATATGAGCATTTATTGGTACTACTATCTACAATATCAATAACCATAGGTCTTGAAATAATCTCGCAATCGGTATCCATAAGATAACTCGACACATTCTTATTATCAACCATTCTACAATCATCAGTATTGTATGTAGGTCGGTAAATTCTACCTATAAGTCCCGATGATTTAGTCTGCTCTCTTTTGCTTTTATCCAACAACCCCCACTCATAGAACAATACACGATAGTGATTTGGATAAAACGCATTATTAGGTACTACAACATCTACGAAAAGATAAGTTTTACCCTTAACACATTCCGTATATGGATTATGTATGATAATACAAGTTTGTCCATATAATCTTGGGTACTGACAATTACCCGACAAATCCTTTACATATGAGCAATCTTTAACTACATATCTACGACCAATAAGTGAAAGTGATTTTTCCATAATTTTATTTATTTTAATTTCGTACTGCAAAGATAAGTAAAATAATTGATATATGCAAATTTTTTGAAGATTATTTTTACCTACGATGTGTTTTTTTATTCTTATTCTTTGCCCTGCGTTTTGCGATGTCTTTCGGGTTTTTACCATTCTTTACTGAATGACCTTTGTAATTACCCCCAAATGGAGAATAAGGTACATTAACATACTCATTATACAACTGAAAAACATCAGACATTCCAAATAGTGTATTCATAGTTTTATCTTTTTTTATAATTTGTTTTCATTTTACAACCTCTATTCTTTGGAGTTTGTACAAATTTGAGTTCGCTATCGGGAATAATTACCACACGAAAACTCTCACAAAACTCTCTACCACAATCAGCACAACGATAAATTGTACCCTCACTATTAGTGGTTTTATAAACCTTTTCGTGAACAATGTCGCTCCAATCGCAACCACTACATTTTTCAAGTGCTATCATCGCTTTTGTCTTTTAATAAAATTAGTATATGCTCTTTCGTATTTTGCTAAATCTTGATAAGGAATATAAGCATAACCACTCAAATATAATTTATATCTTTCGTACATTATATATTCTTTATCCATAACTCCCTTATTTTTAATTGTGATACAAAGATAAGAATAATTTTTGACATTTCCAAATAAAATGGAAATTATTTTACTCTTTTATAAGTATGAGTAGAACAATAGCAGTCACTACCGTCTTCATCACTTACACACTCGCTATCTAACTCCCAACCAAGTTCTTTCATAAGTACATCGCAATACTTGTGTTCGTGTTTCCAATCGCCCCACTCTATATTAACATCTACCATATTAAAATCGTTGGGATATACAAATGTTTCAGCAGGTATGCCTTTTTCTTTCAAATACCCCTCAATTTTTAGGATTTCATCAAAATACTCTTGCTGTGTCATAATCTTATTGTTTTTAATTGTAATACAAAGGTAAGAAAAATTTTTGAAATATCAAAATAAAATGGGGATTATTTTTCAACAATCCCCTAAAAACAATTAAAACTATGTTATGGATAAGTATATCCAAGTGCTTTTCGTAGTTTTTGACTACGGGTCAAACCTCGTTTTGGCTTACCCTCTAATGAATCATAAATCCAGCCAGCAGTTTCAACCATATAATCAATGCTACGCTCAATGTGTGGGTAAATAGCATTATAACCACCCTCACCATCAGTTTCCCTCAACTCAATTACAAGTTCTTTGAGAGCCTTAAACTCCTCGCTCTCATAAAGAGCATTAAGAGCATTATTCAATCTGTCGTTATTCTCCTTTGTCATAATGTTAAATATAAATTAAATAACCCAAATCACTAATGTACTCGCTATTAAAAGCATCAATAAACTCTTCAACCGATGAATACTTTACGGCATTACAAGTATCGCAAAGTTTTTCCAAAACCTCAACATTGTTTTTATTACCGCTTGCAATCAAATCGTGAAAGTCATCGCTTGCAACAAAATCACTTGTCAAATAATAAATTGTCTTTGTCATAATCTATTACTTTTAATTGTTAAACTTATCTGGGTACAAAGGTAAGTAAAAAAATTGATATTTCCAAATTTTATACGGAAAAATTACATGCGATTTAATAAATTCAATAATGTTAAACTTTCAAAATGAGTAAGACAACTAATATCGTATTCAGTTAAACCCTCTACAATCTGTTTTACTGCTTTTCGTGTGGATATAATACGATTGTTATTATCCAAATCCCTACACCTATTATAAATGTCAATGTCAAACCAATTCATTTTTGCACGATGAGTAACTTTAAGTAAAACATTACACTCATTCGTAGTCAGTTCAATTTTCTTTGCCATAGTCTTTATTGTTTAATTTTGTACTGCAAAGTTAAATAAAAAATTCCATATAAGCAAATTTATATGGAATTATTTTTAATTTATTTTTACCAAGACTTAATATAGTGTTGGAGTTTTTCCTTATACTCTGCAAGGTACTCCTTATAATTTTGATTGACCCACAGCACCATTTCAAATAGTGCATCTACAAGATGTCCGTTATAACTCTCGTCTTGTGGCATTACATCATCACAACCAACTGAATGAAGATAGTCCGCAACATTGGTTTTAGGGTTTTTATGTGCAACATAAGCAATGTGTTGAACATCAAATGCACTCTTATATATTTTAAGACAATAGCACCAACCATCAACCACGATGCAAGCAGGGAGAATTTGCAACAACTCCTCAACACCAAAGAAATACTCCGTGTGTTTATCTCTCTCTTTAAGATTACACAAACCCAACTCCTCCAATTTCATCATCTGCTGAATGTTGAGGGTGTTTCGTGTTACTCGTTTCTTGTAAACTTGTGTTTCATCAGTTCTCATAGTCTTTATTGTTTAAGTTTGATAGTGCAAAGATAAGTAAAATAATCGAAATATGCAAATTTTATTCAATATATTTTATAAAAAAATGCACCCACATCTCACGACATTAGTGTATCTATTTTAATAGATAAAAATTATAAGTATGAAAACAAAACTATCTAATTAGTGTACGCAAGTGCGTATATTAGTTCTACCTACTCTTCCAATCTTCCAATCTTCCCAATTATCTATAATCCAATCGCCATTGTTATCATAGTCGTCAAGTAAGGTTGAAAGGTCTTGCCAATCTGCATTGTAGAGAATATCGTATGCCAACATTTCAATAAACTCATCGTCAGCAATCATTTCGTCAAAGAAATCCTCCTCTTTGTAGTAATACTCAATATGAGTTCTAATATGAGCCAACAACGCAGGTTTAGTCCAACGACCATAATTGTTGTGGATAGGCTCTTCCAAGTTACCCTCACTAATGTAAATAATATCATCATAGCCACCACGCTCCCAAGCATCTAAATCTTTGTAGCAAATACCATTGTCAGTATCACCACCCTCATATTTTGTATAAACTTTCGGAAAACCATTTTCCCAAGAAAAGTATTCCTCAATACGATAACCAATAGTAACCTCAATCTGTTTCATAACCTTATCGTTTTATTGTTTTCGTACTGCAAAAATAATACAAATTTTTGAATTATCCAAATATATGGATTAAAAATTGACGTATTTTACATTATTTTTTTCAAATACATAGTATTTCTTAATATGTAAAGATAAACTACCTGCGTTAATGTCGCCTATCTCATTAAAATACTTTTTCTCTAAAAGGTGGAAAATTCTCTTAACTGACTTTGAAGAATATCTCTTTGCCTTTTCTTCAAACTCGGCTAATGTAATACCTTTGGTAACTCTAATTGGAATAAAACCCTTACCTAAATAATATGTACTGCCGTGTCTGCTCTTAAACCAAATAACCATATCAGTTGTTACCATAGACTTATTGTTTTATTTGTTTTACTTAACTGATACAAAGATAAGAAAAATAAATGACATTTCCAAATTATTTGAAAGAAAAATTAACATTTCCAATGATTATCTTCCAAATGTTCAAATAACCTATCCACAAAGTCATCAACTGAATTGCATTTGTTCTTTGTTTCAACCCTTGTACCTGTCCAATCAGTATGAGTCGCCATATTTTGCTCACACCACTCTTTCAATATCTCTTTTGTTGTTCTAATTTTATCCATATTGTCTTTAATATAAATCATTAAAAATATAATTTAACTTTTTAGCAAACTCTCTGCCGTGTCCAGCATAGCCGTGTATTGGGGAAACACTCTTTTTGCTATGATTAACAATATAAATCCAAAAATCAGTGTACTGACCTTTTACAACAACTATATCAAAATTATAGTCCGAGCCACCATAAGACATTTCAACAGTTTGCCCCTTATGATATTTCTCAAAAACCTCTTTACCCTTTTCTATCTCTTTGTAAACCTCTGCAATACCATTCTCATTTGTCATTGAAAGATGATTATTATTACAAACATCAACCCCATATTTAGAGCCATATCTTGAACGCAATGCTTGATGCAAGTATTTAGGGCAGTTTATTACAAAACAAGTATAATTAAGTCGAGGGTATGTTTCTTTATTATATCTAATAATCTTATCATTTACTTTGAGTGTTTTAATCTCAACCTCTTTATCAAAAATGTTAGCCATAGTTTTATTGTTTTAATCGTTTTCTTAACTGATACAAAGGTAAGAAAAATAATTGACATTTCAAAATAAAAAAGGGTAAATCTTTCGACTTACCCTCATTTTTTTATTATTAGTCAATATAAGCATAATACTGACTTAACTCCTCGCCCTTGAAATGCTCACGACAATAGTTATCTGCCTTACGCCACAACTCGTCATAAACCCTCGCCAAAGGTTCGTTTTTCTCATAGTGTTGCCAAATCTTTTGATTTAGACAAACAACCCACTCGCACATAAACTCCAAATTATTACCCCAAGAGCGCATAACTCTACGATAGGTATCTTTAACACCCTTTGCGCCATAACACTCTGCGATACTCAAATCAGCAAAAAATGTGGTCTTACGCTCCTTACCGACCTCGTTAAGGAAACTTTCAAACATCAACTCACAAGCAGAAGCATAACGAAATATATTCATAGTCTTAATTCTTTTAATTGTTAAACTTTGATAGTGCAAAGATAAGTAAAAAAATCCGAATATGCAAATTATTCGGACTCTTTTTTCAAATTATTTTTAAGAAACAATTTCCCCAAGATACATCATAATATCTCCATAGTGAATATCATCAACGGTCTTATCGTATAGACCACGATATTGTAGAATATCATCAGCAACACCGCCCATATCACTTAAAACATCAGCAAGTGTTGGATATTCCATACGAATAGTCGCTGGTGCATCAACATCATCTACCAATGTTCCAATGGCATAGCCGTCATAGCACTCCATATCATAAGTAACCTCATTACCACCGATAAGTACCTCAATACCCTCTTCCAAAATGTAATCCATAATCTTATTATTTTTCTATTTGATGTATATTGGAGGTTGTGATAGTTCATTTGCTATTCGCTTTGCATCCTCCTTATAAACGAATTTACTAATGAATTTCCAACCCCATAAAAATCTCTTTTGATAAAGAGCATAATATATGCTTGAACCCTCATATATTGCCTCAACTTTGAATATCTTTTTCATAGTCTTATTAGTTTTTAATTGTACTGCAAAGATAAACATATTTTTTGAATTATGCAAATTTTCAGACAATTTTTTCTAAAAAATTGATATTTCTTCAAAAATTCGTTTCAAACTATTGGTAGTATATATGTTATTAAAAAACTCGGTAGTATCTTCACCATTCAAGCGTTTACCACCAACACGAACATTGATACCATCTAAAAATATCCTATCAACATTAAAATCATATCCTCTATTCCAAAAAGAACAAAGAACAGGTCTAATGAGTTTTATTTCTTTCTTTTTAGAAAAACGAAAATAGTCTTTCAAACGCAACTCTGCCTCCTCTCGAATGGCGTAAAATTCGTCTATATTCTTTCGACATAATGTTTTAATACTATCAAATTCCAAATCTGCTTGTGTCATAATCTATTAGTTTTAATTGTAGTACAAAGATAAGAAAAATTTTTGACATTTCCAAATAAAAAGGGTAGAAAATTACTTTCCACCCTTATTTTTTAATCTTCCAAAACATCTTCCGTGATTGTTACCTCATAAATAACATCAGCAATGGGTAACTCACAAGACATATTGCACCAAATCCCATCACGATTTATCAATATCGCCATAGGTTTTAGTTTATTAACTATGACTGCATCAAGTGGGTGCAAAATATCATCATTGTATTTGTTGATATTTTTATTGTAATCCATAGTGTGCTTAATTGCACTCTCTAATGAATTAAATACCTTAATGTGTGAAATTGAAAAATCACTTGTGAAAATTGAAACGATAAATATCTTTTTCATAATTAAATTTTAATTATAATAGTTAATAAACCCATCAGGGCTATATTTAGGCATTACCAATGCGTAATTATCATTTTCTAAAATGATTATATTACTATAAATTGTCTTTTTCATATTATCTTTGTTTAATTCTCGCCCAACATACCAAAATATAATCGTTTGGTAGTTTATATCTATTGTTATTTGCATCCCACACTCCGTGTTCATCAAAGTCATCTTTGAAAGGACAATAGTCCAAAATGCCATCATAAACCTCTTTTCCGTTTGCTGCATCATAAACCGTTACAAAGTCATCCTCAAACTCGACCTTTTTGTGTCCCATTGGAATAATGTGTAGTCCCATAATCTTTTTGTTTTTAATTACATTGCAAAGATAAGTATAATTTTTGAAATATGCAAATTTTTACTCAACAAAATCAAAAGAAATTACCAAAAAACCATATTCATCGGAAAGATAATCTGCCACATCAAATACATTTATATTATTAGGCAGTTCTACCTCGGTTGGCAAATCACACTCATCAATGTTATACTCCAACACATCATCTTTACAATCCCATTTAATGTTTGTTGCTTTCATAGTTTTATTGTTTTAATTTGATATGACAAAGGTAAGAAAAAAAATTGAAATATGCAAATTTTTGGAGTATTATTTTACAAGATATTTCTCCAATAACATTTCCCTATATCGTTTAATTTGTTCACGACAACAAGCATTGCAATCTTCACAATTATTAAGTCTATCTTCGCCAAATAAGATGATTTTTAAGCAATGCCCAGCGTGATTGGTAACCTTTGCATTTACCAATCTATCCACCAACTCAATGATATTCTCATTTGCTTTATTTAACTTAATTTCCATAAGTCTAAAAGTTTAATTTAATCTCTCCGATATTTTTCTTTAATTTGATTGTCGTTAAATCGTATTTATCACAATCAAGTTTGTGTTCAGTACGAATATCACAACAACCATTATCAGTTCTAAATGGGCAATCATCACAATTAGTCCTGCCCTTTTCAAATTCAACCTCTAAAACAAAATTTGCCATAGTATTAAAGATTTTCAACAATTTTACATTGATTATACATTTTCTCCACCTCTTTCACACATTCATCGTAAGACTTAAATCTACACATAGGTGTAAAATCTGCTTTTAATTGATAGAAATAATTTTCAGTTCTTGTTGAATAGTTAATTCTACCAACATATCCCAAAATAGGAATATATACCTTTGCCTTGCAAAATACTACTCTCATAATCTTTGTTTCTTAAATCGAGTGCAAGATACAAATAATTTTTGATATATGCAAATAAAAAGGGGATTATTTTTTACATAACCCCCAATTATTTTTACAACTCTACAATTTCCTTACAAATCTTTCCCGTAAGACTATTCTTGATATAATCTTCCCAAGATGCGTATTTGATGATTGGTTTGTTATTTGAGCCAACGCCATAAGACCTAACATTTGCCCAGCGAGGATTTCCAAATGTCTGCTCAATCAACTCCTTTGTTACCTTATCCAATGGTACATCATCAGCAATACCAAACCCACAACCATTCTTTGAGTGTGGCTTATGAATTGTGGTAAAATCTAATGCACAACCCCAATCGTTTGACTGCATATAACCAATGTTTGTGCCGTCAGTTATAAAACAATATGTTGGTTTCTCAACAAATGTTGATGCATAGCGAGGAAAAAAACATCTATATCCAAATGACTTTACAACCTCAACCGCTTGCAATAAAATTGTACTCCTATCCATAGTCTTTAATTGTTTAATGATTACAGGAACAAAGATATAAAAAATAAATGAGATATGCAAATTTTTAGACAATAAAGTATAAAAAAAAATGAGGATAACTTTCGCTACCCTCATTTAATATACACCCTGCTTACTCTATATAAGTTAAAAACTCATATACTTCCTTTACTGCATTGTTGCATAGTGCATCAACCGTATGAGTAAATGCACCACTCGCAAAACCTACATTGCTCATAGCAAAACGACAAACAGACTTATACTGCTTATCAAACATATCTTGCGTTGGATTTGTTTGCAGATTATTTTTAACCATTGTTAGAATCTCAATCTTCTTTTCCAGCAGGATAACATCACTACCACAAGAGCGAACAAAGTCAATAAATCTTATTCCCTCCATTTTCTCTTTTAGACTATTAAGAGATTTAGTTAAAACCTTAATCTCGTTACTGATTGCCTTGATTTTCTTTTCCATAGTATTTGATTTTGTTATTTAATTTATCTGAGTACAAAGATAAGTAAAAAAAATGATATATGCAAGTTTTTAATAAAAAATGAGGATAATTTTTATTACCCTCATTTAATATACGCAATTGCGTGTATTATAAACCAAGTTTAAGACTATTATATACACTCTTGAAATTGGTTGCATATATCCCCTTACCCTTGTGGCAATAACTATGCAACTTCTCCCACATCTCTTCCCCAACAAACATGCATTTCAAATCATCTTGAATAATGTTATTAGGAACGATGCTCGGTTTTCCCAAAGCAATATAACCAACATCAGGGTAATTCTTTGACACCAACCACAACATATAACCTTGTGGAAACTCCTCAACAACCTCAAAAACTCTTGTAGGCAAACCAATTCGTTTAACCTCAATGTATTTCTTTCCGTCTTTCTCGAAATATCGTCTATTGTAAGTCATAATCTTATATTGTCAAGTTTTTTATTTAAGCAGGGTACGCAGGTGCGTACCCCACTATTTTTGTTTATTGTGCCGAGTAAGCCATTGCAACCGTACTTACTCCATCGGGGGCTGTGGTAAGTCTATCCCACTCACAACCATTTGCTGCCAATCTCAACACATTTACCAACTTAACAACCTTTGGCTTTACTTGATTTTCAACCAAGCCAACCTCTGTCTGTCGATTGCTATCGGTTTTCTTGCTTTTAAGATAGTCCATAATCTTTTGGAACTCTTCCGCAGTTGCGTATCTGCCATTCACAAACCAAGCACGACCTCTATCAGCGTTAGCAACCTCGTAATAACGAAGATACAAAGAACCCTTATGCTCAATCAACTTGTTCTCTTGTCCCTCTACCCATTGTCCCCAAGACAAAGACTGCGCTACAAAATTCTTATCATCGCCTTGCTTTGCAAGTCTGTTATTCACTGCGTTCTCATAAGAGTAATTCAACTGACAATCAGTGCGAATAATGCTAAACACCTTATTACCCTTGCCAAGAACATACTGCGGAATACCGCTATCACTTACAAATGTAATGTTTGCAAACTGACAACCCTTAACCGCCTCAATCATTGAAACCAAATTTTTCATAACACCTATTAGTTATAAAGTTAAACTTAAATTATATTATCACTCCTATTAGTGATTTTTCCTACTGCAAAGATAAGTAAAAAAATCTAAACTACCAAATTTTTTAGCAACTTTTTTCAAATTATTTTCACTTACCTATTCAATGAACTTTTGTTCCCTTTATTTTGGTACTGCAAAGATAAACTAAAAAAATGAAACTACCAAATAATTTATCAAAATAATTTTATTAGTTTGTGACTTTTTTCTCCCTAAAAATTTGCAAAATACAAAAATCCATTTTAAGACGATTTAAGACCATTTATTTTTGAGTGATATATTTGTATAGATTGATTATTTTAATTGAAATTAGACCATTTATTTGACCATTGTGGGGCATATACCCCTATACCGTAGGTGTCCCCTCCCTCCCCCACACTCCTCGCCCCCAAAAAGGCTATTTAGGGCCAACAGATGGCCATGAAAATTTTTCCAGAAATTTTTGACTTTTAAAAATCAGCTTTTACTTTTAATCAATTTTACTTTAAAAAAGTAGGTTTTTCAAAAAAATTTTTCCATATAATTTTCTTATCTTAAAAAATAGACTTTATTATTTTTACCATCATAAAATTTACCATTATAAAAATTAGGGGACATTTATATAATCATTTTACTTTAAAACAAATCCTCCACTAAAAAGTAGGGTTTTCAAAAAAATTTTTCCATATATTTTTTCGATTATAAAAAATGTCATATTATTAATATTACACACTATTTATTTTATATAAAAATAGATTAACAGATATGGCAAAGATACAGATAAATGAAAATGATATACGACAGATGGTGAATGAGTCTGTTAGGAAGATATTAAAAGAATCGTATAATGACCCTAATGTTGTTAGTTATAGTTCTAATATTAAAGAAAAGGTTAGGGAATATTTAGATGGTTTAGAAATGGCTTATGGTGATAATTTAGAAGATTGCGGTAATGAATTTTTAAAAGATATTTTTAAGAGTGGCTGGGCATTTTTTAACAGTTTATCAAGTTTTATACATGATGATGGTCAACAAGAGATATATAAATATTAAAAAAGAGTAGATTAGATTTCTACTCTTTTCTTTTTTTATTCCCAAAGTATTGTGGGTAACATCCTTCTATAACATCGAGGCCATCTTTTCTCCACTTTGTACCTTTTGTAAGTTCATCAATCATTGCACAAAGGATTGAGCGTTCATCTTTATGGATTGCCCATGCATCGCCCACTATTGATGCTATTCTATCTCCTTTTGTTTTATTCATATTTTATTCCACATATAAATTTCCTACTATTTTTTTGCAACCGTTTGAATAAAGTGTTGTGGGTTTTGCTGATGGTATTCCATTTTCATCTACTGAAACTGCATATATTTTTCCATGCGGGTTTGCTACCAGGGATGTGAATTCATGGATTTCATTCATGGGAGTTTTTCCATCCCCTACATAGAAACATTTTTTAGTTTTATTATATGCTATTTCCCCATCACGTAATATTTTCTCTGTGGCTTGTTCGCCTCGTCTAATTAATATTTTAGTCATAATTAATCAAGATTAATATCTTCCATTCTATAGAATTTATCTGGGTTTCCATTCATAAAAGCAAATTTAACGCCTGGTATTATATAATTTTCTCCCCAGAATATTTTTAAGACGGATGTCATTATTTTATTATTTCTTTTAATGAATATCGCATCTTTGCCAACACCTGTTGTTGGTTTTTTATAAGGCATTAATCCCATGACTGATGTTACGATTGTCAGTGATTTATCTTTTTCTATTTGTTCCACGTAATCTTTATACGCAGTTCTTAAATTTTCTTCTGTATTATCTATCCAATCTATGTTAAGCATATTTTTCTATCC
>JAEIGA010000894.1_pt1 | contig 44403 bp, 51 predicted proteins | sample 9270691 | NCBI WGS metagenome assembly JAEIGA01 (sample SAMN17057246, study PRJNA624740) | gut metagenome | biome: biome; isolation source: fecal sample | host: Bos grunniens | place: China: Xizang | collected 2019
GAGGTCTGCTCCGCTGAGGTATGCTCCGCTGAGGTCTGCTCTGCTGAGGTTTGCTCCTCTGAGGTCTGCTCTGCTGAGGTCTGCTCTTTCGCCACCTTCTTCACAAGCAAGCCAAAGTTTATGCTTTCTCAAAAATACCTCAAGTTCTTCTTTTGTGATTTTTTTCATCTTTATGTCCTACCTTTCTCCTATTCTTGCGATCCATAAATCAGCCGTTGCCTTCCAATCAGGTAAGCAAGACCAACCTTTGTTTGCGTTATATGCGTGGAATTTCTCTGCTTCTTTTGGTGCATCCTCTACTGACATCGACTTGAAATAAACATACACCTCTGTCATCGTGGGTGCGCCTGTTGTCGTAGTAGTAAATAAATCTTTTTCTATACTCTTTTCTCTTATCTCTAACTCTGTCGGACAATTTGAGGACAGCCGAGGGACATTGTCCCCCTTTGCCCTCTGAAGCCTCTTTTTTTCTGCCCATTGAGTCTCGCTACCGATGTACTTCTCCACCTCGCTCATATAGATGGTCTTATCATCAAAGATGTCCATCATATGGAGTTCAACGAAGAGCTTCATAGCGGAACGGACGATGTCAATGTTGGTGTTTGTTACCACAGACAGCATCTGCTCGTTGTATGGGATGGTATCGCTGAAGCGGAGAGTGCCATCGTGGTCTACGCTTTCAAGGAGCAGTTTGAGGTAGAAGAGAATGTAGTCCTTGCCGTTTGGCATCTCCTCTATGATTCTGATATCGTGCCTCTTGAAGAAGTCACGCTTCAGTTTGAGCCAATAGTATTTTTTTCGTTCAGCCATTATGTATCACCTCCTTCTTGTAGTCATCAAAATTCGGGCAAGAGCGGAAAATAAAACGGTTATTACACCACCTCTGCAGGTCTTTTATCTCCCTCGGCGCATTTGGCTTGTCGTACACCATCACATAAGGATCGTACCCAAGGTCTCTAAGGGTGTAAATCCTGTAGAGATTCTGCTCCATGGTGCTTCCGTAATTGGTTAAGCAATAGACCGTTCCGTATCTGCTGTGAGGCTTATGTTTGGCGTACCTCTTGTAACGCTCAAAATACGGCAACAAATCGTCTTCAGGCTTGTCCCAAGCGAAGTGCATCTCCTTTACCTTAACCTCGTTGAGAAGGGCTATATTCGCCTCGTTCGTGAAGCGAATGTCTAACCCTTGATTGAAGTTAACCCGTGCCTTGCTGTCGATAAGCTGCCGAAGCAGATCGGGATGCTCATTGCAGGCTAATAAGTTAGGGTCGAGTATTTCGATATTCTTCTGCCCTCGCCAAAACTCCGAGAGATCAGCGACCTTGTGTGACCGTCGCCCTTCCTTGCCTGCAACGATACAGAATCCGCACCCCCTCGGACAGCCTCTTGACAGAAAGCCGTAGGCGGTGTCCTTCGTCATATCGGGGTACAGGGAGTAGTCAGGATAGATATGCTCGATCTCATCAGGTAAAGTGTTGTCAAGCCCGTACCCGGTGCCGCCCTTGATAACCTTGTCCGCTTGCGGTTGCCACGACAGATCGGGAGAGTAAGTATCATCGAAGACTTTGCTCTGATAGACGATATCGTAGCGGTCGAGGGGGAAGCACCACTCTACGGTGTCCCCCTGTGCCTTGTGCCATGCGGAGATCTTCATCAGGGCGAGATTGGGGTAGTTATGTCCGTCTACATCTATGAGTCCGATTCTCATCGTCCACCTCAGAACGGTAAGCTCTGCTCATTGTCCACAGGCTCAAACTGAGACGGTGTCTTGTAGGCATCGGGCGTGTAAGGTTTTGCCTCTGTGGCGTGTTCTTTACTGCCTACGAAAGAAACCTCATCCGCAACCACTTCCGTGGCATAGCGTTTGTTTCCTTGCGAATCTGTCCATGTTCTCGTCTGTAACTGGCCACATACAAGGATCGGATTGCCCTTCTTGAAATACTTGGCGATGAAGTCAGCAGTCTGTCTCCAAGCCTGAATGTTGATGAAGTCGCACTCGCCGTTCTTCGCCATTCTGCGATTCACAGCGAGGCTGAAGGAGCATACGGATGTTCCCTGCGTGGTTTGCTTGAGTTCGGGGTCTGCGGTAAGATTGCCGACTAAGATTACTTTGTTAAATGCCATTTTACTTTCCTCCGTTTTCTGCGAGTCTGTACTCCTTGAAGGATACGCTCTCGCCATACCTGTTTTTACTTGTCTTGGTTTCGCTGATGATGTTATACCCTTGCCCTTTGAGGTCGTGGATGCGAGAGGCAAGCCTTGCCGCACCAAGGTCATTGAAGGCCTCAAGGGTAGATATTGAGCCGAACTGTCGCATATAGTCGAGTATTCTTTGACACTGTGTGATTTTCATAACCTCCTCCTATAGATAGTTTTTGTGGAATATACTGCGGAAGTCCTCTATAGACCATTCGTACTTAGCCATTGCTCTGCGTTGGGCGTAGGCTTGCAGGCGGCGGTTGACCTCTGCGTTCACATGAACGGCGTTCTTGCCGAAGATGTGACACTTGTTATGGTGGATGTATACGGTGAGACCGTATTTATCCGACTTCCTTCTTTGACTGCCGAAGAAGACGTGGTGCAAGTCAAGCGGATCGCCGTTGGCATTCTGCTTGCAGATGAAGCACCGCTCCTTGTCGCTCTGTAGGATGCTATTCATGACTATAGCCCCTGCGCCCATAATGACTTCATGTTGGCAATCATATCAGGTGTTTCCGTCTGTATTCCAAGCTCCTTCGCCTCCGATACAATGCCATCAATCAAGATGCTCATCTCTCTTGAGTCAAACTCGCTTGACCCCTTGTACACTTTGTAGTGCTTGAAGAGTTTGCCGTTCAGACGACTCTCCCCTACTTCCTCGCAATACTTCACATATTGCTCAAGAGGGATATGCGCCAACACGCTGACCAGTTCGCTTTGACCGTATTTGCGTAGGACATCAAGATAAACCTCGTCCTTGCTCGACCGCACGATGTCAGCAATCTCTCCTATGAGTTTCCAAGCATATGCGTTGGCATTGAGACTCCGATGCGGTCTGTAAGGCTTGACCTCAATCGAGAGCTTGTCCTTATCTCTCATCTCATCAACGAGAGCCTCAAAGTCGTTCCGCTCGTTGACCTCAAGAGTAAGAGTCGGCTTGCCTGATTTGAAGTCGATGTTAGCACCGACTATTTTTCCAGTTATCCGCAATGCTGAACACCTCTTTCTACTTTTGTCGTTAAGGCTTTTTCGACAGGCCACTTTCGCACAACCAATCGCATATACAAGGTTGTTAGCCTAATTCCTGTAATGGTTGCCCACTCCGTGAGTGTTTTGGTTTCGCCATTAAAGGTTATCAAGCGCAAATTGCGCTTGTTGTTTGCTTGTTCTTTCCACGTTGTCCATCTGCAATTTGACGGGTCATAATTGCCATCGACATCGATTCTGTCAAGCGTTAGCGATGGGGCATATCCATTCGCAAGCGACCATTTTTTAAATGAAAGATAGTCGTTTTTCCACTCCTCACAAACGACAATACCTCGTTCGCCATAGTTTTTGTAATCTTTGCAGTTCTTTGAGTAACACCGCTCTTTCATATGTTTCCAAGCACAATACAATTTTGAAGAACAGCCGTACTCATCAAAATACTTTTTCTTCATCAGGAAATCTCCCCTCCTTTAAGCATTGTGCAAGATAGGTTAGCCTCGGAAGATATACCTCTCTAATCCACCTCTCATCGTAGGGTATGATAAACTCATCTCTTCTATCGGTAACGATAGGGTTGAAGTAGTTATCATAGTCCTCATCTCGCAAGCCGTACACGATGATTTTGGTCTTCCGAAGACCCGAAGCAAACATCTGCACCTGCACCTGATTGATGTACTTCCGAGGCAACTTGAAGCCTTTCTCCAACTTATAGGTCTTACACTCATAGATGGTGTCGGTATCGTTTCCATCAAGGTTGACACGAAGCCTCAAGTCCTCAATGATAATCTGCCTGTCATACTCCATCGGCACTCCGAGCGACTCAAGGATGCGATGCTCATAGTGAGTTCCTGCGGAGGTGTACTTGTTGTCGAAGTGGTCTCGGTTAATACCGATTTTCTGCATCCACCACTTTTCGAACGTGGCGGTCTTCCAGTTGCCGACTATCTTGTCCGTATCGGAAGCACCGAAATACCCCGACCGATCCTTTTCCGCTATCATAATTCAAGCAACTTCTTTTCGAAGCGGTCTAACTGGTCGAAGAAGGTGAAGAGTACCTTGACCTCGTCCTCGCTCATGGCACACTTCTCTGCAATCTCTTTCGTGGTGAGATGCTTGTCCCGAAGGACTTTGGTGTACTCTTCTTGGAATCTCTGCTTGATGGCGTAGAGACTATGCTTTGAAAGGTCATCCTCCTGCGAGACACCCTCCATATCCTTGAGCCAAAGGTCAAAGCCGAGGCCAGTTCTCATCGCTACACCCTTGACGAAGGCTCTCGTCTGTGCGTTCCATACCCTCTGTTGTGACATCAGATTATCCTTGACAGGAGAGATGCCGTTCATGATGGGTGCTTGCATTTCAAACTCAAGCTCGTCAATCTTGATTCGCACACGCACCTCATAGCATCGGTTGGTATTGCCCTTGTTGTCGGTAAACACCGCATCGCTCATGAAGAGCGAAGAGCCATTCTCGTTGATGCAAGGCTCAAAATACACAACTTCCGCACCGTTATCGTGGAGGAGCTGCTTGCACCTCGCCCAGTTCAGATAGTCAACTCCTTCTCTCTGCTCCACATAGGGAGAGACATCAACCTTCCGCATCTCGTTAAAACTCTTAAGCATCCTTCTTGCCCTCCTTCGCACTTGCTAACGCCTTCTTCAGCGTATCAACCTCTTCCTTCAATTTTGAGTTTTCCTCCTTGGCACGGTCAAACTGCGCCTTATGGAAGGAGGACTCAAATTTCAAACTCTCAATGGTATTTGCCAACGTCTCGATCACGATATCTTTATACATTTTCAATTCTCCTCTCGTATTTTTCCTTGAAACACTCTTCGCAAAGCTCCTCGTCCTCGTTCGTGCCGTAGCAGTATCTGTCAAGTTCTTCACCGCACTCATCGCAGACATGGACTTCTACCGCTCTCCGAGGGCAACTCCGTCCGAGACACGGATATCCCGGTGCGTCACATCCGACACATTGGTCTTCAATCTTAATCATTGCCGCCGTACCTCCTCATCGTGCCTCCGTTCAAGTCCTCATAGATTCGCTTCAATGCGTAGGAGGATGCCTGTGCGAGTCCGATAACGCCTTCGTGGATGATGTGGCCATGTCCCTTGGCTACCTCTTTCTCTTCCCCGTCCTTGGTCTCATAGAGCCGTGCGACTACGACCGTGTCAAGGTATTCGAAGTCGTAGCGATATGTAGCCACCTCGTCCCTTATCTCTTCGAAGGCATCCTCCGTAAAGCAGACCGTAGACACACCCTTACGCCCCTCGACCTTGAGGAGGTAGTAGTTTTCCCCCTTGGCCTCGCTGAAGACCTTATCTACTATCTCTGCCTTCTTGCCTGCGAGACGAGCCACGCCCTTGCTCTTAATCGCTTCGGGCAGCTCGTCATACTCCTTGATTTTTACATTAGACCCAATCATAAAATCCATTTTTCTTTTTCCTTTCATTTTGTTTGAAGAAGCCTTATGGCCGACTTGGCTATCCGTTCCATCCGTTTCGCTCTCTCCTCTTCCGTTAGGATCGGAGAGTAAACCTTTGCAACGACTCCGGGATAGGTGTAGGTCTTAGGCTCTGAGTACTTGTCCTTTTCCTTCATAAAAGAACTCCTTTTAAGCATTTGGTGTATAGTATGCAGGTTGCGACTGCATTGATACACCGTTTTCGAGGTAGATTATTAATCTACTCTGTTGGCAAAAAAAATTGCCTCTTTGTCCTTTGCACTTATCTTCAGAAGTTTACAAAGGATAGTCATCTCTCTTGCCTTGAACTCGCTCTTATTATTAATTTTGAGAGAAAGACCATATGCAGTAAGACCAATTTGCCGAGCGATAAAACTCTTCTTATACCCTGACTTCTCGATATACTGCTCAAGTAAGGTAGTATTCGTCACGTTTCGCACCCCCTTTCTGTTAGAAATTTAAGTAGATTAAAAATCTACTGAACACAGAATAACATATTCGACACGAAATGTCAAGTATTTTTTTGAAATTTTCCAAAAAAAGTTGACAAATAGTCTACCTTGTGGTAGAATATAGGAAAAGGAGGTGATTAAATGTCTACTGTGGGTGAGAACATACTTCTTATGAGGAAGCGATTAGGTTGGACTCAAGAAGAACTTGCAAAGAGGATGGGATACAAATCAAAATCTACAATTAATAAGATAGAGTTGGGGATAAATGATATACCGCAAAGTAAGATTGTACAGTTTGCGGATGTGTTGGGAACTACTCCTGCTCACCTTATGGGATGGAATGAAGAGGAACAAAAAAACTCCCCCCCCGAAGCGGAACTTTCAGAAGGGGAGCAGATGTTAGTCGATTTGTTTAGGCGTGTCCCAGTTGAAAAGCAGGGACTTGTCCTACAAATGATTCGTGTTGCTTTAGGAAACCAAGAATGATGACAGCCGCTGTCATCAAGGCGTGTTCAGGGTTATCGTTTTCACGGATTATTTTAATTAGTTCCTTTTCGTTGTCTGTCATTTATTTTAATTCCCCTTTCTTAATCCAGTACACGAACATATGTTCTGATTTCAGTTTATACTGTGTTATCAGAATTGTCAAACAAATTTTGTCGAAATATGTTCTGAGAAAATTATAACTTTTTTCAAAACGAAATTCAATAGTCAAATTTATCTAAAAAAGGTAATATTTATATAATCCTCATACCGACATTTATGATATCCTAAAATACAAGAATGTCATAAACAGATACAAAAACATCAATTAGGAGAGACAAAAATGTTCCGTGACCGAATATTAGAAGAAAAGAAAAGATTAAATATTTCAGTAAAAACAATGGCAGATACGTCTCGGTTACACCTTCCTGAGGAGACAATAAGCCGTTTTTTATCAGGAAAAACCGCTAATCCCGGTATTGAAACCTTTGTCGATATGGCGGAAACCGTAGGCTTAAAGCCCTATGAGGCATTTATGGATGCCACGCTTGCGGCAGAGTTCAGAGCCTTCTTGGAACTAAAATCAAGGAGTGAGGAAACCGAAGCAGAGCGCATCAGAATCGTTGCCGAAAACGAAAACCTCAAATCAACAAACACAGGACTTGTTGATAGAATTCGTGTTCTTGAGATGGAACTCAAGCACAAGGACGAGATTATCGCCATTCACAATTTCTACAACAAATTCAAGTCGGATGACTAAATGCCATGAAGAAGAAAGTTTTCACCTTCTTAGCGAGTGCGGTCACTCTGTTTTGGATTGGCTATATAATCTACATAGTGACGAGCAATACCAGTCCACTGGGCAGAATATTCATAGTCGTTTGGGGCGTTGTTTTGGCCATATGGTATCTTGGGAGTCGTACTGAATGAAAAGAAAGGATTAAAAGAGATGAAAGAGTTCACCTTTAGTGCTTGGTGCAGATTCGGCAAAGGAGATTCGGGCGAGACCGAGGTCGAGGTCGAGCTTACCGATGATGAAGCGGAACGCCTTGTGCATTATGGAACACAGCCCGATGTATATTATGGTGGCTTCTATGAGTGCAAGGAATTATCGGATATATACCAAAAGGTGTATGCCGTTGCTGTAAAGCAAATAACCGAAGAACTAAAAGACTACGAAGGTTTTACTTTGACCGAAGAGCAACTCAATGACCCTAACTGGGAAGCCGATGACCTATACGCTTGCGGTGTAAACTTCCCATCGGAGTTTGAAAACCTAATTGAATAAGATTAACTAAAGGAGGAGATATATTGTACAATTACATTGACTTTAGTCAATTTCAAGCAGATGAAATACTGGTCTATCTGCGTAAGTCAAGATCAGATGACCCTCTGCTCTCAGTAGAGGAAGTCCTCGCAAGGCATGAGGCAATCCTTGATGAGTGGGCAGAAAAGTATCTCGGAGAGAAAATACCCGAAAAGAACAAGTACAGAGAGGTCGTGTCGGGCGAAACCATCGCAGACAGACCTGAGATGCAGACCATCCTTAAAAAGATTGAGTCACCCAAGATAAAGGCGGTACTGATTGTTGAGGTGCAGAGACTGTCCCGTGGTGACCTTGAGGATGCAGGTCGCATTATCAAGTTGTTTAGATACACCAATACCCTTGTAATAACTCCACCAAAGGCCTATGACCTCAAGGATGAGTATGACAGAGATGCCTTTGAGAGAGAGTTAAAGAGGGGTAACGAGTTCCTTGAGTACACCAAGAAGATAATGGGCAGAGGCAAGGTCGTATCTGTCAGCCAAGGCAACTTCATCGGCTCTATCCCTCCATACGGCTACGATAGGATATGGGTAATGGATGGCAAAAGAAAATGCCCTACCCTCGCCATTAACGAGGATGAGGCTAACGTGGTAAGAATGATATTCGATATGTATGTGAATAAGGATATGCGAGCTCCTAACATAGGCCACGCACTTGATGCCCTTCACATTAAGCCAAAGAATAACAGCCACTGGTCGGCAGAGAGTATAAGGAACATACTATCCAACATTCACTACATCGGCAAGGTTAAGTGGGACTCAAGGAAGAGGGTATCCGTGGTTGAGGACGGAGAGGTAATAAGGACAAGACCGAGAAACGAGGACTTCCTCATCTTTGAAGGAAGACACGAAGCAATTATATCCGAGGAATTATTCCAAGCAGCTCAAGAGAAGATTGGAAGGAATCCCAAAGTTAAAAGCAGAGCAAAGATAATAAATCCTCTCGCAGGCCTAATGTATTGTAGATGTGGCAGGGCAATGATTTTAGGCAAGTACAAGAGCGGTAAGAACTCCTATACTTGCTATGTATGTAGAGGGCAAGTATATTGCGGTACAGGCTCTGCACGAACAGAGCGAGTAATAAATGCCGTTGCTGACATCCTAAAGGAGAGCCTTGTCGACTTTGAACTAAAGATGAAGGATGACAACAAAGACTCCGTAATAGCACATGAGAATCTAATCAAGTCACTTGAGAAGAGACTCAAGGATATCAATGCGAGAGAGTTATCTCAATGGGAGGCTCAATCCGATCCCGACCCAACAAAGAGAATGCCTCACTCCATCTTCGTTCAGTTAAACGAGAGACTGCAAAAGGAGAAGGCCGATATTGAGGATGCTCTGCACGAAGCATATGAGACCGTTCCTCAGTCTATTGACTATGAGAATAAGGTTAATAGATTCAAGGATGCCCTTGATGCCCTGCTCGATCCCGACAGAGACCCTGCTGAAAAAAACAGACTCCTCAAGGAATGCATCGAAAGAATCGAATACTACCGAGAGAGACCTGTTATGTTGAAGAGACCCGAAGGCGTTAAGAAGGGTGAGATGTTCAAGGTAGGAGGCAAATGGACAGACCCCGATGTAGAATTAAATGTCACTCTTAGGGTGTAATTTTTTTACGCCCTACCTATTCTATCATTGTGGAACACATTCGTCTGCTCCACAATGATATAGATGGTTGTAAAGCCTTAAAAAATCAGCCTTGCCGAATCAGTATATCACTCAAATATGAACAATTCAAGGACACCCCTCTTGGGATGTCCTTTTCTTTACTCCTTCACGATGAACGCATCGAAGCCCACCGCTTTTATTTTCTTCTGCATCGCCTCCGCATTAGACCTCACCATATACGCTCCGACTTGGACACGATATAGAGTGCCTTTCTCGGCTTGAACTTCCACGCCCAGTGCCTTTAAGATGCCTTTGGCTATTGCTACACCCATCGCTTGCTTCTTGCCCTCTGTGGCCAAAATTTTGAGGTCTGTGGCATTGTCCACGAAGGCACACTCAACTATTACCGCAGGGCAAGAGGTCTCACGGATGAAGCCGTAATAATCCTTGCCATTGGCGTTCTTTCTCGTCTTTACTCCTCTTGAGTTCTGCCCCACCTTCACGATCTCCGCAAGGATGTTTTCAGCAAGGGTCTTGGACTTGCCTCCCCCATAATGATGGAATACCTCTGCACCGTCACCGCCCCCTGCGTTGTTGTGGATGTCCACCGCCAAGTCCGGGGCAAACGCATTGCACTCTCTGATCTCTTCGCTCAATGGGTCGTTCTCGTCTTTGCTACGGCTCATTTTGACCGACACACCATGTCTTACAAGCTCGTCTCTGCAAGCGAGGGCAATAGATAGGTTTAAGTCCTTTTCTTTAACGCCATTCGCTACCGCTCCTCCATCTATGCCTCCGTGGCCTACTCCAAGGAATACCTTCATTTCTGACCACCTCTCTTGTACTTATCAAGTATAGGCTGAACTGCACCATTCCATGATGCTGATATACCTGCCGCCAACGCACCTATTAAGAGTCCACCGACAACCTCACGTTCAAACAGGTCTACGCCTTGTGTACTCAAGGTAGCCACAAGGTAAGCAACGGCAGACTGCCAAAAGGTCTTCACGGCTCTAATGGCTATGTCCTTTGTCATTTACACCACTCCTTATATATGTAATAGAAAAGGGCATCCCACGCAGGATGTCCTTCTCACGGATTATTCTTCGGTAGTGGTTTCTTCGGTGACATAGTAGTCAATATCTTGATACTGTTCACCGATGGTAAGATAGGTCTTCTCCTCGATGAAGCGGAGGTACTGACGGAGGTAGTTAGCCTTCGCTTGGAGTTGCCGTACCTCAATCGAGTTGTATGCCTTCGCACCCATCTGATAGCCAGTGGCCATTCTGAACAGCAACACGACCACCTTGAAGGCGGTGTACATCACCCTTGCGAAGGTGATGTCCGAGGTCAAGGTGATGGCTACGGAGACAGTCAGCAGTCCCGTAAAGGTTGTGGACAGAAACATCCCTGCCGAGTGGGTCTTCTTGTGCATATACCCATCACCTGAGATAGGCACTCCGCCTCTTGAGAGAGAATCCTCAGAGGTGTCGTAGAGCAGGATGGCCTCGTTGAGTTCCATCGGCTCAAGTTGATTCAAGGCCACAATCCTCTTCGCCTTCGCCTTTCCGTACTTCTTCTTAAGGTCTTTGTAGGACATATCCTTGAGCTTGTCCCAGTCCCTCCGAGTGAAGCGGAGGGATCGGAGACGGGTGGTCAAGGCTTGGCTCATCTCGGTGTCAATCTGCCATTCACAGAACATCGCAAGGTACTTTGTGCCTACCGCATTTACCTTGTCCAAGAGGTCGTGGTATTCCTTCTTGGCGGCGATATAGTCGGGATCGAGTCTGCCTCCGTCCGCTCCTACCCTACTCATCATTATCTCTCCGATGATGATAAGAGCCACGGTGGCGATGCCATCGGAGACATACTTGATGCCGATTTCGGGAACGCCGAAGTCCGTCCATATGAAACCAATCAAGATGATGGGCAAGAGGATACAGATGTAAAGGGCGATGTTCGTACCGAGCATATGTGCCAGTCCCTTGGCAGTGGAGTTGTACTTCGTTTGGAACTCGGTCAACTTATCCTTTTTTTCGGGGATGCGTTCAAGGTCATTCATTGCTATCCTCCTTGCCGTATCGGCTCTGTGCAATGAAGGTCAGGAACGTGCCGATGGCACACCCAATGAAGCCCATCCAAAATACAGTGGTCATATCCGCAATGAAGTTGGAGATATAGACGAACACATAGGACAGGAGGAGCATCACAAGCCACACCGCAAGCGGAGGGGCGTGTTTCAAGTTCAACTTCTCTTTCGCAAAATTGAACACAGTCCGTCTGAAGATGATGAGCAGAACGAAGCCGATGAGGATACCGCCTGCTCCGATAGACCTACCTGTGCCGTGAACGGAAGTCCACAAAGGAAACTTCTCACAGATTGCCCAAATAGGAAGGGCGCACGATACAAGGATACCTGCTATCTTGAATAGCCAAAAGAGTGTTTTACGCTTCTTCTCCGACATTTTCAATCACCTCCGTGGTGTTTTCTACTTCAGCAATAGAAGCGACTGCGGCACGGTGGCGTTGGTACAACTCCTCCTTCACGGAGTTGGGAATATTGGCAAGGACGAGGAGTTCTGCCAACTCGTTAGCGAACTCGATGTTCGCCAGTTTGGCGGTCTTCAGTACCTGCTCTGCCTCAGCAAGTGTCGCTTCAATGCTCTGTCTGTCCTTTGCGTTCGCACGAATCTCGTCAAGAAGCGAGGTCACCTGCTCTGCAAAGCCGCTTACGAAAGCCGAGACAGCCGACACCTCCTCAAGGGCTTTGCCGATTGCGCTGTTGCTATTCTCAGCCACAGTAATGGAATTGTTGTTCAGAGTGGCCACGGACTTGTTAAGTGAGCCGTGCTTCCGCACCTGATAGAACAGCGAGAGTATAAGAGTGACGATAACCAAAATCTCCTCATACTGGGAGATAACATACTCCTTGATGCGCTCGGTCACAGTCTTTTCCGCTTCGGGCGTGGTCTCTTCGGGCAACGGTGCCGCCTCTTCGGTGGTATCCTCCGTGGGCGTTTCCTCGGCATAGGCAAAGGTGGGCAATGCACATACAAGGACGATGCAAAGCAAAAGCACAAGAATTTTCTTCATCTGTTTTTCTCCTTTATTTTATTAAAAAGTTAAGCGAGTTAGTGTCGAAGGCTTTTACGAGATCGTCCATCCGCTTACTAAGGGCATTTCGCTCGTCTTCAGCCTCATCCAACTTGCAACGCAGCTCCATTAACTCAACGGCGGTGGAAGGAGGAGGAACAATCCTCCCCCCTCTTATCGCAACTTTGTCGAGTTCGTACACATCGCCACCTTTAGAGGTGAAGGTGGCATCGTATACTCCCGTGCATCCGTGGAACAGGGTGGGCATTACCGACTCGGCTTCGGGAGAGACACTCACCTCGGTATTGCCGATTTTAAGTGTCCCTTCAAAGTCACAGCCGATTCGCATGGGATCAGAGCCGTGAATCAAGCCCTTTTTGTTTTTGAACGTCTGTATTCTCATGTTGCCTCCATTTCAGCCTTCACGGCTTCCTTGCATCCCTCAACGAAGTTGTAGTAGGCGGCATACTCGTCAGGCTTTTCGTCCTTCTGTCTTAGAAGGGCAAGTTCCTCAGAGACGGTGTACCGCTCACGGATGAGGTTGTTAACCAAATCGCCATACACCTTTGCGAGAGCGCCGTTCTTTTCCGCAAGAATAAGCTTGTCTTTGTTATTCATATTCTTTTCCTCCCGTTATTTCGATGGTCTTAGATAGGTCATGGTGATGGGTGCTTCAATACCTTCGTCATTCTCTGCAACGATATATCCGCCACCCTCAACTTTCAAAAACACGGTGTAGGGGATAATCTCGGCCACATCGGTTACATGCTTGGCAATATCGTCTGTGTCCGGCGTGTTTAAGGCGTACATAAGATGCAACGGTAAAAAGGAAATCCAGTCTTTCCACTCCCTTAAATTAGATACCAAAAAAGAGGGTTGCCTAAAATAGTACCCGTGGTCTATTTTATTGTAGCTTGCGGAGTAAATGCCAAAATATCCATTAAGGTACTCGTAGTAGAGGCATCCGGGTTCATAAGCAAACCCCGTACAGGCCGAGGCACCTGAAGACGTAAAGCAGTCTTTCGCAGTCACACGAAAGCCTATGCCTTTTTTGTTGTAATTTGTACTGCCCGGCTCGTGCGCGTAGACCCACTCCTCATCGCCGTTCAATGTGCGTTGCACCCATTCGTATGCGGTATAGGTGCGCTCCGCAAAGTTGACGATGTTCTTGTATTTCGTGCCGCCAAGGCCATACCCTTCAAGCTCTTGCACCGCCTTAGGCACGGTGTAGGTGTCAACAAAGTAAGGCTTGTACTCCGTATCTGTGCCAAAACAGAAACAAATGTTTTCTGCTTTTGCGTCTCTGTTGTTTGCCTCGGAATAGTTGAGAACATATATACGAAAGCGATCAATAACTTTTTCTGCATTTGTTGTAATACTAACGGTCTTTCGTCTTGTGATGCCATCGCTCTCCGCGCTGTTTTGGTCTGCTTGGCTGGATACCTCATTCAAAGTACCATCGGTGTAATACACGGTGATACTAATTCGTGTATTCGTTGCCGTATCGCCTGCGTACTTTGTAATATCGCACGAAAGAGTATAAGTGCCATGCTTTTTGACAGTATCAATGTCTATACGCCCCCCCATATTCTCTGCCGTTGTTACATTTGCTTTTTGGCACAAGTTTGCACCATAAGATTTAATCGCCGTTACCTTTGCCGATTTAAGCCCCTCAAAATAAGGCTCGTATTCTGTGGCGGTTGTTCCGTGTTCAAGTTGCAAGGCAATCTTGTAGTTGGAGAAACGAGCCGCGCCGGTCGCAAAACCATCAAAAAACCAACACATATTAGGATTATAGAAAGTGTATGTTTTTATCGGTTCTTTTTTCGATGGCAATTCAAAAAGATGATTGTTCAAGAACAGTTGAGGTTCGCCGCTCCCGTCTCCGCCCGTAGCCGTTCCGCTGATATACCTCAAGGAAAGGGTGCATATCGTAGGAATCGTAACAAACCACCCCGACGAGTCCCAAAATGCATCCTCGAATACACTTTCCTCACCACCGCTATCAAAGCAAAGATACCCGCTTTCGTCTACGCTAATATTCGTCGTTGCGCCTTGTCCTCTGCCCTCGAAAAGGTTTTCATAATTACGAAGCCAAAAAAGATTACGGCAACCTCTTGTATATCCGCCGATGCTGTCAAGCGTAGCGTATGGCATTGCATCAGTTGGAACATCATGTCTTATGCCGAAGGTGCTGACGGAATCAAAGGAATAGGAAGTCGTCATATTCTCTATCTTGTCCGACAGCTCCTTAAAGGCAATGCTTCTCTCAGCCTCTGCTTTGACTCTTGCTTTTTCGGCCTTAACTCTTTCATTTTCAGCCGAGACTCTTGCTTTTTCGGCCGAGACTCTATTGGTCTCCGCTTCGACTCTTGCGGTCTCGGCTTCGACTATTTCAGTCACGTCCTCAACTATTGCAGTCACGTCCTCAACTATTGCAGTCACGGCTTCTGCTCTTTCGGTCTCAGCCTCAACCCTCTCAGCCTCTGCTTCGACTCTTGCGTTCTCTGCTACTACTCTATCTTTCTCGGCCTCTTTTCTTGCAGTCTCGGCTTCTGCTCTTTCGGTCTCAGCCTCAACCCTCTCAGCCTCTGCTTCGACCCTTACATTCTCTGCTACGACCCTCTCCAGTTCGCCTCTTGCCGACACCATAAGGGCATCAAGGGCATCACGCTCAGAATGAGACTCGACAATGCTTTCGTAACTCGCCTCTCTATCGTCCACCACAATGACGAACTTAGGCGCGGTTATCACATCTCCGTCCTCATCGTAGAGGGTAATCTCGCAGTTAGCCACACCAATGCAACTCGTTGTCTGCTCGGTGAAGTCGTACCGAATGACTGCATTGTTCTCGATGACACACCTGTTGAACAACTTTGTTCCGTCAGCCTTTGTACCGCACAGGATGGCACTACATCCGTCATTGATGTAATAAGGAGTGCCTCCATCCGTGATGGTGATATACAGCCGAATAGCCGTGTCCCCACGGAAGGCAGACACGGATGCTTGAGACCGATGGTTGTGCATGTTGAGTGTGAATCGGAATATCGAATAGTTCATATGTTATTCCTCCTATAAATCTAAGAATATAATACTATGAGAAGGGGTAGATATAGTACCTACCCCCCTCTTTTTGTTTACCGCCAAGGTGCTTGATAGAGGGTCGATTGTGAGTATCCGCTTGCGAAGTACAGGGCATCCTTCTGAGAGGAAGTCAGCGACAGCGAGTCGATGATTGCAAGAACTTCGGCCTTCTTAGTGCCTGTATCCGCACGTCCATCGCCATCGGAGTCTGTGCCAGTCGCTTTGGACTTCTTCATGTAGAAGTCGTAGTACACATCCACGCTGATCCCCTCAGGCTCTGCGTATTCGTGGTACTTGCTCACCGCACTCTCCGAGATGTCATAGTCGGGATACTTCTTCTTGAAGTCCCAATGTTGTACCTTGGATTCTGCATCCTCCTCGGATATTTCTCCGTACTTGACGAGCATATCTACCGCATCCCACGGATTGATGTCGCCCTTCTCATACTCTTCCCTAAGAGCATATACGAACTCGCTTCCTCCTTCGACCATAGCCTCCTCCAAGTCAACGCCCTTGGACTTCTTTTTGCCTGTGATGCCTCTAAGGAACGCATCACCGACTCCGCTCGGTGTTTCATCGTCAAAGATGTTCTTGAAGAGGTTGTAAATCTCTCGACCAGTGCGGAGAGTGTTCTTGAGAGGAACTCCGAACAGAGCTGCGATTGCACCTGCGAAGTCCTCAACCTTTCTCCACGCACTCTTGTTCTCGCTTGAGAGGCCATCGAAGGCATCCTTGAGGTCTTTGAAGATTGCCATATCCGTTCTCTCTACATCCCATCCGTCCATGAGAGACATAATGTCACGGACAGCAGGAAGCATATTGAGAGGATTGATATCCGACAACATCTTATCGCTGAATGCCTCTGCGAACTTCTCAAGATAGGACTCGTCATCATCGTCATCACGGAGAGCGTAAATCAGAGAAGATGCCACAGATGCCATCACAACAGATGCGTAGACAGAGCCGATGATTCTTGCAGACTCTCTCTTCGATATCTTCTTCCTCTTGGCTTGCAACACGGCGTGGAACATCATATTGATGGATACCGTAGGCTCACCCATAAAGGCGGTCAACATCTTGACGGAGTCGTGCTTGGAACGCATATATCCGCTCCTCGACAGCGTGGAATCGTAGACCTGTGTCTTAACGATAACCTCGGTGAATCTCTCCCCTGCCTTTTTGAAGAACTCTTCCGATCCTTCCTTGAGTTTGGTGGTTGCCTTGGTCTCCCTCTTTACGGCCTCCCAAATGGCAGTCCATCCGATTTGGTCACCAAAGGCGGCACCCATCATGGTAACATCATCAATCTTGCCCATCACCTTGTCGATGCCTTGCTTGGTATCGGCGTTGAGCCACTCCGAGGTCTGTCTGCCTGCACCTGCATCGAAGCCACCAATCTCTTTAATGATGGCTATCGGTGCGTACTGCTTCAACTCTTCCCACTTCTGAGCGATTTTAAGGTTAGGCTTACCCAAGAAATACTTGGCATCCATAACGGCTAACGCTCTCAAGATAGCGGTAGGTTGTTGTGCTACAACGGACATCGAAGCTGCAACGGCGGTCTTCTTGAACTTGCTCATCATGGAGATGAAGGGATTGGATGCACCTTGCATAGAAGATGCTCCGTTCATATCCTTAACGAAGTTCGTGAGGTACTCGTTGACAGCCGAGCCGAATCTTGCCGACAGCATCGTAGATACCGCCATAGAGGATGTACCAATCCAAGTGCCGTAGTTGAGTATCTTATTCAGATTCTCAATGGGAAGGACAAAGGCGTGGTACTGGCTCATTCTGTTAACGTGGTTTGCCCACACATCGTCAAAGGACTCAAGCACGATAGGATTGGAAGCACCGGGCTTCACTTCCTTGGTCATACCATCATTCTTCAGCGAGGATTCCTGTGCAGGCTGATTTGCTTGGTAGATAAAGTCACTGGAGGACTTCAAGGGGAAGTAAATCTTCTCCTTAAAGATGTCGATGCCCCAAAGGACTCTTGACACCTCGTTGCCCTTCTCGCCCATCTTGGTGAGGTACTCCTGCATAGCATCTACATACTGTATCTGCTCTGTGGTCATAGCGTTCTTGATAGCCTGAAGAACGGCCTCGTCAACACAGTAACCTTCCTCGTTGGACTTGATGACCTTGAGGAAGCCTTTTTCCCTGCGGAAGGTCTCCTTGTCGTTGAAGAAGAATCCTCCCTTTCGCATATGCTCAAGTGCCTGTTCACGCTTGCTGTAGGCATAGATGGACATCATATGCTTCAGAGTCACACGGAAGGTGCGACCATCTGCCAACTTGAACTCATGCACCTTGCCCATATCCCACTTGCTGTAGCCGAATTTCTTTCTTGTTGCGGTGGAGAACTCGTTAGCCTCGTTGACATCCACGGCATAAGTGTTCTGCCCTCTCACAGCCTCCCAAAAGAAGCTCGTCAGGGTCTTAGAGCCAATCCTCTCAAAGGCATACGCAGGAATCATCTCTTCCCAAGAGAAGGTATTGACAGCACGACCTGCCCCCAATCTCTCCTCCTTCAGTTTTGCGATGGACTCAAGTTCCGTCATCACATCGGAGGCATTGCGATGGAGGTCTTCCAACTTGCCTTCCCTGAAGGTGGCATTCGTGTTGCGGACGGTGGTCAGCACCATCCTGTACAACTCATAAACCGACTCAAGTTGAGAAAGGGACATATTGCGAAGGGGCGTGTCACCGACAACCTTCACAACGGCTTCGACCTTGCTTGCGATGAGGGAAGCCTCAGACCTGTAGTATTCGGGGATGTTCTCGTCAGAAGCCTTGATGTCAGCATAAGCCTGTCTCAACTCTTCCAGTCTCGATTGCATTCTGTCGCCCTGTGCTTGAATGTTATCGATCTTGCGAGAAATCTCTTGCATCTTTTCGGGTGTCTTCGCCTTCATCAGTTCTTCCTTGAGTTTGGCGATACGCTCCTCGGCGGCAACGGTATCCATATTGACCGCTTCAAGTGCGGATGCTACCGCAGTCTGCAAGCCAAGTTTGACGTTCCGTTCCTTTGTGCCATGGCGAAGGAGATGGTCTAAGTCGGATACGACCTTCTTAATCTTGTGCCTCATCTCAGTTCTGTGCCTGCTGTCAAGTGCTTTCTTGCGAGACTCTTGGTGGCGAGTCAGCAGTTCACGGGTCTTCTTAGCCTCCCTCTCCTTGTATGCGGAGAGTACCTCCTTGTTCTTACGCTCAAGCCTCTTGCGGAGCATAGCCTTCTCCCTCTCAAGCACACCCTTTAATGCGGTGGTGGTCTCAAGGCTGAGGAGTTGCTTGTCGTAAGTGTTGATGCGGTTTGCGGTCTGAGTTGCCTCAAAATCGAGTTCACGCATCCGCTTCGTCTCGGCTTCAGTCCTTCCCTTCTTGAAACGAAGTTCACTCGCTTCCGCTCTGATCTGGGAGAGTTTAGCCTGTTCCGCTTCGATAAGAGCAATCTTCTCCTTGTACTGCTTCAGTTTGTTCTTCTCGATATCGTTCTGAGCCACGCTTTCAAGAGCATTAGCGAGGAGGGTGCGGTTGGATACGGAGTCGGGGTCTTGCTCGGAGTAGCGGATGTCGGGGTCGGAGGTGGGGGTCTTGTTGGCTACATCCTTAACCTGTGAAGGGTCAAATACCGCATATACAGTGCCTTCAGGCAAGTTAAAATCGTATGTTTCACCAAGGTTTTCCTCCGTGTACATACCATAGTCCCTAACATTCTTGACTATCAGCCCATCGTATCCATTGTCCTTTGCGTAGAAAGCAATGTCGTCAATGTGACGCATTCTCTTGCGCCCATCGCTTTCAAATATGTCTGTCGGTATAGAAACAGCTCTTTGACCTTCGGCATCTATGACAAGAGGATTCTTTGCATTAAGGTATACACTATAAAGAGATGTTACCCCTTTGCCTGACCAATGCTTTTCGCCCATAGCAGATTTATCGATATAAGACTCTGCTGTGGTTTTATCAGCAAACCAGTACGCTTCTCCGCTATGTGAGTCAGAAAAAATAGTGAAGCCACCTTTTTCTGTCCCATGATACACAGCAAGAAGTCTTCCCTTCTCGTCACGCACCTTGGAATCCTTGAAGAACTCCTGCTGTTCTGCGGAAAGCTCGTTGCCATCCGAGTCGCTCTCGGAATACAACACCTGCCCCTCATTAAGAACGGAGTCCTTCATGGAGTCGGTGATGTCCATAGACCAAACAGACTCGCCACTCGCTTGCAAGGCTTTTATCCTGTCCTCGATGTACTTGATTTGACTACGGATAAATTCAGTGTCGGAGTCGCTTGTGGTCTTGAGTTCGTTTTGCCAATATGTGAGGTCTTGCTTTTCTCCCTCTATGCTTGATTCGTTGTTCTTTGCCCACCCTTGGTCAAGCATAGTTTGCGATACAGTTGCCCCCCACTTCTTGCCGTACTTACGGAGGAACTTAGGGATGTCTTGGTCGTACTCGATGCGGTATGCCTCGGCAAACTCTTCAGACCATCTCTCAGACTGAATCCACGAAGGAGTCCACCCAATAGAGTCATAGCCTCCCTCGGTCGCCATGCGGAGCAACCTCTTGAGGACATATTCGTGGTAGGTGTCACGGAAGGGAGCATCCTCTACCGCTCCCATCTTGCCCAAATCATCGTTGTGCTTGTCAACAAGGCCACGATGTATCTGCTCCTCTGTGATGCCATTGGGGAATCTGTTTTTCAGCATCGTATCAGAAATATGAGCATAAAGTTCCGTGTCTCCACGATAAAGACGATATGCACCTCCTTCGTGCTTCACAGTAGTGTTAGCGAAGGAAACCTTTTTCGATAAATCTACATACCCCTTCCTGTTCCCCTCGTTGTGCCAATCGGATTGAATCTCCTCTATGAAGAGCATCTTCTTTCCGTCTGCGGTGGTCATATCTTGGATACGAGCGTGGGCGAGTACACCTTCGGCATCCTCTCCCCAGTGGACTCTCATAGCCTTGTTGCTGTAGGTGGAGTTGGGAAGGGTGAAAACCAATTCACGATAGTTTTCTCCACCGTCAATCCTATATTCTGCCCACCTCGGAGCAGAGGCTTGTCCGTATTCATCCCTCAAGGCTTCTTTCAGTTCAATCTCATTGGCGTAAATCTCTTCATCGGACTCCGCTACATACCCATCCAAAAACTCGTTATAGGTAAAGGTATCTATAACCTTTCCGCTTGAGTCATAAAGATTGTATGCGCGTTTACTTCCATCATAGCGAAGGTCGATGTCTTCTCCCGACATCTGCTCCGAAATTTGGAGTTGGCTACCTGCAACAAACTCTTGCAGCTCTGCCTTGGTCACGGACTTCTTGCCTTCAAGGAAGGTCTCAATACCCGACCACTTGATTTCCTCGTTCTTCACGCCTTTGCCTTTGAGGTAGGATACAACACCGCCTGCTCCCATCTTTTCAAGACGGATATCATCGATAACCTTGCCCATATGGGAATAGAAGGTGGGGGCGTAGTCTGCCTCGGAGAAAACTGTGTCGGAATTTTCTGTTTTCCTCTTGACAGAATTGACAGGTTGTGATATACTTCTTATGAACCCGAATTTGGTTTCGCCTAAAGGGACTTGTATCCCACAGGCACGAAACCATTTTCGGGTTTTTCTTTTGTCCTCGTTGATATAAAGCACGGTATCATCGGTAATAAGATTACCTACATCTCGCCTTGCATTGAACGTCCGTACTTTACTTATATCATTACCTGCATTATCTTTTGAAATCGTTACTCCAACCATCATAGGAGAGTTATTAACAAAGACATTTCCGAACACACTCACCGTGTTTTCTTGGCTGTATTCGCTAATGGCCATAGGGTCGGCTATGATATTAGGTATGGAGTTAAGTATTGCAACGCTGAGGTAGTCACCGTGGTCTGTCATATTCCGTTTGAGTTTGTCCACATCGTAACGCAATACTCCATGAGGCATACCAACGGCACTAAGAGGATGGTTTTTTCCGATTACTCCAACTTTTACGAATGAGCCGTGCTTCAAATTCTGCCACTTAGACATTTGAGACTTGAAGTACTTATCCTCGACAAAGTTGTTTTCGTCAGAGTAGAGAGTATCGCTCTCTACTCCCACAACCTCTTTGGTGATTCTGTCAAGCACCTTGGGCATCGTTTCCGCAAGATGAGCATCCTTGACTTTCTGCGTTTTTACATAATCCTTGAGGAGTTTTGTAAGATACGCATTGTCAAATACAGGCTTAACAGGCATTTGAGGGAGGTACTCGCCAGTGTTTTGGTCGAACGTCTTGAAGTCAACCAAGAACTTATGGTAACCCTCTGTGTAGGCATAGTTCCCATTCTCATCGATGTTGAGGAACTGAGAGAATCTCGGTATAAGGTTGTTCGCCTTGCACACCTCAAGGAACTTCTCTACGAACTCTCTCTTGTTGGTGATGGGATGTCCTTCCTTCTCCGCAGCTTGAATAACCTCGGTGTAGATGTTAATCTGATGACTGGATTTCTTGCCAGTCTCCACATCTCTTTCGGACTGGTCATCCTTATAGTTTTGCCAAGATGCGATTCCCTTTTCCCCAAGTACCTCACCGCTCTGCCCAGTATGGAACGGAATGATTTGGTCGATGAACTTGCTCTTCATTGCCGCTCTTATTTGGGTGGCGTTAATGCCGATGACGATGTTGCCGATATTGGGATTGTCGATGTTGTCAAAGAAGTCCGGGTGATTGATGTCAATGCCTTCCACGGTGTCAAAGTCAAGGACAACCTCGCCCTTCTCCATATGGTATCCAAGGTCACCCTTGGGGATAAGAGAACGATTGAGTTTTTCGCCCGTATCCTTCACCGCTCTCGCATACTCGTTGACCTTGGTATAGCCTTGCAGAGAAAGACCAACAGTCGCACTATCCGTAATGACCTGAACGATGTCAATCAGATGGAACATCTCCATGTCGGAGAAGGAGTATATGCGGAGGCCTCCAAGGTTGTTTTTCCTCTCCACTACGGCAGGCGAATACTTGAGAATCTGTCTCTTGTACTCGGCATCGTTAAGAAGAAGCCTTACAGACTGCATACCTCTTGCGTTGTTGAACTTCACCCACGCCTCTTCCATTGCAGGATTTTTGGCTTTAAGGATGTTCTTACCCTCAAGGGAGATAAGCTCATAAATAGAAGGGGTGTAAGTATCTCCGTCAACGAGTTTAAGTGCCTTGAGTTGGTTGGCATTAAAGGCCTTTCCATCAGGTCTCGTCTTGATACCCCTTCTGTACAGGTCAAGGGAGTCGATAAAGTCCTGTGCAACGACACTATCAAGTTGCCTTCTGTCCTCAACATAACAGATACCACAGGCAACCTCCATCCCCTCATCGGACATAATGGTACGAATCTTAGCGAGGTCTGTTGCCGCAAACACATGATTCGGGAAGTTGCGGAGGACTCTGTTCATTACCTCGGTGAAATCTCTTCTCTTCTTGCAGATGTTGGAGAAGTCTACAGTCCCCTGCGGATAGTCAGAGTTGCTCTTAATGGCCTCCTCACTTGCATCGGCATCATAGTCAAGATACTGGGAATATTTCGGGTTAAGGATCAGACTGGCCAAGGATGTCTCAGCACTAATCCACCCCTTCGCCTCCTGCACCGTTACGCCAAACCTTTCAGCGAGGGTGTCCGCCACCTTCTGCTGTTGCTTGCTGTCCAAGAGGTAGTTGACAGAATACAGAGTTGCAGACTCCGTTTTGGAATCGACCATAATGCCACTCTCAGCCAAGGCTCTATTTGCGGACTCAAAGTTCGCATCAGCCTGCACGAAGGCCTTGACATAAAGGTCTTGCAACTTGTTGTACACCTCTTTGCTGAATTTATCAACATAATGAGATGCCATTGCATCGGGCGTGAGATCAGAATAAACGCCGAGAAGGGACTTCAACTTGTCAAGGAGCATTTTAATGGCTTCGCCGACTCTCTGCCACAGGCTGTGATTTTCGCTCTTCAGTTTTGCCAGCTTATCGTATACATTCGGGTCGGCAAGCATTCTCGACATAGAGTCTGCTACCACTTCCTCATAGGCCTTCATATAAAGGGTAGTCTCGCTCGGAAGTGCCTTCTTGTCAGCCTTGTAACTCGCCTTTAACTTGGCAATCTCTCTGTTGATGAGAGTATCAACAGGAACGCCATCCTTGCCGTAGTTTTCAAAGAGAAAATCGGCGAGAGCCTTGAAATCCTCGTAACTATTTTCGGCAATGTAGTGAACGACTTCGTGCGACAGCGTGTAGAGCATCGTTCCCTGCGAACGGCTTCCTGCGTTGAGGTCGATGTAGATTCTGTTACCATCTCGGAAGTATCCGTTGGGGGCTTTTCTCTTCTTGCCGTTGACGGTAGCATATCTCGTTCCGTTTTCGATGACACCCTCATAGATATGAATCTCAAGAGAGGACATCTTTGCAATCGTTCTGACACCTGCGAGAGAGGCCTTCTGAATATCGGTGAGGCTGTCCTCGTTGAGTTCAAAGCCCTCATAAATGATACCGTCCTCGGATGCCTTTGCCGTGGTGGTATCATTCGCCTTTCGGCTTGTATTCGACCACGTTCTTCCAAGTGTTTTCGCCTCGTCTCTGCCGAGGACGAATGCCGTGTTTTTCTGCTCGGCGGTGAGATCGAGATTGTCAAGGCCTGCTTCGTAATTCATCATGCCGTACTTATAGGCGAGAGGAATATACGCCTTGTACGCTTCTGCCGATACGCCATCGGCGGCCTTGAAACCTTTGATAAGAGCATCGGCGGTCTTCGGAGATACCTCCATGTCGGTCACCATCTCATACACCAATGCATCGTCTGTAGAGCCGAAACTCACATCCTTGGCGTTGACTACCTTGCCGTTGTCGAGTTCAAGCATAAGGGTGCCGCCTTTGATGGAAGCAACGCCTTTAACGCTCACTTTCTCGCCAGTATTGGTGACGATGGTCTCACCGCCCTCAGAGGCCTCAAATTTGGTCGCTGTTGCGTTTTCTTCCTCGGTGGCGGTCTTGGTCACGGATTCCTTTTCCACAGCCTCCTTAAAGCCTGCTACCGCCTTGGCGAGGTCGTACAGGTCTTTGTTATAGGATTCGGGATTGATACGCCTTGTGCCGATGTTCTGAGACCACTTGCTTGCGAGTCCACCCGACTGAATGTTCTCTCTGTTCAACTCAGCCAACACAATATGACCTTTGTCGCTGTTGTTGAGGATAGCCATATCCTTAGAGCCGAGTTTTTCGCCCATCGCATACTTCACAAGAGTCTCTGCGACAGGGGTTACATCGGTTGTCTCACCGAGTTCGCCCAGTCTGCGGAGGACAGTCTTCTTGATGAGGTCTTTGTCATTGCTTGCGATTGCTTCATCGAGAGTGCGGAGTTGCGATCCCGACAGATTCTTACCGCCATCGAGTTTCTTCTGATACTCCTCTGCAAGAGTTCTCAACTCGCTTCCTTCGGAGGAAACGCCAAGAGCCTCAGAGACAAGGCCTGCGCCATCTCCGTATGTTTTCTTGGCATCCTTATTAGCAACTATGTTTTGAGCGGTGGTATGAATGCCACCACTTACTCCACCCGAAGCAGCTCCTGCGATGGTATCGAATGCTATACCCTCGACAGAATCCATCCAAGCCTTTTTCTTCGCTTCAGACTCGCTCATACCTTGTTGCATATACTGCTTTACAAGGGCATCGAAGTTGCTCTTGCCGTTCATGATTACATTATCGGCAATGTTGGAGAGCAAGGACGTAAGACCTTCCTCCATACCCTCTGCACCTGCCTGCTTCAGTATGTTCTTGAGGAATCCTTTGACGGTCGCAGTCGAGCCTAACTTAAACAGATTGTCAATGCCGATTGACTCCGCAATACCTTCAAATGCACCGAGAGATATACCATACAGAACGGCTTCGCCTTCGGTTGCACCACGGGACAAAGCATCGTCCACACCCGAAGCGGCACCTTGACCGAAGTAGGATATAAGCGTTCCACTGGGGCCTAAAGTGTAAGCAGAGGCCATGCTCTGTGCGATGCTTGTACCGAGACCATACACATCGCCTAAACCTTTACCGCCTATAATCGGTATGTTCTCGTTGAGAGTGCCTGACATCTCGTTGAGGCGATTCGTTATTCCTCCAGTTACGGCTTGCGAATACTCAAACGGAGTCACTGCGCCATCGGAGGTAATGGGTCTTCCTGCACTCTTCATAGCCAAGTCATTGAGGAAGTCAGCCAAACCGAACGGAGCGGAAGCAATAGCCCCAATGGTATTTCCTACACCCGGCCAAAAGCCCGAAGCGGAAGCCTCGGCAATCTTTTTCAATGCTTCCGCTTCTTTTGCTTTGGCTTTGTCTGCGTTGGTGATTTCGGCATATTGGTAAGCCTTCGCCTTGTCCGTGTTCCAAAGGATGCCGAAAGTATATTTCTGCTCCTCGCTCCAATCATCCTGTGGTCTTCTGTAACTGTCATCGTTGCGATAGTCATATACAACATTATTGAATGCCATATTTACAGGGTTATCGCTCGATGTTGTAAATCCTCTAATGATAGCCTCTTGCCATGCAGGTGTTTTAGTCTCCGTCTTCGATACATCCTCAAGGTACTTGCTCCACCCCGAACTACCTAAGTCGTTAAAATCGGGTGAGGAGGTGTCTACAGGATACCTGTCAGCAATATAGGCCTTGTATGCTTCCTCAGTGTCAAACTGAGCATAGGTGTCCATTGCACTCTTGAAGGCATCAAGAACAGACGAAGCGTTACTGCGGTAGCCACCAATGGCTGAGTAAAGGCCGTTGTAGGTTGCACTGTCAAGGCTTTTCCTGTTGCGGTAAAGCCATGCTTGGATGGACGATGCTCTTGAGTCGAGTTCGTCCCAAGAGCTACGTTTAGCGGAATAAACGGAAGATGCGTTGCTCCACCCAAGGTTGCTGTAGTCATCCTCAATGGTGCTGAAGAAGTTATCTGCATCCTTGATGAAAGCATCGATGTAGGCTTGGTCAACACCATCTACATTAGTGGTTTGGTGCGTATTGAGTTTTTCAAGAAGGTCTGTTCCCGAAGAAGCAGACTTTTTTTCCTTCTCTTCTTCCTTCTTGTCTTTTTTCTTGCCGTTGAGTTTCTCAAGCAAATCTTTTCCCGTTACTGCCATATGAGCCTCCTTATATGCCAAGTTGGTCTTCTAACTTTTTAATCCAAGCGTTAGCCTCTTTGGTAGACATTGTCTTTTTCAGTTCTTTTCGCATATCTGCGAGAGACATCTCGTTTCCGAACTCGTCTCTAACCACGGCATTAGCATCAATACCTGCTCCAAACCAGTTCCAACCACCGTCATCAACAACCTGCCAAGTTCTGTCTTGAATGCCCACCACACCGTGTTGGTCAAGGATATCCAAAGCCTCAGACTCGGATATCTTGCCTGCTTCGACTTGCTTTGCGAGGTAGTCTGCTTGACCTTCTTTACTGGTATAGTTTTGGACATTTTTGATGATTGCATCGGAGTTATTGGAAGAGCCTTCGATCTTGCCAACGAACTTCTTATACGCTTCAACAGCACTCAGACCGTCTGCCTTTCCCTTGGAGATATCGCCATAATAACCATCTGCATCAACACCAAGTGCGGTCTGTAACTGCTTAACTTGAGCGTTGGTAAGAGTGCCGTTGTCGTAACCCTTACCCGTTTTTGTCGTTCCTCTATACGAATAGGTGGTTTGGTCGGCCACATCTGCATACTGTTTCTCGGCAAGTGCAACCTGTCTCTCGTTGAGGTCATGCTCCTCCAACCATTGAGCAAAGGCGTTTGCATCGGCAACGTCTTGGTATTTGTACTTCTCTGTGTTCCCGTGTTCGGTTTGGAGGAATTTTTGCTCGTCAGAGTGCATACCAAAGTCTCGGTTGAAGAGATTTTGTGCGTTTGTGGTGGCGTAGTCCAAGTTGGAGGCAAGCCTGCTATACGCATCGTTGTCCAAGTTGCGTTCGTAGTCTCTCTCATTGGACAGCAAGCCAAGCATATTGAGCATATCCTGCCCCTTCTGATTGTGGCGGTCATATGCCATCTGATACAGTTCGGGAATGATGTCGTTGAGATTCTGAAGAGATGCTTGGTATGCTTGATTTCCTACAGTCTGTGCGTAGGAGTTTCCGTAGCCTCCCGTCATAGCGGCGGCCTGTCCCATCGTGTCAGCCATCGCCATCTTGCCCTGCTTAATGTACTTGTCTTTGTACTGCTGATAGAGGGCATCCGCATTGAAGTCGTAGGTGAAATCGGGGCGGTTTTGGTAAGCCGTGAAGAGGTTTTGGTACTCTTCATTCCTTGAGAACTCAGCAGGTTTCCAGTTTTGAAGTTTGGTTGCCAAGTCATTCTGCATTTTATCCGCAGCTTTTACCTCGTCAGATTTCTCATACTCCTTGTATGTGAATGGAGTGTAAGTAAACTGCTTCCTTTCGATTGCCATGTTTTATTTCCTCCTGTGAAATGTGTTTATAGCCAATAGTCTATATATCCGTCTATCCAAGTGACCGTGAATGACGTGGTGGTTGATGCTGTTGCCATGTTCTGCACATAGTTGACATAGATGTAGCCATCACTCGCAACAGATGCTCTTGCAATGCCTCTATCGTTGACAGGAAGCAAAGCCATCGCATTATTTTTAGGTCTGTACCACTCAGGTATAGTTGTGCTGTTCAGGTTAACAGAACTACCACTAAATGAGAAAGCACAGTTGAATCTCACATATACATGGTTTTCGTTGATGACTCTGTAGAAGCACCCTGCCCCATCCCTCGCTACGACTGAAGGGGTAGATGCGTGGCTTGATTTTGCAAGCTCTATCCATCCTGTGTCAAGGCCTTTCTCCATTTGCCACGTCTCATAAGTCCACACTCCCTCTGCATTGCTGTCTATCCTTCTACGGTATGTTGGGATTGTGGTGTACAATGACCTATATTCTTGGACGATATACCTCCAAGTGCCGTTGCTTACATCGTCTTGACCTGTTCCTGCATAGACAATAAGCAATCCTGCCCTCTTAAAAGGAGGCATATTAGCAATGTTGGCGGCGTGGGCATCAGCCTCTATTGCGTAGACATCGGGAGTCTTGTAGTCGTTAAGGTCAGCACCGCTCGGTATCTTGGTATTGCCTCTGAGACTGTAGAACTTCTTCTCAATAGCATCTCCCTTGTAGTAGATATCCCAGTCAGATGCGATTTCAAAAGCCTTATCCCTTTCGGCATACTTACCGAATGCGGCACCGTTTCCTCCTTCTTTAAGGTGGAAATCTATCGAGTCAGTTGGGATGCTGAATGTTACTACTGAGCAATCGCCTACATCGTCAATCGCACTCAATTCTACAAGGTAAGATGCTTGAGTGGAAGACACCACGTTGCCAAGTGTAATATCGACATAATCCGTGGCTGTAGAGTCCTTCGCTAAGAGTGTTGTATAAGCCGAGAAGTTGGTCGCTGTTTCAGCCTTATATCTGTACCGCAGTAGGCAGAAGTTTTTCTGCGTACTACCCGACATAACCTTACTATAACTTCGCCCTGCCTTAATCTTTAAGTATGTCCCCGACTCGGTTAGGTTACCCGATGAGTCGCATCTCGCACATACTATCGAACTCTCACCGCTTGCAGGCACAATCTTAGGCTTGCTGTAAGGGATAACGGTTATATTATGGGACACCTCGGTCACGAAGCCTCTTGAGTCTTTGGCTCTACCATTTACCGCAACAGTACCATTGCTTTGAATATGTTCCGTTTGGAATGGGGATGCGTATCCTTTTCCGAGAACAGTAAGACCATAAGATGCTATGGTAGCACCATATTTACCTGATCCCGAAAAACTTGCCTTAACTCTGCTCTTGCCTTGCACATAGAGTCCTGCGAAAGCACTTCCGAGAGAACTCACGGGTGCAAGAGACATCGTTACCGAAGGTTTGGTGGAGGTGTTATTGGGAACTGTCACAGTAAAGGTCTTGGATGACGCAGAGCCAACCTGCGTGGTTGCATCGCTATCCGAGTATGTGTACAGCGTTGCGGTCATCGTTCCCGTGTAGCCGTTTGGGATTTGCCCTGCCGCATCAAGGGATACCGCATACTTGTCATAGGTGTAGAGCGATGTTCTGCCCGGATGAATCGCACCTGTGGTGTAACTCCACCCACCCATAGAGAAGTTCACCTTGTATCGAAAGGATGCTGATGCAGGAGTCCATTTCACGTTACAAGCATTACCAAGTGTAATATTGCCTGCCGAGGTAATGGTGGATGCTCTCGGAATGGTGTCAAGGGATACACGACCTGAACAAGAGGTTGAGGTAAGCGTTGTACTGGGTATCGACCCCGTTGCGGATATGGTAATGGCCTTAGTTCCATCGCCATTGTGGCTCACCGTCTTTGTGGCGGTCATAGCAAGCACCCACGCACTTTCCGTGATGGTCAATGTAGCGGAGGCGGTCTGCTTCTGCCCATCTATCGTTACCGAGAAACTTCCCGGCCCATAAGTCTGAAAGCCTGTGTTGTTTCTCTTGTAGTAGAGTTTTGCCGTTACAGAGCTTGTATTGGCAGAATTATTGGCCGTAGAAGACCACTCAATCTTTGAGTCGATGTACTGGTTACCAGTAGAGCCGTATATAATTCCCGAAGCCATTGTTTACCCCCTTCCTACCCACTTGAATGCAAGACCATTTGATGTGTCAACGAGGTATCCTCCGAGTTTCAAAGTACCCGTTACCTCTGCGTGGGTTATGTATAGTTTATAGTCGCTGATGTATGCGACCTCAGAGCCGTTTTGGTCATAGAAGGAAAGCCTCCCTGCCGTGAATCTCGCATACTTATTGAAGACCTCCTCGCCATCGATAACATTCCTCTGACCTATCTCAAAGCCATATACAGGAACGCCATCGGCATCGTAATAAAGAAGCCCGGACTTGATGTTGGCATTGACCTCAACGAGCGAGAAGTTGAGGGTTGCGATATCATCCTTCACCCCTTGGAGGTCGGTACTAATAGCGGTCTTGGCATCGTTCAAGTCGCTGTCCAGTTGTCCGATCTCATCCGTGATGGCCTTGAGGTTGGTGTCAACGCCATCCTTTACGCCTTGGATTTCGGCATCAATCTGCCCCACCTCTGTTGTAATCGCCTGTATGTTGGTGAACGCACGGCTCACATTGGTTGAGGTGCTTTCGATATCCTGCGTGGTCTGCTCCTTGAACGTACCGAAGTCAGACTGTGCCACATAAAGCCCTTCAAGTTTTTTGCTTATCTTCTCATAGTAAGCATTGACGATATCTGCCGACTTGATGATAAGAGATTTAAGTTCGCTGAATGCGATTTGAGGACTGGAGGACGAAGCACCCTTTTCCGATCCCATCGTGGCAGGGAGAGAGCCGTTGGTCGGTGCGGTATCGATGTTATTCACCGCCCATTGGAGTTGCTCCACAAGGGTGAAGAGATAACTCTTAATCTGCGCCAACTGCTCTCGCTCTGTTGCACCAGTAATATTGGGGAGACGAAAATCAAATGCCATCAGATATCACTTCCTTGCTCTATGGTCTTGGCGATAGAGTATATCTTTGCTTCACCCTTTCCATTGATGCGGAGTCTGAGATGGTCACACCGTCTCGTTCTTATAGGAATGGAGAAGCTGCCGAGTTTAGTTCCCGACTTCGTGAAGAGATGCTCCCACTCTCCGCTTGAGTCATACTCTGCCGAGAAGGTTACCGTAGTTCCTACTTCAAGGGAAAGTCTAACAACGAGGCGAGACACATACTTCTTATCGGGAGAGCCTGTGCCGATAACGCCTGTTATAGCACTCCACTCAACGACAGATTCCTCCAACGATGATGTAGTACCAATAACGGACTTTATCTTTTTATCCGCATAGTCGATGTAGTAGAGGTTGCCTCTGCTGTTGCAGAACTCTACGGCCTTAGTATTATCCTCTCTGTGCCACATCCCTTTGGAGGCATCGTAGACGAAGAGATGATACTCTCCTTTTTCGTCCTGCATGGAGATGTAGTACTTGTTGCCAAGCACACCTGCCACAGCGTTGTCATAGGCAATGTCTCCAAGTGCGGAGGACATCTCCGTGGGGAGAGAGCCATCAAAGGCACACACAGCAGACCGAGACTTGTAGTACAGGGTCTCGTTAAGGATGGCAAGGCTCTTGTGGCATCCCTTCTGTACGCCTCTGCAAGCCGTGGTCTGTACCTGATAGTTGGCAGGATAGTAACCATATACCTTATGTACACAGTTCTCCTTGAAGAAGAGAGGATAGCCAAGGTGGGTTATAGCACCCGTGAACTGTCCATCCGTACCCACTGATGCCGCATAACTGTCTGTGCTGATACCTGCATAGCAGTTCCAGTTCTTGAAGTCTCCTTGCTTGGATGCGTAAATCTCGTTGACAACATCTCCGTCATTGTTAACGCCATATCTGCATCCCCACAGGCGGTTATTGGACTCTATCACGAAGTCCATTTTAGGCATCCGTCTTGAGATGGTTATGGGGGAATCCGTGGTGTATACCTTGTCAAGTATACCTATAACGACAATGTAATCATCGCCCTTGGCCTGTATAACCATCGTGCCACTTATGTCTTCCAACCCTTCTATGGTCGCTGTTCCCGATATCTTTACTCCATCTCCCTCAGAGAAAGGCTTTCCTATATCGGGAGCGGATACCTTGATGTATGTGGTGGCCACGGAAGTCCACTGCTCACTTGTTTCGGCATACTGCTTCAGCACATTGGGCGTACTTGATGTATCGATCCATAGGTCAAGGTTTTGGGGACTACTTGGTGCGGTGTCCGATGTCACTACATCTTCGTAGGCAGAGCCATCTAACTTACAAAGGGAAAAGGTGGTTTTGGTTGCCGTAGTCACAGATGCCTCTATAGAGAAGTTCGATTGGCTTGCAAAATGGACAGTATCGACATACTTCTTATCGGGCATAATAATGACATATGCGCCCATCGAAATGAGTGTTTTGGGACAGTCCTCCGCTTTGGTGGAAAGTCCCACGGGTACTCTTGACCCATTTATGTAAAAATCCTCGCCATCCACATAACACAGCGCATCCTTGGATATCAACCCCTGCGGATTGTCGGGCGTAGTATTACCGGGCGAAGTGTACATTCCTCTTTTGGGTCGAGGAGAGAGGACAGGATAGTCTGCCGAGGTGAGGTTGGTCATATCGTAAAACTCGCCTACACCGATACGCAGGTTATGGTTATAGCCACCGAATACATCTATCAACTCACGGGATGTAATCAGTTCCGTCAACGTGGGATATTTCATCCTCTCTCCTCCTTAAAAGAATTTGAATTTCTTGCCTATTGGCATATGAGTCCTGTTGTAGTGGTTGGCATACGCAGTGTACGCCGTGTTGTACATCGTGATGCTGTTGTTGTATCTGCTGAACTCACCGTTGGCGTAGTCCATCCGTGCCTCAAGCCATCTGAGATAGATATCGCCATATGGGGCAGGAACGAGCAGCTCTTTGCTGAGGTCGGAGTCGGTGTATCCTCCGAAGACCACATCTTCTCCACCTTCGTGAGTGTCTATAATATCGTTCTTCACGATTCCGTCAAGGGTGTTCAGCCACTTGATTTTCTCGCTCTGAGAATAACTGTTTGGCTTTACCTCATCTATGCGGTAGATAGCCTCCATTATCGTCATAAGAGTACCTCCTATTCAAGTAATGGGGAGCAGATGCCCCCCATTAGTTTTTACTTCGTTGCTTTCTGCTCATCGTAAAGCATGATGGTCTCAAACATCTCTTCCTGATGGGTAAGCACCTCAGCAACACGCTCAGGCACTTCAACCTCGACACCACGCTTGATGAGCCAAGACTCGTTGTTCACCCATACAGGGACATCCTCTTGGTCTGCCTTCGTTCTCGGAATACGAATCTTGACGGTCTTTTCTTTCTTTACCTCTGCGGTAGTAGTAGCCATAATAGCCTCCTTAATTTTGGTTGGATAGGGATTGCCATACGACAATCCCTACCCATAGTGGTTTTAGTTTGCGGTTGCGGTCGCAGAGAATCTCTTGGACTTGGACTCAACACGAACAAGGTAGTTCGGGATGAGCAGCTCTGCGGTCTTGATGGCCTTCCAACCTACGGAACTTCTCTGGTCGAGAGGATCGGCCGTACCTGCGCTACCCTTCTGCTTCACGATGGTCTGCAAGCCACCGCCAGTAATCTCGGTAACGCCATACGCACCCTCACCGAAGAACAGAGAGCCGAATACACCGCCCTCATAAATCTTGGCCTCGGTGGTCTGCACGAAGCGAACGCCTGCAATCTCACCGATTTCGCCCTCATAGAGGTTGGTGGGGTTGGAGTACTTGTGGGCATCAATCCACTCAGGGTCACGCATGATGTCATACGCAACATAGGGATGGATGATAGCCACATACTTGCCACCGATGGTGGGGGCGTTCTGCGCTCTCAACTTGGCAACAACCTGCTGAATCACATCAACGGTGAGTTGGCAAGTCTCGTCAAGAGCAGAACGAGAGGTCACGGCGGTCTCAGCACCGTCTGCGCCGATCTTGGGGCAGTAGGTGACATTGGTGCCGCTCTGCATTACATTACGGACGATGGTGTCCAAGGTGAGACCTGCCTGTCTGCCGAGCAACTTGGTTGCCTCAAGGATCGTGTTGTCGAGAGAGGTAAGCTCAAGAACATCAGTCTGAGTCACGAAGTCACCGTACTGTGCGACAGTAGCGGTGATGGTGCTTACAGACAGGCTCTTGCCATCGGGGGTAACGCCCTCAGTCAGAGGCGTGGTAGCCTTGGCGAGAGGAGCAAACTTACGGAACTCGATGGTCTTACCGCCATTGGCAGGGATAGGTCTCTTCTGACCGAACTGGTCGTGAACGAGGTTTGCGGTTGCCTCGTCAATCAGAGTCATGTCGTAGAAGGTCTTCATCTCTGCGGACAGAGCGGAAGCACCCGTGTTGTTGGCAGGCTGTGCCTGAGGGTCGTAGGCGAACATCTGAAGGTCGATGCTCATAAGATAGTCTTTCATGGTTGTTAATCTCCTTTTTTCTTTTTGATGTTGGTTTAAGGAGATTAAATCAGTAGTTAGAATCTGATTTTCTCTCCTCGCTGTACTCTGCGGATGATTTCTGCTCTATCCGCTTTGGAGAGCTGTGACACATCGCTCTTAACTACCGTTGCACTCTGAGAGGAGTTTCCGTTCTCAGCAGGTCTTGCACCATTGGCAATAATCTTGTTCGTGAGTTTCTGCTCCACCGTCTTGGCGGTGAAATGCATAGCGGCAGGGATAATCTCATCCTTGTGAAGTACTTCATACGCCGTTCTCACATCGACATTGCTGTTGAGAAGGTTGAGAAACTGAGGATTCTGCATCTCGGTGCGAAGGTCGAAGGAAGGATAAACAGCCTTGGCTTTCTCTGCCTGATCCATCCACTGAGAATAGATTCTGTCGGCATTCTCCTTGCGTTGTCTCTCCTGCATCTGCCTCTTGAGTTCAGAGTTCTCACGTTCCATCTTGCGGATTTCCTTGAGCTGCTCGACCGACAAGCCCTTCTCCAGTGCCTCTTCCTCAAAGTAGGAGTCATCCTCTTCGATGGCCTTGTTCAAGGCGTTCACATCGGTAGCATCAACGCCATACTTCTTTGCGAGAATCTCAAGGGTAGGAGTCAGAGCGTTGTACTTGTCAACGGTCTCCTTGGAACTCTTGAGTCGCTTCTGAATGGTGTCCTGTACCTTTGCATCGTAGAGGTCTTTGAACTCACCTCTGATGAGTGCATCGAACTTGGCGTTGCGGTCTTCGGTAGCGGTTTGTTCCACCTTGGCGGCAGGTGGGGTGTCCTCTTGGATGCCATACTTGACATCGGCAAGGGGATTCTTTACGCCCTTCTGAGGCACGGCGACTGCCTCTGTTGCGCCCGTTGCTCCACTCGCACCAGTGCCACCATCTCCTCCTGTGCCTTCGGCAAAGAGTTGAAGATTGAGCGAATGGAAAAAGATTTCGGTTTTCATGCGGTATCCTTTCTGCTCTTAAAGTGAGCGACTCTTTGGTATATATTAAGGATTTTCATCCTCACCAACAGATTTTACCTCCACATACTGTGGGAAGTTGTGAGCAAGAAGTTGATATCCTGTCTGAATGACAAAGAATGTATGCCTTGCTTCAGCATAGACATCATCGTCCTTGCATCGCAGTATAATGGTTGCATCCCCATCCCCCACGTTCACACACGGACTCCCTTCAAGGTCTCCGTGTTGCTCCATGGCTATTACCACCTGAGCGAGTGTGTACGCAAGGATTGATGCGGAAGCACACACTAAGTCGTGTCCTTTTGTGTCCGATCCTGCGTGTCCATCCACCGTGAGACGGAGATAACGGGTCGCATTATGCGTTCGTACTTTGACTTTAATCATAGAGATTCCCCCTTATGTCGGGTCTGTAGACTCAGCCACTCTCTGCCTTGCCTTCTTGGTATTGGATGCCTCACCATTCCCATTGCCTCCGAGAGCCTCAGTCTCCTCGACATTCTTGGCAGGAGGTTGTCCGTTAGGCGTTCCATCAATAGGAGCAACAGGTGCGCCCCCACTGAACTGAGCCATCAGTTGCTCTGCTATGTTAGACCCTCTTGCTTGGTCTACCATCTGTGCAAGCATAACCATCTGCTGTTGCATCGCCATCATCTGCTGATACATACCGCCGTTCTGAGCAATCTTCTGCATCACGAACTGTTTGCGGTCGAAGTCCATCATTTCAAGGCAAGCAAGTGCTTGGTCAGCAATCTGAGGATTGAAGAAGCCATGCCCGAAGAATTGAAGAGCCAACTCGTTCTGACTCATCTTGGAGTAGGGACTCTGCTTCTGTGCCGTTACCTCAATATCAAACATAGGGACACGATACCCCATATCCATACCAAGGTCATTCCCTTGGAACTGAGGTTGAATGCCTGCGTTGGAGTACTGGACATATCGTGCAGCTCCGTTCTCTCCCATAATGCGGAAGCACCGAGGGAGGTCATAGAACTGTCGGATGAGTTCGATGACCATCACGCACATCTTACGGAATGCTCGGTAGGATGCCTTGTTGTTATCTCTCGACAACTTGCTTCCTGCCTCTTGCATAGCGGCGATGGCAGAGGCGGCGGTTACACCGCTTGTAGTACCACCTGTGGAGATGTCTCGGTTACCCGTGGTCTCCTTCAGTTCGTCAATCTTGTTGTTGATGACTGACACATAGATATCGTTCAGAGGCTTGCCCTGCACAGGAAGGATGGAGTCTTGACCAAGGTTTCCGTCCACATGGATGAAGTCCTTGGATGTATCCGCATACTCCTCCTCATTGACAGAGCCATCGTTGCGGATGAAGTGTCTCGGTTTGGCATTGGCAAGCATATTCTTCATGATGGCTTGGTTGCCTCTGTCGATGTATGCTTGGGAGTCCTTGCCCACATCAATGTATCCAAAGCCTGTGGGAGTTCCTTCTACAGGGAACAGAGCATCGAATACGAAGGGGTACATACCGTGGTCGTACCATCCAGTCTCAGCCATCGGAGGACGAATGATGTTGCCAATCTCATCCACCACAGGCTGAGTCTCGTTCTCGGTAGCAAACAGCACCTCATCATTGACATACTTGACATAGTGAAGCACCGTCTTGCCGTTGACCGATTTCTTGTAGTACCAGTCCACCACGCAGCTCTTGTTGTTGGTGTCCACAGCATCATCATAGACATACTTGGAGATATCCATCGTAGCCTGTCCGAGTTTGCCTTGGAGTTGAGGGTAGGCACTTACCAAGATGTCGTTGTCGGCGAGTTCAACGTGGAAGAGGTTTCTGCTCTTCTGAATGTCGGTAATGCCCGACTCCCAAAAGAGGTTGATGATATCAATCTTGCGGATTGAGACATCGCCAAGGCCGTTCAACTTGCTCTTGTCCCAAAATACGCCGTAGACTCCAGTACCAGTCTTCAGTTTGTAGTTCACGACCTCAGAGTATGTACCCTCAAAGTCGCACTGATCTAAGATAACAGGGATGATAGATGTCAGCATCTCAGCCTCAGCCTTGTCACCTTCCTCTCTCGGAAGGATATTAGGAGAGGGGAAATTGTCCATCGCATCAGCGTGTTTATTAGCGATACAGTTAAACAGCCAAGCGGAGGTGGGTTGTACCGCCTCCTTCTTATCCCTCATGCACTCCCAGTGACGGAGCTTGTACCATTGCTCATTGTCAACGATACGCCTCTCAAGGTTGGCCTTGCCCTCCTTGTACTTCTGAAGGGTGAGGTTAGCCTTCTGTACCTGCTCCTTGCCGATGACCTGTGCAAGAGCCTTGAAGCCATCCATAGCACCATTGGCATCAACGCCTTGCCCCTGCATCATCATTGCCTGTTGCATCTGATAGAGTTTCTGTGCCTCTCCTTGTGCCGTGGGGCGAGGAGCGGACTGTCTGTGTGCTAACTGCTCCTCGTTGCTCATCTGCCTTCCTGTGGCGTTATGTGAGGGCTGAGAGGGGGTCTTCTGTACCTCATCCTCTGTATTCTGCTGTTTTCTCTTGAATATTGGCATTATGTATCCTCCGATATAATCTCCATTCTCGGTATTCTTGCAGGCGAAGTGACATCCTCTTTGGCGATGTCAAGGAATATGTGAAGCGGACTCTTGCTGAACTCATCAGGCTTCTGAGCCACTCTTGGCTTGATAGGCCTTGACATAAGGAAGTAACGAGCCTCGTCTGCTACATGGTCTTCCCCATCGGTATCAAGGTCTTCGGGCTTATGCTCATCGTACAGCAGGAGCGGTATAGTCCTTATGAATGCCTTACAGTTACTGAAGACATACATCATAGGGTAGCCGTTCTCATCGAATGCGAAGCGGTAGTGCATCTGCATCCAACCGGGTATTCTCTTGTGGTCACCGGGCGTGAAGAACACTTGATGCCTTGATGCCACATCTGCTATAGACTCACCTGTCTCCGCATCCCATATGGCAGGGTCTGCTATGCCTTGTATCTTCTTCCCCTTGAGCCACCTATGCTCTGTCTCTATCCTATGTATCTCAGCGAACACTTGAGGAGGAGTCCACTTGATACCCTCATTGGGGGTCTTAGTACAGCCGTACAACTCAAGGATGCGGTATACAACGCCATCAAAGTCCACCGCCCACCAAGCACAGGAGAACGGCTTGTTATATCCCCAGTCAAAGGAACGATATATCTTCCACCCATCGGGTATCTCAAAGGGATCGATAACATGAGTCCATTGCCGTGATGCATATTGGTCGGGTCTGTCAACGAAGTCCTCAAAGAACTGTCCCTCATAGACATTCCAGTCACCCTCAAGCCAAGCCTTTCTCAACTTGGGAGGGAGTGCTTCCAACTGCTTGATGTAGTCGGGCTGACTCTCCATCAGCACCTTGTTATCTGTTACAAGGGACTGAATGAAGGTGTAGTCATTGGGAATCTCTCCGTCCTCATACTTCTTGTCTATGAATATTCTCTTGATATAGCCGTGTCCCTGTCCTCCGGGGTTACAAGTGTAGTAGACTCTCTTAGGAAAGTCATTGACACCACGCAGACAGGCGGTGATGGTCTTCATCTGAAACTCAGAGAGCTGCGTAGCCTCATCAAGGAAGATGATGTCATACTCAACACCTTGGAGGCGGTCAAGGTCTTTATCATTGTCACAGTATGCGAAGTTAATGGTAGAGCCATTGACGAACTTCAGCACCTTATCCTTGTCATTGTACCGAGCAACGCCAAGCAACTCTGTTCTGAGGATGTTGATGTGGTTATTGATTAACTCAGGGTATGTCCTACGCACTATGAGGATGCGGATGCCGTTATACCGCAGAGCAAGCAACTTTGCCTTAGTTCTGACACTCCACGACTTGCCACCGCCCCTTGCACCGCCAAAGCCTATGTGCTTAGTATCAGCCTTGAGGAAGAGTTTCTGTTTATCGCTTGGAGGAGATATCATCAAGGTCTTCATGTGCTGTATTCCTCCGCATCAGAGCCGATGGTCACTGTGACATCATTGGACTCGTCTTGCTTCTCAGCCTGCTTCTCAAGGTTTCTAATCCTTGCCTCTTGCTCTCTAATATCCGCAGAGGACTTAAAGCCTTTGATGTCCTTAATGTCTTTTAGAGCGGATGTGAGGTGTCTGATATCTTGCGTAGTGCTAACAATATCAATGACCTCTCCGATCTTGGCAAGTAGTTTGTCAGCCACATCGATAATCTTATTGGCCTTGTCAGCCTGTTTGTCGCTGATGACCTTTGTTATTTTCGTGTCCGCTTCTGTTCGTGTTCTGTTCCGTAGTTCCGTCCATTGTTCCTTGGCGGCAACCTTGCGTAGAGTGCTTTGAGATACGTTATATTTCTCGGCGAGCTTCCTGTAGGATGTCCCACCTGCTATATACTCTGCTTTGATTTTGTTCCAGTCTATATTGCATCACGTCCTTCATAACGCCACACAAAACCGCCTGCTGTTTTTCGTTTACGGTTGCAACACATCCAAATGTTGCCATCTGATATACCAAGAGACTTTTCCGCCTCTTTTGCGCCCTCCCACCTTGCCAAGAGAACTCCATCCTTGCTATACTGCAAGACGGGCTTTCTGTTAGCCTCTACCGCTCTGTTTGTGCGTGTTCCGTAATTGTTGTTGTAGGCTCGGTCACACCACTCAAGATTATCTGCACAGTTATTTGCCTTATCCTCGTCTTTATGATTAACCTCAGGGAGGCCGTATGCGTTTGCTACAAAGGCTGTCGCAACAAGTCTTGACACCCTGCACACGTTTCTTTTTCCGTTATTGACCAATTCAACAACATAGTATCCCTTTGAGTTCTGATATGTCTTCAACTCTCTTGGCAAACCGCTATTTTTATAGCTCAACGACCTTACTTTGCCAAGGTTGCTAACTTCATATTTGCCGATGTATCCGTCAATCCCTTTCCAAAGTTCTACCACAATACAGCCTCCTTTCTATTTGCTGAGAACAGTATATAATACTGTCTCCATAAAAGAGTACCTACCCATAGCAAAAAATAAGAGGGAACTTTCGTCCCCTCCCATTGTCATGTTTCCTTGATTCTGATGCCATACACAGATAGCATAAGTTTACGCTTGATGATGTAGTCTTTTGTCTTCACGCCCTTTGTATCCTCGACTATGGTTTCCACTGTCTCAGCATCGGTATATACGAAGTCAGCCCTATACACCACCGCCTTCTCAATAAGCCTTCTGCCATCCTTGAGTCTTTGCCCGGTCTTACCGTATCTCTCATAGGTTTCATACTGAGCAGGAATCAGTTCAAATTGCACTTGCCTCTTGAGGTCGGTTATCTTCCCTGCCCTTTGTAGCAGAAGCAATTCGCCCCACCTCTGAGCCTCCTTGACACTATCGTGTACGATACCATCGAAGGTTTTGGTTTTTATGTTTTTATACTTAGCCTTATATGTCATCGCCTACACCATACTTTCTGTTTAGCATTTGGTGAATGAGGCATTTACGGCAAGAGTGAACACCATAGCAGAATGCCTTCTTGTATGCCTTGCGTTCTTGCTCTGTTCCAAACATAAGGCTTATCGTATTACCCTTGCTGACACCTTCACACCGTATCTGCACCTTCTTCCGTTGATTCTCATTGTTGATGCCGAGGTAATACGGACAAGCAACATATCTCTCATCACGTTCAGGCATCTCTATCACCTCATCTCATCCTAAAGTCAATGCCATAATTGGAGAGCTTGTTGTGGAGTCCCTCAGCCACGGCATCGTCATAATACTCTGCATTGGTGTCAATGACCTCCTGCAGCTTAGACACGAATCGTTGCACCCTTGTGGCGTTATCGGATGTGCCAAAGCCAAACTCCTCGATGAGAACGAGGATGGAAGCCATCACGAAGGAGTCTGCTGTTATGCGGATGGCCTCGGTCTGCTCTCGGTCGATGACTTGCAGGGCTTGTCTCTTGTACAACTCCGGGAATCGCTTGATGGTCTGTAAGGTGGCTTTAGTTACTGGTTTCATCGTCTTCCTCCTCACTCATCAACACTTGGTCAATAACCTCCAAAGCGGTGCATAACGCATCTTGAATCCGTTTTCCTGCGCCATATGAAACACCTTCTATAATTCCGACTGCTCTTTGAAGTTCTTCTCTGTTCTTAGCCTTCATTGTCATTCTCCTCTCGTTCGCAATTAGGGCAATATAGCCCTATCCCCTCAGGTATTATCGCATCGCAAGAAACACAGGTATCAGGCGGTGTGCCTTGGGGGATGTATTCCTTTTTGAGGCAGGCAATATCGACTTCAAACTCTTTCAAAAGTCGTGATTTTTCAATGTTGCCTATGTTGTCTTGCAGTTGGCACATCGTTTCATAATCATCGTATCCGGCGTGCTCCAATCTGCAAGCATCCCAAACAGATGTCATTTCCACGGGAGAGCCATCCGCATATTCCTCTGTGACTTTCTGTGCTTCCTCTGCATATCGGTGGAGGTGAGAATATGCCGCAAGCCTCTTCTCGATCTTCCCAAAAATCTCCCTTGCCACCTCTGCCCTCGGTACAACATCGGCAGTGTGCGCCTGTATCAACACTCGTTTAACGCTTGCCTTATACGGTAACTCATCAGGCAGACTTTTCAATAACGCATCCGCATCAATATATCGTGTCATATCATTCTCCTTTCATTTTGCGCCATATATGGCGTTGACATTTTTTGGTTTTTCAGTATAATATATGTGAGGTGATAAAAATGACAATCAAACTCGCTCACGGCTTCGCCAATGTCGAAAAAAACAGATTCGGCAGTTACTTACATCTTGTGATGGTTGACCCCGAATATAGGGGAAAGGGCATCGCAACAAAGTTAATGACCAAAGTTCTCGATAAAGCCCCACGCCCTATTTATCTGCTAACAGATAGTGGATATGGCGCAGATGTGGCAAGATTGATCGAATTTTATTCTCGGTTTGGCTTTAAGTGCCAAAAGCAAAGGAAAAGCGAAGGATACCCATATAATTACAATATGGTCTTATATTAAGTCTGCGGCATTTGCGGCAGACTTTTTTTGTTCGGTCTAATCCTAATTGTTTTGAGAATATCGTCCACCAAATACGCATTCCCGACATCATCAATAAACCACCTCGTGTGTATATCCCACTTTCCCATATAACGCAATTTACCAACAACGCAAAAATCAACTGATTTTGCGTAAGTGCGTACTATACCACGATTCATATCACTCACTCCTTTCCACATAGCACCACGACTGCGGCGGTCTTGTTATCGGCTTTTTTCCACTACAACCGCAATCGCTTTCGTCATATTCGTAGCACATACCGTCTATGTAATAATGGCATTCGGTGCAGTTAGGATTATCAGAGCCGTATTCTTTGCACGTAGTCTTAAATTCCCACAACTCCCTCGGCTTGTCATAGATTTTGAGATCGGATATGTGCCAGCCGAAGCCTTGCTTGCCCTTCAAATATGATGTGATTTCTTCAAACGAAAGGCAATGAAACTCCTTCCCATATTCCCACCCACAAATATACGCATTTGGGAATGTTGGAGAATCGAAACTCGGAATTATGTCATAGATATCATCACACACAAACTCGCCTATGACTTTGCCGCCTTTGAATGCGCCATATAAACTCCAATCCTTGTCATAGGTCTTAATGAAATTGGGTTTACCTCTATGTACGAAACCACCCACATCATCGCCATCGTGAATAACCTCAATGAGCTTTTCCTTGTTCTTTGTGCAATAGATATACACCTTAAAAGGCGTTTCAAGTTTCGGCTTGGTCTTTCTCACCTCCACCGTCTTTTTGCCCGATGCAATAAGTTCGCACCACTTTGGCTGAATGCTTATCAATACCGACTTCATCGTCACTCCCCTCCCTTCATCCTTGCGCTACACTCAGGGCATTCCCTTGGGTATCTCCCCTTGGCAAGATGGTCAAATGCCTCTCGGTAGGATTTGCATCCGCTACTGTATTCGTGACCGCATTCGGAGCAAGTAAAGAATTTGTAATCCGATACAAACCAATGCCCCTCGGCCTCTTTTTTATTACGCTCAAACATCAGTAGTCCACCGCTTCCTTTCTCGTGATGAAGAAGTGAATACCCTCGGAGCATTCATTCCACCGATCCTCGCAGAATTTCGGCTCTTCCACGGTCTCACCGACACGGTAGACGAAGTTCTTGTCGTGGTCGCTTGCAACCTCCGTCTTTCTGCTTTCCGACCCATCATTATTGGTGATGGACAGGACTACGGCCTTGGAACAGCGGCATTTCCGTCCCGTTGCGGAACACCGCTTGGCATCCTCCGTTATTTTGAGCTTGACGATATAGCCATTGGCTTTCTTGAAACCGATAAACTCGCCTTCTTCAGGACAGCAAATAGGAAGGTGTAAGTTCTTTGCTCCGCTGAGGTTTGCTCCGCTGAGGTATGCTCCGCCGAGGTATGCTCCGCTGAGGTCTGCTCCGCTGAGGTCTGCTCTTCTGAGGTATGCTCCGCTGAGGTCTGCTCCGCTGAGGTCTGCTCTTCTGAGGTATGCTCCGCTGAGGTCTGCTCCGCCGAGGTATGCTCCGCCGAGGTCTGCTCCGCTGAGGTCTGCTCTTCTGAGGTCTGCTACGCTGAGGTCTGCTCCGCTGAGGTATGCTACGCTGAGGTCTGCTCCGCTGAGGTATGCTCCGCTGAGGTTTGCTCCGCTGAGGTATGCTCC
>JAEIGA010000895.1_pt1 | contig 44356 bp, 61 predicted proteins | sample 9270691 | NCBI WGS metagenome assembly JAEIGA01 (sample SAMN17057246, study PRJNA624740) | gut metagenome | biome: biome; isolation source: fecal sample | host: Bos grunniens | place: China: Xizang | collected 2019
GGTGTAATGGTAACACTGTAACCAATGTTATATCATCTTTGATGGCAAAGGGATTGCTCGATAAACAACCAATATACAAAGGACGTGTTAAGTTATGTCAGTATAAAGCGTTACAGCCTGATTCTATCACCCCCCCAAAAAATAACCCCCTCAAAAATTGGGGGGGTAGTACCCCAAAAATTGGGGGGGTAGTACCCCAAAAACTGGGGGGATATAATAATAATATATTAATAGATAATAATATTTCTTCTACTACAACTAATGCGCACGCACAAGACAAATTATTATCAGAGATAGATGAGTTGAAAAACGATAGGATATGGATTGAGCCTATTTGTATGAAACATAAAATCAATTTATCAGACTTAGATGTATTGTTCGACGCATTTATTTTAGAATGTCAGTGCAACGCAGTTACAGGTCATATTGATATTGCAGATGCAAAAAGACATTTCAATTCATGGTTAAGAATATATAAATCAAAAGAAAATGGGACTAACAGCAATAGTAAACAACAGGGAAATGGATATGTTCGACAGCCGACACCAAGTGAGAACATCGAGGCAGCAAGAGCAGAACAATATCGCAGGATGGGAGAACTTGACGGAAAGGCAGAAAAGCCAACGTTCGACGTTTTTCCGAAACTTTGACACGAAGGAGAAACTTTTACGCACGTTTGCACCTTCGATGTGGTCGTATTTCATGCAACGTCAGGGACAATGCTTTACAGCACCAGAGATGATGCTGGGTGACGTTGACGAGTATTATGGTACTGGCGTGGCGTTGGAGTTGTTACGGAATCAGATGGTAGGAGTATATACTATCAGTACGGCAAAGACGATATACGACAGTCAGGCAATGAATATTGCAGCCGACATATTCATCAGCAAGTACGGTCAACAGTGTAGTATGTATGCCTTGATGTTGTATTTCGGTAATTATCTGACTGAATATAAAAGCAGTTACGGTCAGTTCGATATGCAGGACATATTACAGATGTTTGGCAAGAAATTCCTTCCGTGGTGGCGTTCAAAGGTCGTTCCGTTTGAAGTACCCGAAGAAAAAAAAGATGACAACGAAACAGGATTGAGGGGTACAGAGGCAAAAATATGGATGATTGCGCAACGTATCAAGAACGGTCAAACAACGGAAGATGTAAAACGATGTACGCTGTACAAATATGGATGGCTTACGGATGAAGAAATCGAACAGGCGAAACAATTAGCGATAGAAAAATTTTAATAAGAGTTATGACAGACGATGAATTAAAAGCAATGTCGAAAGATGATGCAAACAGATTGTTGAATGTACTTGACAAACGAAGGTGGGTAGATTTACATAATGAAACGGCAAACCTCTATTTTATCAGAGATTGTAAGATAGTAGATGTGGAGCCGTCAGGGTGGTGGTATTGATTATTAAACAGATAAGAATATGACAGTAACGATTACAATTATTGCGGTGGCGGTGCTACTGGTGGCACTTGTCATGGTACGGCTTGCGATAGCATCGCATACGAGGGGGTTCATCAGGAGGGCAACAGTGGAACAGGTTGTCAAGTGTTACACCTACGAACAAGAATTACAGGCGACGATTGACGACCTGCGTAGCCAGCGAGCCAAAGACGAGGCGAAGGCTGGAGAACAGAAAGGTCGGTTGAAAAGTCATCCGATAGAGAAGTTGCAGGATGAGGGAGTTTTCAATGTCAGCGATATGCAGGAATTGTTCCTGCACCAGTTGCAAAAAACGTTGATAGGTTATTCGCAGCGTGACAGGCAGTTCATCCGTGAGGTTGGTATGATGGCGTTCAACCGCACGATGATACGCTTGCATAAGCGTGCGTTGATGAAGATGAAGTTACGGAAGCCGACAGGCGACGGTAATGCTAAACAAGTAAAGATGGAGGGATAGACATTATCGCAAGTAGAATTAAAGAACTAAAAAAAATAAGGCTATGAAATGTAAGGATTGTACAATAGACTGTCGTTTCAGAACATCTGACGGAGAGAAAGAATGTGAGTATCAAAGCCATACAATACAAATTACAGATGAATGGGATGCTGAGAAGAAAGAACTTAAGAAGATTGAGCAGAAGCCTGCTTGGAGTAAAGAGGACGAAAAGATGCTCAATGATGCTATTGGTGCTGTTAGTATTGCTGACTATTATACTTATGACGACAAACAAGAAATTGAAAACTGGCTCAAATCCCTCAAAGAAAGATACAGTTGGAAGCCGAGTGATGAGCAGATGGAAGCGATAAGAATAGCAGCAGAAGTTGGAACAGCAAATAACTCTTGGGCTATGTGTATTCTTAAAGGAATGTATCAAGACTTAAAGAAACTAAAAGGAGAGTAGTTATGGATATACCTTTAGTACAATATCAATGTAACAAGTGTGGCAATCTAACTGATGTTATGGATTGCGACCAGCCTCTACCAAAGGGGTGGACTTACGGAGAAGGTCTTCATACACATTATTGCCCGAAATGTTCAAAAAAAATAAGAGGATAAACTATGAAAGTAGGTGACAAAGTTAAATTTCGTTGTTTTGATGGTAGCATTATCGACATAACGGTAACATCAATAGACAAGCATCATGTCTATGGTACATCTGATTGTGGCTCTCATCATTGGGCTAACAAGAAAGATGTTATAAGTAAAAAAGATAGAGAAAGGGAAAGAAAGTGGAAACGCTTTAAGGAATATTGTATAATGTCTAAAGAACTGGAGGAGTTAGAAAATAAAGATGATGAATTGGTATAGAATTTCAGCAATAATGGTATTGATAGCAGCGTTGTATTTTTATGCTACTGGCGAGGTACTGAAAGGTATCTTCTGGGCGGTATTATTAGTCGGTTTAATTGTATTTGACAACACTGTTGTACGAAAGTAAAATAATGAAATTTATATTGTATTTTTGAGCAAAAAAGTAAAATAACGAAAATCTTATTGTAATTATGACAAAACAGGAGGCAATAAAGTATCTACAGGAACTCTATCCTAATGGTGGTAACTGCTGGCTTGATGAACAGCGTATAGAGGCAATAGGAATGGCTATAAAGGCTTTGCAAGAAGAACCTGTAAGCAATCCAATAGACTTTGAAAAGGAACTCTACAAAGCATTTGGGCATGTAAAAGATTTCACTTTGGGTATGCGAATTGCCAAGTGGTTCTATGATATGGGTAAGAAAAGTGAGCCTGTAAGCGAAGACTTGAAGGCAGCAATAGAATGTTGTCGTGGAAACAACGGTTCTGATGCGAGAGTTCGTACAGGTTTTATTATGGGTGCTAAGTGGCAGAAAGAACACCTTTGGAAACCTGCCGATGGTGATGACCTGCCAGAGATTGACAGAGAGGTTATAGTACTTACACAGCATTACCCATTGGAAGGTTCAGAATATGCAGTGTATTTTGCACACAGACCAAATCCTGACGGTTGGGATGGAAAGAGCCTTACCACAGGAGAAGTTGAGCATTACATTCCCAAGACCTATGACAAAGGTGGTTGGAATATTCCTGATGTTAAGTATTGGTTGGATGTTGAACTTCCAAAAGAAATAGAATTATGAGTAAGGCAAGAATCTATTGTATGGGTGTTCATTGCCCCGTAAGAAATTCATGTATGAGATATACGGCTGGGCGTGGTGCAACGATGTATGACGGTACGCTTGACAGGTTCATCCGTCAGTGCAGGAATGAAAAATTGTATGTGAGTGATACGTGATTCACGGAAAATGCTTATCTTTGCAGTGGATTTTAAATTAAACGCGGTTACCCATCCGTTAATGGGTAGTAATTTTACGTTGTTCGCCAGTGGCTTGTGAAGGTCGCTGGCGTTTTTCTTTCCAGTCTTCAAAGTATTGGAAAAGAAAACAGGCATCATCACGACGCCTGTTAGTGAATTAAAAGATGTTCTTTGTAAAATTAATATTGCAAATAGAAAATTTATAAACCGTTACCACTCCGCTGAATGATGTAAAGACTAAAATTGAAAATAAAAAAAAGAGTTAATGCAAAATAGGAATTTACATGGCAAAGATAGTGGAAATCAGGGAGAAAAACGAAAAAGGCTGTGTTAATCTTTCCTAAAAACCTTATGAATATAAAGAAAATCTTTATCTTTGCATCCGTGGATATGGAGAAACTGCCGTACTTTCATGGAGAAACTGGCATACTTTCCTATGGAAAGACACCGATTTTCTATGTGTGCGGAATAATATAATCAAGATATGGCTAAAGACAAAGTTATCGGCATCGAGGAACTTATCCAAGATGACCACAATTTCAACAAAGGCACGGAGAAGGGAAAGGAACTTATCGAGAAGTCTTTCCGTGAATTGGGTGCAGGTCGTAGCGTGCTTATCGACAAGGACAACCGCATTATCGCAGGAAACAAGTCGCAGATAGGTGCAATGGATGCAGGTATCACGAAGGTACGTGTCATCGAAACAGACGGTACGGAACTCATTGCCGTAAAGCGTACCGATGTAAGTCTTGACAGTAAAAAAGGTCGTGAGTTGGCACTAACGGATAACGCAACGACAGAGGAAAACCTTTCATGGGATAAGGAGGAATTAAATAAAGCACAGGAGGATTTCGGTATCGTGCCTGAGGATTGGGGATTGAGTGATGATTCTCAACTTGACATGAACGGTTTCTTTAATGAAGAACAACAAGGAAAAAGCGGAAAGGTTGAAGCCATCACAATCAAGGTTATTTTGCCAACCGATTACACGGAGGATAATGCCAGCAGAATCAGAGAACAGATACATGATGCTTTGTCGGAATATTCAGGGATACAGATTCAATGAAAAGGGAAATTATAACATATAACGTTATTGAAGGGATACATAATTATCCTAATGCACCTGAAGTTGTGGATTTCCTTTCCTATCCTCACAGGCACAACTTTGTTATCAGATGCAAGGCTGAGGTTTCCCATAATAACAGAGAGATAGAAATAATCCTTTTACAGAGGAAAATTGAAAGGAAATTAAAACAGAATTTCGGTTCTTTCTGTATCTTTAAGTCTATGAGTTGTGAGGATATTGCAGAATGGTTGCTTAATGAGTTTGTTGAATTAAACTACGTAGAAGTATTAGAAGATGGTTATGGAGGCGCTGCACTTACCCGATAACATCAAAGTGCACTTCGCAGGCTGCGAAGTGCAGAATCAATATATCGCCGTTGAGTTATTAGGGGTGGTATATGGTCTTTATACCTGTTTTCCATTTGTTGAGAGAAAGGTGTTCGGAAAGGGCTTGTCGCCCATCATGCCGAAACGCTGGCAGAAGAACCCAGCAATAGACATACCGCAATACATCACCCATACCATGCGTCATACCATACAGGACAGCGGACTTTTCACTTTGATGTTCGGAAGCCGTAAGGGTAAGAAGGACGAGGCACTGGTAAACAAATGGTATGATGCCATGATAGAATTCACTTTGGAGCATGGTATGCCTTGCACTTGTGTGGAGGTCGACTGTCAGAAGATACTCGGAGTGGATAAGGCGTGGGAGTTCAGGGAGCGCATGAAGAAAGACCTGCCAAATAATCGGATAATAAACGTCTTTCATTTGGAGGATGGTGAGAAAGGTTTGGACAGACTTATAGAATTCAGTGATTATATTGCAATCAGTGTCCCTGAATTAAGGATTGCCAACAAAAAGAACTACGTGCCGAAATTAGCCAAGTATATCAAGACGAAAAAACCATCTATTGACATACATTTGTTAGGCTGTACGGAACTGGAACTATTAAGGCAATGTAATTTCTGTACCAGTGCCGATTCTACCACATGGATAGCAGGGAAGCGGTACGGTTATATTCATGGAAAGCATATCACTCGTATTAATACGGAGAAAGTCCGTGAGTTAGTGGGGGGGGGTAGTTTATGATGAAATCCTATCTTATAACAAAAAGGAATACAACACCAATTTTCTTTGCCTGAATATCGAAAGGCTAAAGAAGGACTACCAACGAATAGCAGGGAATCAAGATTACTATAATAACGAAAGGAAAGAAGATTATGTTTTACGTATCAAAAAGACTGGAGATAGCGGCTTGTCATCGCTTGAACCTAAGTTATGAGAGCAAGTGCCAGAACCTTCACGGACATAACTGGCACATCACGGTTTATTGCAAGGCTAAGAGTCTTAATGCTGACGGAATGGTATGCGATTTTAAGCATATCAAGAAGAAGATACATGGCTATCTCGACCACGGAAATCTCAACGAATTACTACCGTTTAATCCAACAGCAGAGAATATCGCCAAATGGATAACCGAGCAGATTCCCGAATGCTATAAGGCTGAGGTACAGGAAAGTGATGGTAATATCGCTATCTATGAGGAGGACTAATAATGAGAATTAACGAGATATTCTACTCATTACAGGGAGAGGGTCGCAATACAGGACGTGCTGCGGTCTTTATCCGTCTGTCAGGATGCAACCTCAAATGTCCTTTCTGTGATACCGATTTCGATAGTTATACAGAATTAACCGTAAGACAGATTGTTGACGAGGTAAAAGGTATCGGAGGTGATTGTCGTTTTGTTGTCATCACTGGCGGAGAGCCTACAATACAGGACTGCGAAATCCTTATTGGTAACCTTCATGCAGACGGTTATGAGGTAGCGATGGAAAGTAATGGTACACGTCTTGCACCATCTAACGTTGACTGGCTTACAATAAGCCCGAAACAACCTTTTGTAGGCAATACAGGAAAGCCAATTATCAAACGATGCAACGAGTTGAAAGTGGTGTATGATGGTAAGAACGTGGTAAACGATTACGGTATTACGGCAGATGAATACTACATACAACCCTGCGACACTGGTAATATATCAGAGAATGAGAGAATCATAAATGAATGTCTTAACTTTATAAAGGAGAATCCAAAATGGAAACTATCACTGCAAACGCAAAAGATATTGAAAGTGCGGTAAGAACCTTACTTTCTTCAATAGGAGAAAATCCTGACCGTGAAGGTCTGAAAGGTACACCCGACAGAATAGCACGAATGTATCGTGAAATCTTTCGTGGATATGACCCATCGGCAAAACCAAAGGTTACCACTTTTGCAAATGATATGCAGAGTACTGACATCGTTTTTGATTCAGGCGACTATTATTCCATGTGTGAGCATCACATGATGCCTTTCTTTGGAAAGTATTACTTTGCATATATACCCGAAAAGGACGGGCGTATTCTTGGTATAAGTAAGATAGCACGTGTAGTCGGTTATTGTGCAGCAAGACTACAATTACAGGAACGCCTTGCCCGTGATGTGGTTAATATGCTTACTGATGCGTTAAATGGAAAGGTGCAGGGTATGGCAATCGTCATGCGAGGTCAACATCTTTGCAAGACAATGAGAGGTGTAAAGAACAAAGGAAAGATGACCGTTTCACATCTTAGCGGTATTTTTAAGGATGATGCCAGCGCAAGAGCAGAGTTCTATAAACTTATAGACCAGCAAAACGAATTTTAAGCGGTTTTAAGGCGATAAAATTATAATAGACGATAAATTATCCATCTTTTATAAGAAAACCCATTAAAAACGATTTTAAACAAAAATAACCACAAAATAAAGGAAGCAGACGATGAAATATAAGGAGGTAATGCCAAAGATATTGGGATATATTAGTGAGGGCATGAACCAGAAAGAAGCCTTCGAAAAGGCTGGTGTCGTCGCCAGTACTTTCTATAAGTGGATGGCTGAAAATTCGGATTTTTCGGACGCAGTGCATAAGGCACAGGACGATGCACGTAACAACCGTCGAACTATCGAGGAAGTGGAGGCTGCACTGATTGACCGTGCAAGAGGCTTTGAGCGTGAGGAGGTAAGGACTGAATATATCAGCAAGCAGAACGAGGAAGGAAAGTATGTTCCTGTTGTCAGTAAACAGAACAGAACGACGAAACATTACGTTCCCGACGTGGAAGCAATCAAATTCTATCTAACGAACCGTGACCCTGAACGCTGGAAGAACAGGGTAGAACAGAACACCACAGCGCAACTGAATAACGAAATCAAAATCCGTTACGTCGGCATGGACGGAGAAGACATACATTTCCCGTCCAGTGAGGATGAAGTAGATTTGACGAGAAAGAATAAGGAACTATGAAGTACGACGAAATAGAGCAAAAGGTTCAGTCATGCCGATGGCTAAAAAGTATCGCAAAGGACTACCGTGAAATGATAGACCGCATTCATGCAGAAAAGGACTATTTCAGAGTTGAGAAGATTGCGTATACGGCACGAGGTGATATGCAATACCTCGACTTGAATTGTCATAGAACTATCCCATCCCATTACATCGAAGAGGGATTACAAGAGGCTCTCGTTGGTATTGAAGATGAGATAAAACAACTTGAAGCAGAAATGAAAGCAATAAACATTGAACTATGAGCAAGAAACGAATACCTTTTGCCTTATGGAAATGATATACAGTGCAGAGTTGTAGGTACTTGCAGGAAAAGATACAGGAGTGCTAATTCTGTTTGATTATGGCAGCGTGGAAAGACACGCAGGACTGTACGGAAAGCCTGTAAAAGAGAGCAACAGGAATGTAAGTAAATGTGAGCGACGGAGCGTTACCGTCCCGTACAGCAATCTTGAAGCGTCAAGAGGAACAGGCACCAGTAATGGTGTGTCAGGAACGAAAATTATCTTATTGTTAAACAAAATCTATTAGGGGTGCGTAAAGGCGCATCCGGGTTGGGCGAGAATCCCAACGGGAGTTATCAATGCGTGTGAGCAATATGCAAAGAGACTCCTGCAAGTGAGCGAGGCTTATCTTTGAATAAGGCACGACACAAGGCACGTAGAGGGCGTAAGACTGGATAGATAGTGAACGGCTGTTATAACCCACTAAAAAGAAAGTTACACGAAAGCAATCGCTGAAGTGTTCATGGCAATGCAAGACAGCGGGAAAGACTGCATGGCGATACTCCTGACTATCGCCATTTAATGAAGAAACACGAAAAAGCGGTAACTGGAAGCGTTACCTCAACCTCCTTTCTATATTCACTGACTGATTGCTTCCAGTCCGCTTTTATCAAGATACAATATTATGGCAACATACAGGATTTATACGGTATTCAATGAAGGCTGGCAGCAGGAACGCTACCAGTTGAGTGCTGACGGGCATCATGAGTGGTACGATGTCCGTCAGGACGCAGGATTGAACTACATGAATCCAGTGTGGTCTGAAATGGTTGCGATGTATAACGTATGGAAGGAAGGAGAGAGGACGGACTTCGTTGGCTTCAACCATTATCGCAGGCAGTTTGTACCGAGAAGGCTGCCGAAGGCAGGAGAGTGTCAGATATACACGAAGTATGATTTCGGGCGGACGATATACGAGCAATACGCAGCGTGTCACAGGAGAGAGGACATACAATGCATCGTTGACATACTGAACAGCCTGTACGGAGTAGACAACGCATACAGCAGGCATATATTGGAGGACACGCAGATGATTGGTAACTGTTGCTATTTGATGGCGTGGAGTGACTTCGACAGGATGATGCGGTACTTGTTCAATGTCATAGATATATACAGCAGTCAGGAGGGATGCGGACTGAATGTCGAATTGTGGGAGCAGTGGGCGGTAAGACATTTCGGATTTGAGAAAAGAAGGTATCAGATGCGGATAATATCTTTCCTTGCCGAGCGTCTGATATCGGCATGGATAACAGCACACTTAAAGCCGTATGAGCAGAAGGACGTGCTGATAGTGCATTACAACACACCCGAACTGACTGAGGCGTGTATCAAGAGCCTGAAGAAGCACACGAAAGATGTAGAAGTATTTGTCTTTGACAATTCAGACAAACGACCATTTACGGCAAAGATGGAAGGTGTCAATGTCATAGATAACACGAAAGGAAAGTACATTGATTTTAGGAAGTTCCTTGCAGGCTATCCACGCAAGGTGGATGAGACGATAAACGACTGGGCGAGTGCGAAGCACTGTTATACGGTTGACTGGATGACCGATGTATTGCAGGACGGTTTCCTGTTGATGGATAGTGATGTGCTTGTCAGGCAGGACGTGACAAGGTTCTTCCGCAGGGACAGGGCATACGTCGGCATGAATCATGTAAACAGGTCGAAGAAATTGGAACGTATTCCTCGTGTGCTGCCTTTCCTGTGCTGGGTAAACGTGCCGATGATGCGGATGGCAGGTATCAGGTATTTCGACGGACATAGAATGTGGAAGCTACGACCCGAATATCCGTACAAGTGGTATGATACAGGTGCTGTATTGTTTCACGATGTCAGGAATAGAAACCTGCCAGCCGAGAACGTGAATATATGGGAGTACGTCCTACATTTCGGAAGTGCTTCGTTTATCAATAGAGAGGAAAAGGCACGAAAGTGGCTGGAAGATAACAGGGAGTTGTATGAGTAAGGACGAGGAATATATGCTTGATGTCACACCGCTGTTTCATGCGAATATGACAGCGAAGGAACGTGTCGTTGTCAACCAGGGTGGCACGTCATCGGGAAAGACGTACTCTATCATGCAGGTGTTGTTCGTGATGGGGATAGAACAGCCAGGACTTATCATGACGGTGGTAGGTCAGGACATCCCCAACCTCAAGAAAGGCTCATACCGTGATGCGAAGGCGATACTTGTAGCCAGTGAGCAGTTGGCGATGTGGTATCCGACAATCAATGAATCGGAGCGTATCATACGTTGCACGAACGGCAGCATCATAGAGTTCAGCAGTTATCAGGACGAACAGGATGCACGTAACGGTAAGCGTGACGTGGCGTTCTTTAACGAAGCAAACGGCATCAGTTACGAAATCTTTTGGCAGATATATATGCGTACACGTCTAAAGGTTTTCATCGACTACAACCCATCGGCAAGGTTTTGGGTACACGAGAAGCTGATAGGCAAGCCAGATGTGAGGCTTATCATCAGCGACCACCGAAGCAACAGGTTTCTGTCAGAGGAACAGCATGACATGATAGAGGACATCGACGATGATGAATTGTGGAAGGTGTATGCAAGAGGTGTCACTGGTAAGATTACGGGACTGGTATATACGAATTGGGACATCGTAGAGGAACTGCCACCGCAGGATGAATGGAAGATGGTTGCATTTGGACTGGACTGGGGGTTTGTGAATGATAGTACAGCGTTCGTGAAGGTGGTGCTTGCGCATGGCGACCTTTGGATTGATGAATTGATATACGAGATAGGTTTGACGAATCCGCAGATAGCCACGAGGATGAAGGAGAACGGCATAACGAGCCGTGATGAAGTGATAGCAGATAGTGCGGAGATGAAAAGCATAGCGGAACTAAACGGCATGGGCTTGCACGTCGTTCCTTGTGTCAAGGGTGCTGGCAGCGTGAATAACGGCATAGACATCGTTAAGCGTTACAAGTTACACGTCACACGCAGGAGTAGCGGAACGCGTAAGGAGTTGCTGAACTATAAATGGAAGGTAAACAAGGATGGAGAGCCTACGAATGAGCCTACGGATTGCTTCAATCACTCGTTAGACGCAGTTCGGTATATTGCAGGTAAGAAGTTGAACATACACCCAGTAGTCAAGGGTATAGCAAGGAGGAATTGAAGATGGGAAGCGGTAGGAAGAGGACGGACGTAGTAGTGCCGATGGTGTTTCCGCAGGATATGGCGTGGCGTAGTCAGTACAGGAGATATGCTATAAAGGCAGGAAAGATTACGGAGACGGAGCGTGTCAGGTCATGGGACTTGGAGAGGTTCTTCTTTCGAGGACTGGCGAAGTTCATGCCGTTTGTCGGCAAGGTGCATCTGATTGTAGCGCAAGCGTCGCAGATACCTGACTGGATAAATGAGAAATATGTACACGTGGTGCTGCATGAGGACATAATGCCACAGAGCCTGTTACCTACATACAACAGTCAGGCGATAGAGATGTTCATAGATGGCATAGAGGGATTGAGCGAGGAGTTTATATATGCCAACGATGATATGATAGTGTGCAGCCCGTTGGAAAGGTCAGAGTTCTTTCAGAACGGAAAGCCAGTGATACACTGCGGAGAGAAGCCGATGACGGACAGCAGTATCTTCCAGTTGACGGTGCGTAACTGCATGGAGTTGGCAGCAAGGGACACGGATTACATCGTTCCCGATGGTGTGCTGCTGAAGGACGGACACGGATATGCACCGATGCTACGCAGTGTGCTGTCGGGAATGAGGACACGATACGAAAGGCAGATGGATGCCAGTTGCACCCGATTCCGTATGCGCTGCAATCTCAATCAGTACCTGTACACGTACAGAATGTGGATGACTGGAATGTGCATTGACGGACACCACAGGAATACGTACATGGATAACACGTGGAGCATTGCGAGGATGCAGGAGACAGTGCGTAGCGGTCAGGCTGGTGTGGTATGCTTCAATGATGTTGGTGGGGATTGCAGGCTGTTTGCGCAGGCGGTGTACAGTGAACTGGCTACGTTGTTCCCGAACAAATGTAAATACGAAAGATGATTGGTGTTTCTTTTTAATGTCATAATGTGTTATTAAATGAATTATGTTTCAAGCCGTTTGCGTCGTGAGATGAGGACGGCTTTTTTGTCGTTTTTTGGTAAAAAAGTATTTAATATAACAATATATGTATTAAAAATATTTAATAAATATCGGTTTTCTTTATCAAGATATAGTTACTTTGAAATAAAGTTTGTAAATTTGCAACGTGAAAATCAAACAAAGTTAAACGTAAAATTACAAAATTATGACAAAGCAAGTTTTAGAAAACAGTCTTTCAAAGGTCGCAGGTGTAGCAATAGAGATTACCTTTGCAAAAATAAACCTCGTTACATTATTTTGGGAGGGAAAGGACGAATCAGTATTCGGGAGGTTGCAGAAGTATTTCAAGGGTGTGCTTTTCGATTATGAATATGACGAGGAATGCGACGCATCTGTGTGCTGCCTGAGTTTATAAAAAATCATTTAAAGTAATAACAATTAAACAACGTAAGATTATGAAGAACGAAGCAAACAACAGAGGAAATGTCTATCAGGCAGTAACGGACAGAATCATCGCACAGATGGAGCATGGGATAGTTCCTTGGCACAAGCCTTGGACTGGTGCTGCGGACGGTGCAATCAATTATGTAAGCCGTATGGCATACAGCGTACTGAATCAGTGGTTGCTCGGTCGTGATGGCGAGTGGTTGACGTTCAAGCAGGTGCAGCAGTGCGGTGGTCGTATCAAGAAGGGTGCGAAGGCAGGCATGGTTGTGTTCTACACGCAGCAGCAGTATAAGGTCATGGTAAACGTAGAGGACGAGGACGGTAACGTGCATGAGGAAGAAAGAACGAAGGTTAAGCCAGTGCTGCGTGCGTACAACGTTTTCCATATCTCTGACTGCGAGGGCATCGAGAGCAAGATACAGGAGGGAGTGAAGAACGATGTCGAGCCGATAGAACAGGCAGAGAAGGTCATCAGTGAGTACGTGAGCAGGGAGAAGGAACTGGCGTTCAGGAATGACAGCGTTACGGATAAGGCATATTACAGCCCAGCAAGTGATATGGTCTGTGTTCCGATGATTAGCCAGTATGATGTGGTAGAGGAATACTATTCCACGACGTTCCATGAGTTGGTACATTCAACGATGAAGGAATCAAGATGCAACCGCAAGGCAGAGAACAAGATGGCAGCGTTCGGCAGTGCTGATTACAGCCGTGAGGAACTGGTAGCGGAGACAGGCAGCGCAATGCTGTGTACGAAGGTCGGTATCGACTGCGATAAGGCTTTCAAGAATAGCGTGGCTTACATACAGTCATGGTTGAAGGCGTTGAAGAACGACAACAAGATGATTGTGTGGGCTGCGAGCCGTGCGGAGAAGGCAGCGAAGTATATCATTGGGGAGCAGTAGTGCTCTCCCTTTATTAACTTAGTAATAACTTAACAATACAGGGATATGAATAAGAATTTGCAGAGATTGGAGGAAATCAAGCAGAAGTACACGAAGGCAATAGTGCTGTTCCGTACTGGAGATAATTACGAGGCGTTGCAGGATGATGCGGATGTCATCAGCAAGGTTACAGGCAGCGACATAGAGAAGAATGAGAGTGAAGGCTATCGGTACACGTTCTTTCAGTCTTGTAAGTTGGATATGTATCTGCCGATGCTTGTCAGGCGTGGTTACAGGATAGCGATAGTGGATGGATAACTGGGGTAGAACATGATGTGTAAACCGTTACAATTTGTCACGGTTTTGTTATAGAAGGCACTGCATCAATGATGTGGTGCTTTTTCATTTGCTGGTAATTTGTCGGTAATTTGCAGGAAACGGCATTTTTAAGCCCGTAGACAGGTTTTCTTGTCGCAGGTGGGTAAGTTATAAGGCAGTGTCATTAAAACGGCTTAGAGGGCTTTTCTTGTTAAAATAACCTAAAAAATAAAGGATTCCCGTATCAATATATAGGAAACATCATTATCTTTGCAGTCACAAGGCAGAGGGTTAGTCGTGTGCAAGTCATATTATTAACTCTTAAATTAAAAAGAAAATGATTTCATGTAATTGCCCACAGAATGCAGCACTGACTACAATTCCAGTACAGGGCTGTGCAGAATCTTTCGGACAGATTCAGAAGGTAGCGTTCCAGCGTATCTACAAGGATGATGGAACGAAGAATGCGTTTACGTCAACAGCAGCAATCGACAAGAAAGCCAGTTGGACGGCTCTTTTGGCAGCAGCCGATTCTACAAAGTTAGTGGTATCGCCTTACATTCAGGCACCGACAACGGAGGCAGGAGCAGCACGTACCTTCGGTGGCGGTAATGAAACACTTGGCGGTGTCGAGACAGTCATCGGTCGTGAGCCGACAACGTTCACAGGTGTTATCCGCAGCGTGGCACAGTCGGTAATCAAGGCGATGAAGGACTTGCAGTGTGAGAGCCTTGCCGACAATCTCGGTATCTATCTCTTTGACGAGAACGGAAACATCGGTGCATTGCAGGACGGTACGACACTGACGACGTTCTATCCTATTCCCATCCGCAGCCTGTTCATCGGTGACAAGGCTTTCGGTGGCTTGGAGGCACCAGACAGCAACGCTATTTCATGGTCGTTCCTGCCGAACTATTCAGATGACTTTAAGATTGTCGCTCCCGACGACTTCAACCCATTAACTGATTTGAAGCCTGCATCGGGAAGTGGCTCTAATTAAACGGCTATGGCAAAGGTGACGATGGTTACGCTCACGTGCCAGTCACTTGGCAGCCGTGAGTTCGAGGTCAGCCACGCAGAGCGATTGCTGGCTATGCCGAATAATGGAGGATGGCAACTCCCGAAGGATTCTGAATACGTTTACGAGGATGGCACTATCAGTCGAAGAAGTAAGAAAGGAACTAAGCAAGGGAAGAAAGCGTAAGACGCTTGCCCTTGCTATGTTGCATCAGAACCGCATCCGCTTCCACACGCAGGCGGAGGCAAGCACCCCGATGCTGTTGTATGCTAAACGCTACGAACAGCAGTTGAAGGGACTGCCTCAAAGTGGCGTGTGGCAGGCGTTGGCGGATTTTCTTGCGTTCACGGAGAACCTGCTGCCTCATGACAAGTTCAAGATATTCAAGTCGCTGTTCCGTTTCCCTGTCGCCACGAATGAGATAACGAGCGTATGCTTTGATAAGTTGAGCCGTATCTTTGAGGGACGTGACCCATCATACACGTATCAGTTCAAGGCGACGGAACAGAGGGATGACTGGGAGTGGTATCGTCAGGACATGATAAATGAGCCTAACGTTTGGAGTACCATCGGCTGGCAGTTCTTCAAGACGGAGATAAACAGCGTACTGATTGTTGACTTGCCGAAGGAACAGAAGAAGGGAGACAGGTATCCGCAGCCGTATTTCTATTGGTTGCCGATAGACAAGGTGTTAGCGTATGATGCGAAGCCCGACGGTCAGATGAAGTGGATAGCGTTCCGACAGGATGACGACAAATTGGCGGTGTTCGACGATGAGCGTTACCGTGTGTTCAGTTACAGGGATGGTGTCATCGGAGAACTGGAGACGGACAATCCGCATGACTTAGGCTATTGCCCAGCACGTTTCTTCTGGTCGGAGGGTGTCAACCTTCAGAATCCCGACGTGAAGATAAGTCCGTTGACGAAGGTGTTGGGACATCTTGACTGGTGGCTGTTCTTCCATCTGTCGAAGAAGCATCTTGATATGTACGGCTCATACCCTGTGTATTACGGCTACGAGCAGACGTGTGACTTCCATAACGACAACACAGGGGACTACTGCAATGGTGGTTTCCTGTATGACGTGAAGGGGGAGCAGAAACTTGACATGAACGGCTTGCCGTTGCCTTGCCCGAAATGTGGAGAGCATAGGATAACAGGTGCAGGCTCATTCATCGAAGTGCCTGTTCCGATAGAGGGACAGCCCGACTTAGGTCAGCATCCAGTAGGAATGTTATCTATTGACCGCAGCAGTCTTGACTATAACAAGGATGAGGAGGAACGCCTGCGTCTTGCCATCATTACGGCTATCGTAGGTCAGAATGAGGAGATAACGCAGCGTGAAGCGTTCAACGAGCAACAGGTCAAGGCAGCATTCGAGAGCCAGTCAACGGTGTTGAACCGTGTCAAGAAAGGTTTTGAGGATGCGCAGCAGTGGGTTGACAGCACCGTCTGTCGCCTGCGTTATGGTCAGTTGTTCATATCCTGTTCCATCAGTTACGGTACGGAGTTCTATCTGACAACCGTTGACGACCTTAGAGAGCGTTACAATGTGGCGAAGGAATCAGGTGCGAGTGAGGGGGAACTTGATGCGTTGCATCAGAAGATTATCGAGACGGAGTACCGCAACAATCCGTTGATGCAGCAGCGTATGCTGATACTGTCCGACTTAGAGCCGTACCGTCATCTGACACGTGACGAGATGATACAGTTACGCAGTCAGGGGCTGGTAACGCAGGACGATTTGCTTGTCAAGTTGAACTTCGCAGATTATGTCCGCAGGTTCGAGCGTGAGAACATGAATATACTGGAGTTCGGAGAGAATACCGAATATCCGAAGAAGATAGAAGCCATAACGGGCAGGCTTAGGGAATATGCCCGACAATCAATAAACAATCAAAACTAACGAACAATGAAAGTGATTTTTGGAAATGGAGTAAAGGACGTTCCATTGAGCGATGTCACGAAGGAAAACTACATCGTTCCAAAGGGTGAGGAATCATTGTACCATGTGGTGCAGGAGTTACGTCAATTCGACCAGAAGACAGGCAAGCGTCTGTCACGTCCTGTATTACAGAAGTACGACGTGAAGGTATGGGATAATCAGCGCAAGGCGTTGACATCATGGGGGTATGACTTGAATGTCGTACACGACCCTGCGGATTACCTTCGCAAGCAGCAAGAGGAAAGAGAGCGCACACAGGCGGAACGTCAGCGTCAGGCACAAGAGGCAGAGGCAAGACGTAAGGCTGCGGAGCGTGAGGCGTTGAAGGCGGAACTGAAAGCGGAGTTGATGGCAGAGATGCAGGATGCTGGCACGGAGGCAAAGCCGAAGGCGCAAGGTAACAGGAAGTCTAACACGAAAAAGTAAGAAAGAGGCTATGATTACGAATGAGATGTTAGACCAGCAGGAAGTTCTGAAAGGACTGACTGACGAACAGAAGGCAGCAATCACTACGCTGTCAAAGAATGACGAGGAAACGGTTATAGGTAGCCGTTTCTCGGAGGTGTACAACCGACTTGACGAGACGATTGCCCGTGAGACGGGTATCGCACGCAATGGCGATGAAAAGACGTATGTCTATCTTGAACGTGCTGCAAGGCAGTTGAAAGGTCAGGCAGACAAGGTTGACGGATTGCAGACGAAGGTCAATGAACTTACCAACGAGCGTAACCGCTTGCAGAAGGCTGTCGAGGATGGTACAGCCGACGAGCAGACGAAGAAGCAGTTGGCACAGGCACAGAAAGACCTTGAGAGCGTCCGCAGCCAGTACGTTGAACTGAAACAACAGAATGATGATATGGTAAAGACACATCAGCAGGAGTTGTTAGGTGTACGTGTAGAGAATGAACTGTCGCAGGCGGTGGCTGGTGTTAAGTTCAAGGCAGACCTGCCACAACAGGCAGTCGATACCTTGCTGCATCAGACAATAGCAAAGGTCAAGGGTATGTCACCCGAATATGTCGATGACGGTAACGGTGGCAAGCGTCTTGTGTTCAAAGACTCACAGGGTGCAATCCTGCGTAATCAGGAAAAGCAACTTGAGCCGTTCACGGCTGGCGATTTGCTTGTCCGTGAGTTGAAGGCTATGGGAATTGTGGATGAAGGTCGCAAGGCTAACGGCGGTGGTACACAGCAGCCACAGGCAGGTGGCAGTGGTGGTAACGCTGTAATGGACTTGACAGGTGCAAGGACGCAGGTAGAGGCACAGGACATCATAGCCCGTGCTTTGATGGCGCAAGGCATGACGAATGGCAGCAAGCAGTTCCAAGAAGCCATGACACAGGCATGGAAGGACAACAACGTTTCTTCATTGCCTGTAAAGTAGAGTAATTAACGGTCAGAGGGTAAGACCATATCGTTTAACAATCAAAATTAATGTATTATGTCATTAGTTGCAACCCGCCTACAAAATTGGCGAATCGAAAACCCCGAACTGGACAGAAATATGTTCCGTCCATGTGAGTATGGTGCCCTCGACTTCTTCATTGAGCAGACAGACGCACCGAACTCAATTATCAGCCCTAACCTGCGTGACCGTGCCTTTGCAAGCATCGGTAACACAGTTCAGGTGCCAGTGATTAACTATGACGGTGACGTTACTGTTGCCAACTCTCGTTCCTGTGTCATCAGCGACGACGAAAATACGTCTGCTTTGTACACAGTAGTATGGAAGACCTATTCAGTTGGATTTACAATGGTTCCCACATTGTACATGAACAATGAAATCAGTTACGAGCATGACTTCCGTCGTAAGATGGAGAAGGTATGCCGTGCGCTGGCTAACGCATTGGACGTGGACGCTGTGGCAGCATTGGAGGCACAGAAGACGCAGGTGTTCAAGGATTTGCTCAACTACCAGCAGTCAGGTAACGTTATCAACGTTCCAAAGCAGATGGCAAGTGAGATTCTTGGCGACATCAATCCTATCATGCGTGCCAACTGTTATCCAGAGACAATCCACCTTATCGGTAACGCTGGCGTTGACAGCCTTATCCGTAAACTTGCACAGCATGGCGTCTATAACGATGTGAACAAGCGCATGGAGTATGATAACAAGATTATCCACTACACCAACAATGTCGTGAATGCTGGCGGAAAGAACGGTACGTTCTTCGCTGTCGTTGACGGTAACGTAGGAGTGCTGACACGTGTTGACCGTGAGGCATTGCGTCGTGCAAGTGCTAACTTCCACGAGTGGGATGTAGTACGTCTGCCGTATATTGACCTGCCTGTTGGTAGTCATTATTACACAGCCGTAGGAGACCAGTCAAGCATCGCAGGTGACGCATCAGCCGATATGGTATGTAATGTCAAGGAGTACTTCGGATTCTCGGTTGACGTGGCTTACATCGTGGCTTACAACAGCGCACCAGAGGCCGTTGCCAACCCGATTATCAAAGGTCAGATTGAGGCAGTACAGCCCAACCAGCCTGTGGCAGCAAGTCCTGTCTATATCGTGGACTATGAGCCAAGCGGAAGCGGTAGCGGAAGCGGTCAGTAAGAGAAGTGGTTTTCCACATAGTAGTAGTTTGATTGCAGGGGGAGGGACGGATTGCCCCTTCCCCTTCTTTAATAAAGAAATGCGATGATAAGGATTAGCGACATACAGGCAGCGTTGATGCCGTTGGTAGGATGGCAGCAGGACTACAACCCACAGAAGGCGATAGATGATGACTTATTGCTGTCGGAGAGTGGGCTGTTATACCAGCAGGCGCATCCGCTTATGACGTTGGATAATGTTCGTGCGGTCATGCCTGACGATTTCATCTATCAATACGAGCAATGGAAAGATGATGTGACGTATGCTACCGACAAGAAGGTACGGCATAAGGGACTGGTATGGATAGCAACGGCAGAGACAATGGCTGTTGAGCCTGCGGATGGTGTCGAGGGATGGGTGCAGTACAGCATGGTATCGGACTATCTCCGTCAGCAGATGAAGGCAGGTATCGCACAGACGGTACAGCAGTTCCTGCAAGGCAAGTCATTGCTAAAGGAATCAAAGGCATTGCTTGAGCGTAGGACGTTCTTCGACGGTGCAGGTCGTATCATCAACGTGCAGCCGAATCAGGGGCGGCTGGTAGGCTTTGAGATTAACCCTGTCCGTTCTATGGGTGTCACGGCTAAGATAGGTCGTATCGGCTTGCAGATGAAGGGTGCGACAGGCAATGTGCGTGTATATCTGTTCCATTCGTCGCAGGTAGAGCCGATAGCGTTCAAAGACCTTACGATTCAGAAAGGCAATGGCAGTTTCGAGTGGTATGACGTGAAGGACTGGTATATGCCGTACATATCGGACGGAAACAACGCAGGCGGTACGTGGTATCTTTGCTATAACCAGTCAGATCTGCCCGAAGGTATGGAGGCTGTCAATGTGGCGAAGGACTGGAGTAGGGAGCCGTGCGGTACGTGTAACATAGGCAGCGTAGAAGCATGGAGGGAGTTGACGAAATACCTGTTGATTTCTCCGTTCAAGGTCAAGGCATCGGAGACGTTTATGGAATATCCCGAACTGTGGGACATCGAACAGAACATCTATACGAATACGTGCAACTATGGTATGAATGTGGAAGTCACGGTTGCTTGTGACTTGACGGACTTCATCATCAGGGAACGTCAGGTGTTCGCAACGGTGTTACAGCGTCAGGTTGCCTACACGCTGTTGCGCACGATGGCGATGAATCCCGAAGTGAGGGTGAACCGTAACCAGTCTAACGTAAGCCAGCAGAATATCCTCTATGAGTTGGACGGCAACACAGAAGGACGTGAGAACGGGCTGGGTATGCAACTGCGTAAGGCTTATGAGGCATTGGATATTGATACACGTGGAATCGACAGGATATGTATGACGTGCAGACCTGTCGGACTGAAATACAGGACGGTATGACGTTGGAGAGGTTGACAGAGAGCGTAAGGACATTACCCGAAAGGCTGCCCGTAATGATTGGGGAGGTGTTGCGAGGACATGAGCATGACATCATGGAATTGCAGCGCATACAGTTGTTGGAGGGCAAGGACAGCGACGGAAAGGATATACACCCGTTCTATACGGAGGACTTGAAACCGCAGGGGTATTTCCACAGCACGCAGTCGGCAGCACGTTATGCAGCATGGAAAGAGGATTTGTCCTATCCGTTCAGTGTCAGCAGGAATCACAACGCACCGAACTTGTATATCACTGGTAAGTTCCACGAGGAATTAGGCTGCGTGTTCGGTACACAGGCGATGCAGATAGCACCGATGACAGGATATGCAGCAGGGATAGTTGCGAAGTACGGACGTAACACGTTCGGGCTTTCGTGGGAGAAATGGGACACGCTGTTCAATGAGCGTGGTGTCAAGGATGAAATAGTAGAAACGTTCAAGCGAAGGTTGTATGATTGAAAGAGTGCCATTACGTCAGAATCCGAAATTGTTTGACAGGGTTATCGGAGAGTTGCAGCAGGGATTGAAGTCGAGGCTTGCATGGCTGGAGTATTCCTTCGGTCGTGCGGAAAGGCTTGTCAAGACCGTGCAGGGTGTGAGGGTGTACAGCCCGAATGTCTATGTAGGTCGTGACAATTACGAGTTGGTAACGCCCGATACGGTCAAGATAGGCAATTACTCGTTCTTCGTGATGGAGGAACCGCAGGAGGTCAGCAGTCTGTTGCATGACAATGTGCGTATCAAAGCACCTTTCTCATTGATTGTGTGGGTTGATATGCGTAAGGTGTCGGATGATGACGAGAGGAATACCGAGGCAGTCAAGGAGGAGATACTTCTGGCACTGGAAGATATAACGCTACGGAAAGGCAGATTCACGGTAACACGCATCTATGAGCGTTCGGAGAATGTCTTTGCAGGGTTTACGCTGGATGAGGTCGATAACCAATTCATGATGTCTCCTTATGCTGGGTGGCGTTTCTACGGAGAAATGATGATAACTAACGATTGTGTACTATGAAGGAATTATTTTTGGCGACGGTCATCGCTGCGACCTTATCGGCATACCTGCTGATACTGGCAGCGAAATGGAAGGTGGTGGAATGGATGCAGGTAAGAGGCTGGAAGTGGCTTTCAGACCTTGCAAACTGCGACTTCTGCCTGTCGTGGTGGATAAACGTAGCGGTATGTATTGTGGCGTGGCTTGTCATGGGTGATGTGCTGTGGCTGGTAGTGCCTTTCTTTGCAACGATTCTGACGAGGAAGCTGATATGAGAGGGGTCAAACTGAAAGGTCATAAGGTAACGCTCTACACAAGTATAGAGGAACTGCCGATAGTGCGTTTCCATAAGTACAACAAGATGATGCTTGTGGATGCAGGGATAGGCAGCGACCTTACGGCTATGGACGGACATATCGAGCGTGTGGTACAGTATATCCGTCAGGACAAGAAGCAGGAGGCAGCGACGGAGATGGAGAACCTGCGACAGAACGTGTATATGATGATACAGGAGATGTCTCCACGGTTGCTGTCGTTTGCCTGTCTTGTCAAGGAGATAGACGGAAAGGATGCAGACGACATCAGCGACGAAGGTTTACAGAAAGTCGTGGATATGCTTGGCGATGTGCCAGTAGGAGAGATGACCGCCCAGCAGGATGCGGTCAAAAAAAAAATCGACGATGAACTGACGACGTATTTCCCACAGGTATTCGATGATTCAAGAGGCAAGGAGTTCTACGACATATTGAAGCAGAGAATCCGTGTGATGCTGGAGTGCATAACGAAAGGCGATACGGAGGAGAGGAAGGAGGAGGTAGAGCGATTGACAGGCGACATCATAACGTATGCGAAGCCGAGAAAGTTCACAGGCAACGAAAGCACGGAGGTGTCATACGACAGGGAGTTCGATGATATGTGTCTTGTGATTTCAAGGGAGTTGCACACGGATGCGAAGCGGATGACGGTCATGGAGTATTACAACGCATATCTGTTTATCGTTAAGGACAGGAAACGTCAGAAAGCGCAAATAAAAGGTCGCTAAGAGGACATTTTACCGAATATGGGTAAGTTATAAGGAAAAGACAAGAAAACGGCTTAAAACGGCTAAAAACTAAAAATAACGAGATATGGAACAGCCCCTGCATTATAGCGATTTGATACAGCCCGATGATAGTATCGAGAAATTGATACAACAGTTGGACGAGGCTAATTCTGCGTACAATAATTTAGGTAACAGCATCAAGGCGGAGGCGGAGCGTATTGCCAGTGCCATGAATACGATTTCTGGTGCTACGTCACAGGGACGGAGTGCCACACGTGGGTATAGTCAGGATGCGGAACGGCTGTTGAAGGCAGAGCGTGACTTGAATTTCGCACGCAGTGAGACAGCACGGAAGATTGCGGAGTTGAATGCAGAGAAAAAGACAGAGCAGACGATAACAAAACTTACGGTGCAGTTGAATCGTGCGCTGGAGGGTAGTTACGAGGCATTGTCGGCTCAATACGGACTGAATAAGGTCAGGCTTAATGCCATGACAGAGGCAGAGCGTAATGGTACGGAGCAAGGTCGTAAGTTGGAACAGGAGACGAGGGATATCTATGACCGTATGAATGAGTTACAGAAAGCGACAGGCAAGTACACGCTGGAGGTCGGTAACTATGAGAAGGCTATCGGTCAGTTGATGGGCGTACAGGGACGATGGATGTCTAACTTGCAGATGCTTAACGGATTGTTCGCAGGTGGTCTTACGAACGGCATCAAACAGGCTGGCAGTGCTGTTGCTGCCTTTGGCAAGCAGTTGTTGGCATTGCTGGCGAATCCGATAGTCGCTATCATTGCTGCGGTTACGGCTGCGTTCCTTGCGTTGAAGGAGGCTATATCATCATCAGAGGAAAATACAAGAACATTGGAAAGAATCATGGCACCGTTCCAAGGGGTGTTGAAGGGTATCCTGTATGTGTTGCAGGAAACGGCTGGTGTGATACTGCGTGTCGTTGAGGGATATGTCAATATGGCGATGGCGGTCAGCAAGTTTGCCGAGAGGTTGCCAGTTGTCGGCAATCTGTTAAAGCAGGTCAATAACGCATTGGCAGAGAATGTACGGCTGACGAAAGAAAAACAGGAATTAGAGGATTTAGAGCGTAATTACTCGGTACAGAACGCATTGGCAGCGAGGAACGCTGCAAAGTTCCGTGCGGATGCTGAAAAGGTCAGCGACCCGAAACGTCGTGCGCAGTTGTTGAAGATGGCACAGGCAGCAGAGCAGAAGGCGATGTACAATGAGTTACAGATAGCGAGAAAGGATTTGGATATCAAGGAGGCAGCAGCGAAGCAGACACAGAACGACAAACAGGCGAATGATGAATTGGCAGCAGCAAGGGCACGTCTGTATCAGGTAGAGGAAAGATACTATCAGCATCAGGTAAGGCTTAACAGCAAGATACGTCGTGAAAACGACAAGATGAATAAGCAATCAGGCATTGGCGGTGGCGGTGCGAACAAGTCTTTGCAGCAGTTAGAGGATGAGGGAAAGAAGCGTCAGGACGTGCTGCGTGAGATTGAGGACTTGACGCTGGCGAACATGGACGAAGGATATGAGAAGCAACGCAGGATGATTCTTGTCAAGTATGACAGGCAGATAGAGGACTTACGTGTGAAGATGGAAACGGAGATAGGTATGCGTGAGTTATACGACAAGAAGATAGAGCAACTGGAGATTCAGAAGCAGGTCAAGTTGTCGGAGATAACACAGAAGGAGGCAGACGACGAACAGAAGAAAATAGATAAGAAACAGAAAGAACGTGAGGAACTGTTACGTCAACAGGAACGTAACGGAAAGGAGGAGTTGCGTAATGCCGTCGATGTCATAAATCAGGAACAGGAGTTACGTGAATTGGAGATAGAGAATATGCAGACGAGTGAGTATGAGAAAACACGTCTGCGTATCAAGGCGGAGAAGGAACGTCTGACGAAGATTTTCATGCTGAACGTGGCAGCAGGAAAGCAACTCACGGCAGAGGAAATCAAGATGTACAAGGAACGCATGGCTCAACTGGAAAACGAGTTGATGAAGAATGAGCGAAGGAAAGACTTGTACGACCTGTTAGGCTTTAAGTTGGATGACGACCAGAAGGATGCACTCGACGAATCCTTTGCCTATGCCATGGATGCGCTGAATATGTATATGGATGCGTGGCAGGAGGCAGCGAACAGGAAAGTCGAAATGGCTGACAAGGAGGTTGACAGCGCACAGAAGGCGTTGGATGCGGAGATAGAGGCAAGGAACAACGGCTACGCTAACAACGTGGAGATGGCTAACAAGGAGTTGCAGATGGCTAAGAAGAATCAGGAGAAGGCTGTCAAGGAACAGCAGAGGGCGCAGAGAGCGCAGGAACTGATAGACATGGCGACGCAGACATCAAGCCTTATCACGGCAACGGCAAATATATGGAAGTCGTTTACTGGTGTAGGACCTTGGGGCATTGCAGCAGCGATAGCAGCAACAACGTTGATGTGGGGAAGTTTCGCAGCAGCGAAGATAAAGGCGATGCAGATGACGAAATCATCAGGCAGCGAGGAATACGGAGAAGGAACGGTTGAACTGTTGCAGGGTGGCAGTCATCAGTCAGGCAATGACATTGACTTGGGACGCAAGAAGGACGGAACACGCAGACGTGCAGAGGGTGGTGAGTTCTTTGCCGTAATCAATAAGCGCAACAGCAGGCGTTTCCGTCAGTACATTCCCGATGTCATCAACTCACTAAACAACGGAACGTTTGCAGACAAATACCTTAATGCCTATCCACAGGCAGGAGGTGTGACGGTGGTACAGCAGCAGGGTACGGACCTAAGACGCTTGTCGGATGATGTAGGTGCGATACGCAGGCAGGGAGAGCGTCGTGTGTACATAGACCAAGACGGTAACGTGATAGAGGAATACAAGAATGTAAGACGTAAGATATTGAAGTCATGAATCCGATATACAGATGGAAGTTAGGCATAGATGACGGTACGGCTGTGCAGGTGTATCCTGTATATAAGGACGACTTGTCGATAGAGTATGAGAAGGAATCGCAGCAGCAGTTCTTTCGTCGGAAATTGTCAGGCAAGTTGGACTTTATCAATGCGGACTTCGACACCATCATGCAGGCAGCATTCGACAGCGTGTATCATGTACAGTTGGAGATGAGTGCGGACAACGGGCATACATGGTCGCAGTACTGGCATGGTAAGTTCATGCGGACGGACTGCACGGTGAACATTGATGATAAGAAGATTACGGTACAGCCCGAAGTCGTTGATGAGTACACGGACATATTGGCAGGTATGGAAAAGGAGTACAATTTGATTGAACTTGCCCCAGCCATTGACCGTGTGAGGATAACGAAGCGTGCAGCGTTGCAGGTGTATTTGCAAGGCGATGACAAGTTGACATACGTCGTCAACGGCTTGTCCTTCGAGAGTAGTTGCCAGTCGGTAGATGATGAGAATGAATTGAACGGTCAGCATTTCGCTTCGGTCGGAAGGTTCAGGGAGTTAGTCATGAAGCAAAACGGAGCCGTGTACAATATATATGAGGGAATGGTGCCGTTATATTTTTATCGTGACGGCACTTACATACTCACGACATCGGATAATCAGACATACGTAAGGTTAGATGTGCAGGCAAGTATCTTAGGCGGACTGTCATATATTAGTTATGAGATAATACGGACAAGCGATGATGCCATCCTATGGGCATGGGATACAAGTCCTTTCGAACAGGCGGAAGATGTGGTGGAGTTCGATATGGCTGCTGTCGGTGGTAGTGGTACGATGCACTGCGATGTCAATAACAGGAAGGTATGGTCGAGGGTATTATGCGACGTGATGACATTCAATGGAAGTGACACGTACGCATTGCAGGCAGGCGATATGTCATTCGATAACAGGAATTACAGGCGTTGCATCAGTTTCTCGCTGACAGGAGACTATATCATCAATAATACGCAGTTATCTGACACACCGACGGAGTGGGGAAGGACGAATGACGGAAAGTATTTCACGAAGCCAGTAGTGGTAGGTTCTTCCTTCTATCCGATAGGCAGGAGCCAGTGGATATATACGTCGTTGTGGATAATGGATGACGGAACATTGGCTGATTACTTGGTAAATGGAGACAAGCAGGCGGAGATACAGACGAACTACACGCTGGCAAGTGTGTTGAAGGTGTTGCTGGCAACGATAGCACCTGATGTTACGTTCGGTGAAACATCTGCGTACAGTCAGTTCCTCTATGGAGATACGCATTTCGGTATTGATTCATACAGGCTGTTGATGACACCAAAGAGCAACGTCATTGCTGGCGAGTTCTCACAGCCTGCAATGAAGGCAACGATAACGATGCGTGATGTGCTGAATATGCTGCGTGATGTGCTGTGTGCATACTGGTATATCGACAGCAGCAACAGGCTAAGGATAGAGCATATAGAGTTCTTTAAGAACGGTGGCAGTTATTCGACACAGCCGACGGTTGGTATAGACTTAACAGAGATGAAGGTAAGCCGTAACGGAAAGGCATGGGCTTTCGCAAAGAACGAATACACGTTCAACAAGGAGGATATGCCACAGCGTTACCAGTTTGAATGGATGGACGAGGTTTCGGAGGCTTTTGTGGGAAAACCTTTGGAGATAATCAGCAAGTATGTCAAAGAAGGTAAGATTGAGAATGTTACGATAGGCTCATTCACGACGGACGTAGATTACATCTTGCTTGCACCCGAAGATATTAGCAAGGACGGCTTCGCATTGTTTGCAGGAACGTTGTCGAGTGGTGTATATGTGTTACCGATAGGCAGCGTGGCGATGACGAGCGCAACGGTGCAGAATCAGGTGCTGGCGTTCCCGAACATCATACCCGAATACTGGACGTATGATTTGCCTTCTCCAAATGCGGAGATGGGCGGTAATGTGGTTACAGTCAACGGAACACAGCGGAACAGGAAACAATCGGTCAATGTACCGACTGGCGGTTCTGACCCCGACATGAATCAGTTAATCAAGACGGGACTGGGTAACGGTCAGATAGAGAAGATGAGTATTAACCTGTCATCAAGAATGGCAAAGACGACATTGAGATATGCAACAGAACAATAATTTATCAGCGTTGCCGTTCTATACGGCTATTGACGAGCAGAACCATAGACGGAGTTATGCTTACGGCAAGGTTTATCCGTTATTCTGCCACACGAACACGATACTGCCTTTCCAGATAGTAAGGCAGGAATCGGGAGCGATTCAATGGGTGAGGATGTACGACCGTAAGGGTGTGTTTGTGATGAACCTGCTTTCCGAGTTACAGCAGACAGGATTGACGGTTGTAAGTCCGTCAGGATATGACTATAACGTAATAGTCTATACAGGTATCATGCCGTTGGCAACGAATATGCTGCAAGGTCAGTATTATATCGTCATCAAGACAGCAAATGCGACGTATTACAGCGATGTCTTCACGATGGTAAACAACCTTACACCGTTCCTGCGGATAGAGTGGTACAATGACGAGGACTTCATCATGGACGGTGCAAGAATCGTATATCAGAATCCTACGTTTGTGAATCGGTTGTACTTTGCTACGGAGTTAGGAAAGCCTGAATACACGTTCACGGAAGAAGGAGAGCAGAGGGACGGCTATTATTTCCCCGAAAAGCAGTTGTCTGAAAAGACATACAAGTGTACGGTATTGGCACCTGAATATCTTTGCGACGTGATGCGGTTGATAAGAATGGCAGACCACGTACGAATAACTGATAAATACGGCAGACAGTATCTTGCCGACACGTTCCTTATCACACCGAAATGGCAGGAACAGGGAGACCTTGCAAGCGTAGAGATAGAGTTCGAGACATCTACGGTGGCAAAGAAGATAGGGCGTGGTGCTATTACACCTTCTAACGGTGACTTCAACAACGATTTCAATGATGATTTCTTAAATTCTTAAAAACAAAAATATTATGGCTAATTATTCACAACTTAAGGCAGCGATAGCCGACGTCATCAAGACGAATGGCACGAAGGCTATCACGGGACAGGTATTGCAGGACGTGCTGAACAGCATGGTGTCTGTGATAGGTGCTAACTATACTTTCGCAGGGGTTGCGACACCAACGACCAATCCTGGCACACCCGACCAAAACGTGGTATATATGGCTTCCGAGGCAGGAACGTACACGAATTTCGGTGCTGTCGTACTTCCAACAGGTATCCATCTATTAAAGTGGAATGGAGGTTGGAGTACGCAGACGTTCTTTACGGTAGACAACGAACCAACAGTGGGAAGCCATAACCTTGTAGAAAGTGGAGGTGTGTTTGAACAAATACATAGTTACAGGAGTATTGATTTTATAAAAGACGAATACAAGTATGATGTAAGAATTACTTCTGGCAACAAGTGGCAAGTGAATCCAACCACAGGTTACGGATACGTCCTTCCCATAATATCAGGAGTGAAATACAAAGTAGTAGCACCAGATTCAAGCATTCAAATTGCAATTCTTCATTCATTGGATAATATTGACGTTAATGGGGGAAACCCTGATTTCTGTGATGATTATCCCAATAGAATAATTGTGGAAAGTGATTCCACGTTCATATTCATTGCACCAAACGATGCAGAATATATTTACTTACTTGGGGAAAGTACTGCTGGTGTTTTAGTTTATAATTTTTATGAAACCGTTATATCAAATCAGTTTAAGACAGGAGAGGATGTCGTAAATGTTGGCATTGACGATGAACCAACAGCAGGAAGCGATAATCTTGTCAAGAGTGGAGGAGCATATAACGTTAAGCGTATGTCATTGCAGAATACCTCTGATATATCGGAGCAGACCTTCCTCACACCTTATGAGAGTGATGAGGGTTACAGATGCAAACCTAACAGCACCACTGGTTTGGCGGAACTGGTGAGCTCTACATACAACACCGTAAAAAAATACAATATCTGTGGTGGTAAAATATACAATATAAGTGGAAAATATCGGTCATCTATAAGTACCTATTTATACATTTGGGTAGATGCAAACGGTATGGCTACTAACGGTGAAATAAAGGGTGTAAACGGTCAAGTTGACGAATGGGATGACATTACCATTGAAACTCCTGAAGGAGCAACTGAATTGTGGATGAATGCAGATACGTACTATCTTGACGATTCAACTTTGGTATCCGTCGGAGATACAATTAAGTCGAGAGATTTACTGAAAGCAATATCTGAAACTATATCAACACCTCTTACCCCCTACGAGACTGATGAGGGTTATCGTTCCAGACCTAACAGTATTACAGGTTTAGCAGAATTAGTAAGTAATTCCGGTATTACTGTAAGAAAGTACAACGTTGTTGGAGGTAACAACTACACTTTCAGTGGCGAGTATGGTGAACAAGTTAATCTTTATGTGTTCATTTGGGTAGATGCAAATGGTATTGCAACAAATGGAGAATACAAAGGAACAGAAGGTAAAGATGTTTGGGAAAATATTCCTATTGTCGCCCCAATGGGTGCAACGGAACTCTGGATGAACGTTCAGAATTTGAATGCTGATAAATTTAACTTGAACTCAATTGAATCAGAAGTTATTGATTTTGTTGAATTGAAGCAGCAAGTCCAACAGAACACGGAAGACATTGTAGAATTGAGCGACAGGATGAATAGTCTTACAAACAGCCTGATGAAAGTTGTCATCACAGGTAATGAGGCAGCAGAGGACACACCGTTCTATGTCAGGTCAAGGTATAACGACGAAAAAGACATTATTATAACCCATCGTATCAACCAGAATCTCCTTATAACATTCAAGGAGATATACATAGGTGCAAATACTCTTACTGATGAACAGTTAATGACAAATGATTACCTTGTATCTACTCATACTGATTCTACAAGTCCATTGCGAACATATACTCAATATTGGCATCTGTTTGCCCAGCATGGCTATCTTGTTCCGTATTTTGCAAATTCTATTGGAATGACATCTGCTGATGTCGGGGCATTGTGGAAAGACCAACTTGATAGGGAGTATCATATCGGTAAGGTTACAACAGAATATGTATGGTTGCTCCCAGTTATCTATCAAGATGCTAATGGACATTATACAAGAGATTGGCATAGTAAAGCAACAAGTGCTGATATAACAAACCTTACTTATGTAAGTGGAGGTAGTACAGGTAAGTACACAAGTCCTATTTCGCTATCTACTTATTCGCAAGAACAGTTACGTCCGATTATGAAGGTTGAAAACAGGACGTATGTCATTGACGGTGTAGAAGTAAGCAATGCAGGTACATATTATTGTAATGAGTTCTGTGTCAATGAGACAGAAACTGGGTATGACCCTGCTACAATATCTGATTGGTTTGGTGGTGAAGATGGAAAACCCAATCTAACAGGTGCGCAAGAACATATTGTATTTACATACAGTTATAATTATAAAGGAGCTCAATGTGCTGTTTATACAACCATGCACTGTCTAAGAGAAGCCAAGGGTTATTATGGCGGTACACAACAGCAATTTTTCTTCGATAAAGGAGATTATAAGGCAATGTTTATGATTCCAAAGGCAGCAGCAAGAGATGGCATAGAATTGGACAAACCTTTCAACTCGCCTTCAAGTTCCTCAACAGGTTATGTTATCAACAGGACTGCTGCTCATCTTAAAGATGTTGACGATCCAGTTGATAGACAGATAGGAATGCTTCATAATCCTAATGACAATACTTATTTAGTTGGTATGGCATCAGGTCTAAGTCTTGTTGTTGGTGATACCATAAAGACAAGGAGGAACCAGATTTGTCTTGAAAATAGTTTGTTGTTGTATTTCAGTCCATCGAATACAAACAAGTTCTATGTAAGCGGTATCAATACATCAGCGTTTGAAAGCGAGTACTATCCTGCTGGCTATTTTAAAGAAGTGGATTACTATGTGAGTTATTTCGACCCTGCCGAGAATGTTGGTCAGGTGTATTGGTATAAGGATGGCAGTCGTTATATCATCTATGCCCATTGCCAGAGCGTGCAGAATGTGTTGGCAATCAATGTTCCCGAGTTCATGGACGGGCTGAATCTGAGTGTGGTTGAGAAGACGTCAGACACGGATTTATTGTCAGATACTATACAAAATGGTAAGTTCTTTCTCAATTACAATACGGCAGACGCTAACTATATTGTTTTAATAGCAGAGTAGTATGCCAGTAAGAAAAGTACAAGGAGGTTATCAGTGGGGTACACGTGGAAAGGTGTACCCCACACGGGAGCAGGCAGAGGCGCAGGGACGTGCTGCGTATGCGAGTGGTTATCGTGAAACGAAAAAGAAATGATAAGATGATTCAGCAATTATCGGAACAGTTGATTTTCCTGCTGTTGATAACGGTGGGAATGTTGGTTGCACCTTTGGTTTTCATTGCATTGGACTTTTGGGCTGGCATAAGAAAAGCCCACAAGCGTAATGAGCCGATAAGGAGCAATAAGATGAAACGTACGGCAGACAAGGTGGCGAGGTATTACAATGTGATTCTTGCGATGATGGTGCTGGACGTGATACAGATTTCGGCTTTCTTGTTCCTGTGGCGATACAACGGATGGGGGTGTTATACGTTCCCTGCGTTCACGTTGTTGGCGGTGCTGTTCGTCGGTGCTATCGAGATAAAGAGCATCATCGAGCCAGCCGATGCGAAGGAGGCACGGGATATGAAGGAGGTAATGGAGTTGGCAAAGGCTATCGCCAGTCATAAGAACGACCCAAAGGAGATAGCGGAAGCCATTGCGGAGTATCTTGATGCGGAGAAAGAGAAGACAAGTGGATGATCCGATGGGGACGTGTGGCGAGTGTCGATGGTGTGAGCCGTATATGGCATTCCACACGATATCCCTGCGTGGCAAGCCTACGATGGGGACGTGTCCCTACTGGACGGAGAGCAAATGCCTTCTATTAAGCCAGCGAGGGTGCGAGAAGTGGAAAAGCAAGGAAAACGCATTTTAAGCGTTTCTAAGCGCATTTCTTTTGATTGGCTGGTAAGTTATAAGACAGACGGATAAAAGCCGTTTAGAGCCGTTTTTAATCAAAAATAACGATATTATGGAGTTGTATAAGGTTGGCTCACGGGGAGCGATGGTAAGGAGAATACAGCAGGCGGTCGGCTGTTATCCTGATGGTGTGTTCGGTAAGTTGACAGAGGAAAGTGTCAAGGCGTGGCAGTTGGCGCATGGACTGATACCCGATGGCATTGTAGGTGCTAAGACGTTGGCGAAGATGTTTCCGCAGGTTTTAGGGTTTAAGAAGTCAAAACGTAGGATTGACTTAATACTGGTTCATTGTACGGCAACGGCAGATGGTAAGGATTTTACCGTAGAGCAGATACGTGGCTGGCATACTGCACCTAAACCGAAGGGAAACGGCTGGAGTGACATCGGGTATCATTACGTCATATACAGGGATGGTACGATACATGAAGGTCGTAGCGTGGACGTATCGGGTGCGCATTGCGAGGGATGGAACGCACACAGCATCGGTATAGTGTATGTCGGAGGGTGTGAGAAAGACGGAAAGACACCGAAGGACACACGTACGGATGAGCAGAAGGCAGCGTTGTTGTCGCTGTTGATGGACTTGCGGAAGATGTATCCGCAGGCGAAGATAGCAGGACACAGGGACTACGACAAGAGGGGGAAGAAATGTCCCTCCTTTGACGCAAAGACGGAATATAAAGATATTTGATTATGAAGGACGGAGAGATAAGGTACTTGTTTCTGATTGTTGTCGTGATGATTGGTACGACATGGTTAGGAAGAAGGCTTGTGAAACAACAGCCACAGCAGGAGGTCAAGACGGACACTGTTACGATAGTAAAGCGTGACACGCTGCCACCGTTGAAAGGGGAAACGGTCATAAAGTATGTGAGAATCAAGGGAAAGACGGACACGTTGTTAGTGAAGGACAGTGTACAGGGAGATTCGCTCATGCTGCCTGTGGTGCAACGTGTATATACGGATGATTCGACGTACAGGGCTTACGTTTCAGGTGTGAGGGTAGGAGAATACCCGAAGATGGATAGCATCGCAGTACGTCAGAGATTGATAGAGCGCATGATTACCAACACAATAGAAAGAAAGCAGCACTGGCGGTTTGGCGTTGGTGTCAATGCTGGTGTCAGCATAATTACAGGAAAGCCTGACATGACAGCAGGTTTTTTCGCTGGATATACATTTTAGGTACATTCATAGTAATGGTTTTAGTTATTATGTGTTTTCCTGCTTGTCCGTGAGGATAGGCAGGTTTTTCATATTGTCGAGAATCTTACGGATGGCGTTGTCTGCGTGCTGGCGCATTATCTTGACATAGTTGAAGATAGGGCGGTTCAGTTTCATTGTCTGACCGATGCAGTATTCCAGTGTCTCAAGTGGAATGCCAAGTTCAAAACCATGCTGTACGAAGGACTTACGGGCGGTGTAGTAACTGACATGACGTTCTATTCCGAGAAGTTCTGCAGTCCTGTGCAATGCAAGGTCTATATAATTGAGGGTTGAACGGTATCGGCTGTCTGAAATGTCGAGCAGGTGTCCTGTCTTTGGATTCATATAGCGGTCGATAAGCGGATAGGCTTCGACAGGGATAGTGAACTCGACATATTGATTGGTGGCTTTCTTGAACCGTGTCTTATGTCTGATATAGCGGATGGTTTTCTTTTCCTTGTAGTCACGGAAGTCATAGGCAATGAGGTCTATGAGGTTGATGCCACCGAGATAGTAGGAAAGGATGAAGAAGTCAACGGCACGCTGGCGAGACTTGAATTTAGTGCGATATGCAATAATTTTTCGCATATCTTCTATGGTAATATCCAACTCACGAGGCTCTGAACGTGTTGCTTTCCAGTAGAGGAAAGGGTGTACGTCATAGTGTACGAGTTGCATCTTGACGGCACGGTTAACGAGGGTGCGGATATTCGTGAGGCACATGGTAGCGTATGATGGCGACGTTCCGAGTTGTCGGAGGTGGTGCTGGTAGCCGTCGATGGTGGCGGTGGTTATCTGTGACAGGAGAATGTCGCCACCAGTATATGCGAGGAACTTACGTGTCATGTAATGGATGATACGTGCGTAGTTCTGACGTCCCTCGTTGTTGAGTAACTGGAAGTATTCGTCGGCAACTGATTGAAGCGTGGGTGATGATGCAGTGTTGGGTATGCGTTGAAGGAGGTCACGGAGTTCCTTACAGGACAGGTCGCCAGTGTTGGGTATGCTTTCCATTCGCTGGTCGTAGTCGTTCAGCAGGGAACGCAGTTTGACGTTGATATACTTGGCGTCAGGCTGACCGATTACCGTACCGTTGACGAAGTTGGCAAGGCTGCTGACCTTATAGCGTGTCACGATATAATGTGTCTCGGACTTGTGTCCGATGCTTATGCGAATCTTATAAGAGCCGTCCTTTGCCCTTGTGTGACGCAGGACGGCAAGTTTGATTGTTACCATATACGGAAAAACGAATATTTTCTATTCGCTACCCAGTCCAAAAGTGGACGGAGAGCCTTATTTTTCGTGGATTTGAAATCTCGCAGAATACGCACATATATTGCGTTTCCTCGCTTTGTGGATGGTCGTTGCGTGAGTTTCGCTGCATATACTACTGATATATCCATTATATAATTATATTATCTTGATATTGAATGGCTTACGAGATACATTGTAAGGCGATGTATTCGTTTTCTTGCGAGTGAGGTCAATTCTCACGTCGCAGAAGTCCTACGACTTTGTATATGTGCAGGATGTTCTGTTTAGGTATGTCGAAGTCAGGATAGCGACGGTCGCCGTAGCGGTTGGTGTCATCGTTATTGCTGACGCAGCGTATATTGTCGGCATCGTGTTCAGACTTGTACACGTTCTTCAGGTAGCGGTCATCACGAGTAATGACGATATACGGTCTGCCGTATTCTATACTCTCAACGTTTATCGGCTTGACGAATGCGATATCGCCAGAGAGATAGGATGGCTCCATGCTGTCGCCATAGACGATGACACCGATACAGCCAGTGAAGGCAGGTATCTGCACGTAGCCGATAATATTGCTATCGTCATCTTCAAGGGAACAGCCATTGCCTGCACTGATATGGGAAGCGACGATTGGCTGGCGGTCAGTAAGCGGTGCCTCGATGTCGAATATCTGCTGTCCGAGTACGTTGTTTATTTCCAGTTGTCGTGAGTAGGTAAATTCATCGACGTTAAGACGTGAATTGAGGCTCTGCGGAGATATGCCTAACTTCGCTGCGAGGTCGGCTTGATTGATGCGGTGTTGGCGAAGGATGTAGCGTGCTTCCTTGCCTGTGAGTTTCTTCTTCATAGTCGTAATGTTTTAGCGTTATATGTATTAAAATGTATTAAATATAAATGTGTATATATTAAAAATATTAAAAATATAAATGAATTATAAAGGAATCCTTTCGAGTTATAAAGGAAATTATTAAATTTGCAACGTCTTTCAGGGACAAAGATAAGGAAAAAGTTTAATATATACAATACCTCGAAGGGGGTAATTTTTAAAAACAACGTAAGATTATGAAAAAAGTAAATGAAAAATACTTCACGACAAAGTTCATCAATCAGAACTTCCGCATCAAGGTTTATGGTCGTGACGAACAGGGTAAGAGAATTAACAGCCTGTATGGTGTTAGTGGTATTATCGCAATGATTGGAGAGGAATTGTTCTTCAAGTTCATACGCAGGGCATTGGAAAGCATGAAAGATGTATGCGCGTGTAAGTTACGCAGAGGTTTGGTTGTCACATTATATGTAAAGTAAGGAGGAACGAGATATGAAGCGAATAATTAAGCAGGTCATCGACGGAGTTCATGACGAGATGTACGACGCAGTAGTATTCAATGAAACGAATTGGATCTGGGAACAGGACTATGACCGCAGTACCATATCGGTTGAAGGTCATGAGGTAAGGATGGCGAATGGTATGTACTTTTGGGACGTGCAGGTATTGGTAGACCATGACAACGAACATGAAAGCCCGTTGCTGGAGAAGGCGATACTGGATGCGTTACCCGACATGGCGAAGATACGCAGCGAGGTAGAGGATAACATGATTTTCAGTTAATATAATTGTCTAACTTAAAAACTTAAAGAAGATGAAAGAAAAGAAGATTGAGAAAGAGCCTATCGCACCGAAGTTGAAGATGATGCAGATTGGCGAAACGGTGGCTTATCCGATTGAGCGTTACACGAATGTACAGAACACGCTGACAAGGGTACGCAGGGAGTTCAGGCAACGAAAGTACAGGACATCGTGCCTGTCGGGAAGGATAGAGGTGACACGAGAACAATGAGTTGTCGAGGGCGGAATATGAGGTTGCATTGGAGTATGCCAAAGGCTTGTCAGACAAGGAGGTTGCAGTCAACCTGTTTCGCAGTTACTGGACTGTCAAGACGCAGAAGAAAGCCATATACAGGAAACTGGGTATCTCGAAGGACACAGAGTTATTGTGGTGGCTTGTCTGCAAGGAGTTAGGAATAAGATTCAAATTACAAACAATCCGTATCAAGGGAATAAAGACGTTACATGATACAGTCGGCAATGACATATAACGAGAGTGAGGCGAGGCTTGCGGTCATCCTAAGAGTGATGAACGGCAAGACATTCGGTTTCCGTTACTCGGAGAAGATTGTCGGTGGTCGTGCAAGGCTGGAAAGGTTAATCGTTGAAGGCAAGATACGAGCCGAAAAGGTCAACACGAAGGCACAGAACGGCAAATGGCAGTGCAACGCCAGTGATGTCCTGCGGTACGCAAAGACGTAAGATTATGAAAGAGTTATTGGAGGACTTTAATCGTGAGAATTTCACGTTGAAAGAGTGGATTTGGTACGGTGTGGCATATCCAATGGGAGTGATTATTTTAGCAATGTTATTTTCTTAAAAAAACGTAGAATTATGAAAGAGTTACAAGTTATTCAGAGTAAGATTCATGCGCCAAAGAGCGAGGTGAACCAGTACGGTAAGTACAAGTACCGTAAGGCAGAGCAAATACTGGAGGCAGCAAAGCCGTTGTGTGACGAGCAGAAATGTACATTGGTCGTTACCGATGACATGGTGCTGGTAGGTAATTACGTCTATGTGAAGGCTACGGCTAAGATTACCAATGAGAAGGGAGAATCGGAGCAGGCTGTCGGATGGGCGAGAGAAGCCGATTCATTGGCAGGAATGTCAGCAGGTCAGGTTACGGGTGCTACGTCATCATACGCACGTAAGTATGCGCTGTGTGGTCTGTTCGCCATTGATGACACAAAGGACCTGGACGACCCCGATGTTACGAATCCGAAGGGACGGACACACGGAAAGGCAACGCTGGAACAGGCTGTGTCAGAGATGAAGCAGTGCAAGAACGTGCAGGAGGTTACGGCTTGCTGGAAGAAATATCCGCAGTTCAAGCAGGAACATGAGTTCATTGACGTATGTACAGACATGGGTAATTCGTTCAAGTCATGAAGGTAGAATTGAAAAAGAGTGCGGTTGTGTTCGACAGGGCAAGCCACACATACATGAAGGACGGACAGGAGTTGCACGGTGTCACTCCGATTGTTCACTGGCTGTTCCCAGAGACATACGCAGGTATTCCGCAGTTCGTGATGGATGCAGCAGCCGATTACGGACATATGATACATTCTGCGTGTCAGATGTCGGACGTGGTAGGCATTGCGGAACACGAAAGCGTAGTTGCCTATCAGGATTTGAAAAAGGCTTGCGGACTGACGACGATAGCAAATGAGTATCTTGTCAGTGACGAGGTGGCAATAGCATCCAGTATTGACGTAGTATGTGAGGAACAGGGTGTTGAAGGCGATGCGCTGATTGACATCAAGACGACGAGCAAGGTACACACCAACCATTTGGCGGTGCAGTTGAGTATCTACGCATGGCTGTATGAGTGGCAGACAGGTCGTAAGGTGGGAAACCTGTATTGCTGTTGGCTTCCGAAGAAGCGTTACGGAGAAACGGCAATGATTAAGATTGACCGCATACCGTCTGACGTGTGTCAGTTCATTGTAAAGCAGTATTTCGGTGGTGTGACGAATGAGGCGTGTCGTGAGAAGTTGGATGCGTTAGGTGTTCACGGAGATAGTGCGTTGAAAAAGGTCACGCAGGAGATACCAGCCGAATACAGCGATGTCGTGGAACAGGTTATCAGTATCGAAACAGAATTGAAGTCCCTCAAGGAGAGGGAAAAGACGTTGAAGGATGGTCTTTTGGCGTTGATGCGTGAGAACGGAGTGAAGAAATGGCAGGGCGACGGGCTGACGTTGACGTATGTCGGAGAAACGACACGCAAGGCTGTTGACAGCACGAAGTTGAAAAAAGATTATCCCGAAGTCTATGAGGCTTGCATGAAGGAAAGCAAGGTAAGTGATTCAATAAAAATAACAATTAGTTAATTATGAAAATATTAGAAAAGTTTAGAGAAATCATTCCATTTCTTGAAGAAAACAAGTATTGTGGAGATTCATATTTTATAATTGCAACAGATGGGGAATATCAACATTTTGATTGCAAAATATCCCATGATGACAACATTCTATTCAATTTGTTTATTTGTGTTTTTTCGCATATTGACAAAAGGATGTTGAAAGTAATAAAAGATGCTATGGAATTTGTATATAAGAATAATTTAAAAACTAAAGAAGGGAATTAATTATGGCTAACACAATCAGTGGCAAGGTCATTGCCATTTCACAAGTTCAGAGCGTACCGAGCAAGGACGCAAGTAAGCAACCAGTACAGATGCGACAGTTATTGTTGGACTGCACACGCTACGACCCATATACAGGTGAGCGTAGCCAGTACGAGAACACACCGATGTTCGACTTCAAGGGAGAGAACATGAAGTTGCTGGAGGGAGTGCAGAAGGATGATGTCGTGACTATCACGTTTGACGTGAACGGATACAAGTATAAGGATGCGGATGGTAAGACGAAGGTGTTTACCTCTGTCCGTCCCTATCAGTTGGTGAAGCGTGAGAAGAAGCAGGAGCAAGCACCAGCAAGCGACCTGCCTTTCGACCAGCCTAAGAAAAATAACGACCAAATATTCTAAGGTATGGCTATGACACAGAAGAAGATGATATTGCAGCACCTCAAGAGGTTTGGCAGTATCGAGCCGTTGACGGCATTACGGGAGTATGGTGTGTACAGGCTTGGTGCGATAATCTTCAATCTCCGTAAGGATGGGGAGAATATCAAGACGGAAACGTTGAAGTCAACGAGCCGTATCACTGGCAAGCCAGTACATTTCGCTAACTATATTCTTCAATAGCAATGGCAAAGGTGTACAGCGTACAGATGACGAAGGACGGAACGCAGGTATCTTATGACAGAGAGCCTGCATCCGTCATCGCCATGCTGCGTAACGGAAGATATACGGTGACTTTCGCACGTCAGAGAGAGCCACGCAGTATAGAGCAGAACGCATTAATGTGGCTGTGGTTTACCTGTATCGAGAGTGAGACAGGAACGCCACGTCAGGACGTACACGATTATTATTGCAGGAAGTTCCTTCGTAAGAACATCAACTGGAACGGACGTAATGAGGTCGTGGTAGAGGGAACGAGCAAGCAAACGAAGGAACGCATGACGGTGTTCCTGAATCAGGTGCAAGCGGATGCAGCGACGGAGTTCGGTATTACGTTACCGAATCCCGATGACAGGTATTTTGAGGACTTTTACAACACGTACAGATGATTTACATAGGTATCGACACAGGGGTACATACAGGTTTTGCAGTCTATGACAGCAATGGGAAAGTATTGCAGTCAGTCGGTTGTTATAAGATTCATAAAGTAATGCAGATTGTATTGAACTTATTGAATAATGGTAAAAACATAAAGGTACGTGTAGAGGATGCACGAAAGCGCACTTGGTACGGCTTTCATACTGCGAAGCAGGACAGAGCAAGGTTGCAGGGTGCTGGGAGCGTGAAACGTGATGCACAGATTTGGGAGGATTTCCTTACGGATTTGTGTGTTGACTTTGAAATGGTTGCCCCGAAGAACAACGCTACGAAACTGACAGCAGCATCGTTTCGTCAGTTGACGGGGTGGATTGGTAAGACGAATGAGCATGGCAGGGACGCTGCGATGCTGGTATATGGATTCTAACAATGTAAGATTATGGAGATAAAAAGTATCTATGTTTCGACACCCATCAATGGTCGTAGTGAGAAAACACGACAGGCGAAGATGGAGGCAGCAGGTAAGCGCATGGAAGAACTGCGTCAGATGTTGCAGAAGGAATACCCACAGGCAAGGATTGTCGTACCTTTTGACGTAGTGCCACCGAAGGATGACATTACGGAGGCGGTTGCGCATGGTAGGTGTATAACGGCATTGCTGGAGTGCGACGCCATATACGACGATGATTTTTGGGATGGTATCAGTAAAGGATGCAGGTTGGAAAATGTAACGGCTCAAATCTATGGAAAAACCATCATGAACGAAATGAAATTCAAGAAAACGCATTTTGGGGCGGTTTAAGCCGTTTTCTTTCCGCAGGTTGGTAAGTTATAGGTAAACGAGGTAAAAACGGCCCTATGGGCTTAAAAACGTAAAATAAGCGAAGATTATAAAGTTAAATAAGAATAAAAATAAATGATAACCGTATAATGATAAAGGAATAATTTATAAATTTGCACCGAGACCAGCACCGTCACGTCAGCTGGTAGGGATATATCAGGATGCAGGAAACTGAAAGGATGGAGTGACGGCTGTCTGAATAGGTTTCCTGCATCGTTTTTTATAAAAAATAATTATGGAACAGAAAAAGAAAAGTGATGAGAAGGTCATCAAGGCGTACAAGGGTTTCGACGAGAACCTAAGATGCAGAGATTTTCAGTATGAGCTCGGCAAGGAATATGAAATGGATGGAGAGGTAGAGTGCTGCGAGCGTGGCTTCCATGCCTGTGAAAGTCCGTTGGAGGTGTTAGACTACTATTTCCTGTTTGATGATTGCAAGATGGCACGTTTTTGTGAGGTCGAGCAGTCAGGAAAGACGCATACAGAGAACAATGGAAGTACAAAGGTTGCTTCATCGAAGATTAAGATTAAGGCTGAATTGAAGTTCGCTGAACTTATTAAGCTGGGTGTCGAGTGGCTGAAAGAAAAAACTTTGCCAGCAAACGTCACGGATGAAGGTTTGAATGATAACGGCGAGAGAAAAAAGAAGATAGGCAGTAGCGGTGACTCTGCTCAGATAGGCAGTAGCGGTGACTATGCTAAGATAGGCAGTAGCGGTGACTATGCTAAGATAGGCAGTAGCGGTAAATATGCTAAGATAGGCAGTAGCGGTGACTATGCTAAGATAGGCAGTAGCGGTGACTCTGCTAAGATAGGCAGTAGCGGTAAATATGCTAAGATAGGCAGTAGCGGTAACTATGCTCTGATAGGCAGTAGCGGTGACTCTGCTCAGATAGGCAGTAGCGGTGACTCTGCTCAGATAGGCAGTAGCGGTGACTCTGCTCTGATAGGCAGTAGCGGTGACTCTGCTCTGATAGGCAGTAGCGGTGACTATGCTAAGATAGGCAGTAGCGGTAAATATGCTAAGATAGGCAGTAGCGGTAACTATGCTCAGATAGGCAGTAGCGGTGACTATGCTAAGATAGGCAGTAGCGGTAACTATGTTCTGATAGGCAGTAGCGGTGACTATGCTAAGATAGGCAGTAGCGGTGACTATGCTCAGATAGGCAGTAGCGGTAAATATGCTAAGATAGGCAGTAGCGGTGACTCTGCTCTGATAGGCAGTAGCGGTGACTCTGCTCTGATAGGCAGTAGCGGTGACTCTGCTCAGATAAATTCAACAGGCGAAGATTCTGTCATCTGTTGCGCAGGAAATAATTGTATCGCCAGTGCAAAGAAAGGCTCATGGATAACGCTTTCGGAATGGGTGTATGATGAAGATAAAGGTCGTTACATTCCGAAGTGTGTCAAGACGGAGCAGGTGGATGGTGTCCGTATCAAGGAGGACACGCCTTACAAACTGGTTGACGGAGAGTTCCAGGAAGTGAAAAAGTGAAAAAGTAAAAAAATTATAAAAAAACGACTGAAATGGCAGCGACTATGGATAAAATTTTGTATTTTTGCAACGTCAAATCTCAAAGGCGACACGATGTCGCTGCGAAAGGCAGCGTTTTTTGTGTCATAAACTTATTAGAAGAATCCGAGCGCATCGAGTGTGGTAGCAGTAATGCCCACAAGGTTTCTGCCTTTGAGAACCTGACAACTCGTAATGCGCTTTTTTATGTCAAAAAATCAAAGGTATGAAACAGACGAATGAAGGTGCTACGATTGCCAGCACCGCAGTAGAGGCAATCAAGGACTATTTGCAGGACTTTGAGCGTGTGTCTAAGTTGTACAAAGACTTAGCGTTGGCACAGACACAGGTACGGCAGATAATCAAGAGTTATGGAATTGATGTTCAGGAGTTCGACGAGATTCTTGACGTGTTTAATCAGCATTATATGTTGATTGAGTTGTTAGAGCCGTTTGAGGAATCAGCAGGAAAGGAGGGAATGGTATGAAGAATAACTTAACGAAAAAACAAAAAGAACAACTTATAGACGATGTTCTTGATAGTCTCGATTTTGAAAAGATTTATCAGACCATGTTGCACTTAGATTGGAAATGGAGAGGTGTTCTTCCATCTAAGAGACAAATCATGAAAATGGCAGAAGAATTGTTATACACTCTATTGAATGAAGAAAGCACAAATGTTTATTGTGGTGGATTTTTTGCAGATTTCGATGGTCAACAATTACGAATAGGGTTTTCTGTTGCAGAATCAGATATACTACTTTCGGATTATTTTGATGAATGGTCAGATAAAGAACAGGAGAAGGAATAATGAAGAAGGATAAAGAGTCATATATTATCTGTTACGACTGGATGACCACGAAGTACGGACTATCGGGTAATGAAAAACTGATGTATGCCCTAATTTATGGTATGACAAAGAACGGAGAATATGTAACTCTTTCCTCTACATATCTAACGAGTAGAATCGGGTGTAATGGTAACACTGTAACCAATGTTATATCATCTTTGATGGCAAAGGGATTGCTCGATAAACAACCAATATACAAAGGACGTGTTAAGTTATGTCAGTATAAAGCGTTACAGCCTGATTCTATCACCCCCCCAAAAA